>ERZ779729.955-NODE-955-length-23558-cov-11.816364_pt1 | contig 23558 bp, 26 predicted proteins | sample MGYA00511072_ERZ779729 | MGnify/ENA primary metagenome ERZ779729 (study PRJEB29588, sample SAMEA2156675) | human gut metagenome | biome: human gut; feature: human-associated habitat; material: faeces | place: Denmark | collected 2008/2010 ...
GGCGGCGCGTGGAAACGCGGCCGCCAATATTCTTCTTGACTGTGTTTCATAAAGTTCCTCCTTGAACGCAAAAAAGCCGAGACTTCCAAACGAAATCCCGGCTCTCTGCGAATATTACATTGTCTGTTCCATTGTGGAGCGCTGCTCCTGTTCCTCCTGCGGCAGAAGCAGTTCGATCTGCTCCTGCACGCTGCACAGCAGCTTTTCCTCCGCATACGAAAGCGTCGCGTCATCCTCCAGCGCAAACCCACACGCGTTCCGGATCACAGCAAGCTGCTCGTCGGAAAAAAGGCGCTGGCTTTCCACAAGACCGGCGCGAACGGCGAAGTCCTTCTTCGCCGCTTCGTAGTTCTCCATGAAGTAATGCCCAGCGTGAACGCCCTGCCGGTCGAAGTCCCATTCCCACGTCACAAATTTAGCGCCCGTTTTGCAGGAACGCCCGGCCAGCACCGCATCACCAAAATCTGCAAGCACCTTGAAGGTATCTTGTAGACCGACAGCCTTCAGCGCAGGCGCGCGTTCAAAGATCCGCATATACTCCTTGACCTGTCCGGCCGCCTGTATTACCGTCCGAAGCTGCCGATCTACTTCCGGCCCTGTGATATCTGCCGGTCTGAACCGGACGATGCCATCTCTGTCAACCGAGCAGAGCGGTTTCTCGTTCCATTTGACGTGAATCATCCCGTCTTCCAGAAGCTTTGCGTCCAGTTCCCTGTGTAGAAGCTTCCGTTCTACCTCTCGCAGAAATCTTTCCTTCTGCGATACGATTTCAGTGTTCATTCAAACCCTCCTCATTACAAAAAGCAGGCTTATGCACTTTCTCGCTTCAGCCTGCCCCCCCTGTCATCCAAATCGACTTATTAAATTGCAAAGGATGTTCTTACGCTTTTTAGATTTCTTCTCTCTTTTCGCTCAGCAGTTTCACAAACTCTGCTGGAGCGTACACAGGAATCGGTGCGTTGCTGTAATCTTTTCTCTCTTTCCGCGCTGGCGCGCATTGGATATTCTGTTGTTTCACCGAATAAATACTGTTTTGTGTGCTTCAACTCGGCTTTTTCACAAGATTTGAACGGCGGGCATGAAGTGTACTTCGTGGAAGTAGACTTCATTTCGACATAAAATCTCCATAGAACTTATAAACTATGGAGGTCTTCAGGATGAAACCATACCCAGCGCTGCTCTCTGAGCTTCTTTCCGCGGAATTGTCTTCCCTGCGGCAGAAGATGGCGCTGACGCAGGAAGCGATGGCGGAGCAGCTTCGTATCTCCAGCCGTGCGTACAGTGATTTGGAGCGAGGGAGATACGCGGCTTCCGCACCGACCCTGATGTTTCTCTTTTCCATGCTGGATACGGAGGCGCAGGGTGCGTTGATCCGGCAGTTTATGCAACGTGTTCAAGCGCTGGAGGGGACGGATGCGGCATGAATTCTGTAACAGATATTGTCGAAGTCTATGATCTGCTGTACCGCCTTGGTTTCTCCGCGACCGGTACCCCATTCTTTCATCTCTCCTATGCGGTCTATCTTGCCTCGCTTAATCCGCACTGGCTGGTAAAACCATCGCAGCGGTTATATCCCGAAGTTGCATACCAGTATAATTCGAATCTGCTTCAGGTTGTCCGAAGCATTGATGGCTTCGCCTGCGCTTCTTGGCGTGAAAACGCCGGCCTCCTATGTAGCCTTACTTGCCGTCCGCTGACAGCCGCCCCAACCTCTGCGCAGTTTTTGCGAATTCTGACGCACTGCATACGGAGCGGAATGGTATAGCGCATGCTTTTACGGAAATACGGCTCACCTGCAACCAGTAAACAAATAGAGCGAAGAAGCGGTATATACTACCGCTCTTTCGCTCTATTTCTGTCTTCCTTCTTATTTAGACTCAATCTTTGTTTTTTGATGATTTCGCTCGAAATTGTGATTTTCTCTAAGAGACTTCCGGGATACGCAGCTTTACAGTCCAAATGATTCTGGACGTCATATGATTGTGCTGCGCAGCTATTCCCCCGTTTCCTATGGAAAAATCGTATCCTTTTGCTTCATCCGAATAATGTCGAATAGCTATGAGCCATGCAGAAGGCTGGCTATTGCATGACTACTGCAACAACCAGCCTTCCATATGTGTCTGTCTGCGAATTAGTACAGCCCGCACTCGACCAAAATCTTTTCTACTGCTTCATGCATCGTCAGAGCCGGATTGTCTTCATAGTATTCGTAGCCGCCATGGCGTATCAGACTTTTTCCGTTGTCTTTATTCATTTTCATAATTTCTTTTGCTCGTTGAATCGCTGCACGCACATCATCCAAGCCCAGCTTTGAAAGGCACCGCTTGAAATTATTTTCATGCTTATACTGATCAAGATTCTCAAATTTCTCACCGAAAATTTGATTGATATGGCTTAGATATTGTGTTCTGTCTGTAAGCGAACCATTACATTTTTTCTTGTGCAGTACAATCCAAAGCTCGAACGTGTAATTGCTGTAACCAAGACCATACGAAATATGCTTTTCCGTTTTTGCCGCCTTTAACTCATTAAGAATACTTCTAAACTTTTCTACATGAATTGCCTTTTTGCTTTCCACATCACAAATATGTATTACCTCCGGCGTCGATATTGCATTGACGCCTTTGGCAAACTTCATAGGATGCTGCTGAACCTTTGGTTCAATGGCAACTTTATACTCTTTACCTTCCTGTTCGTTGATTCTATCGCGGAGCCACAACAAATACCAACGTTCTGTTTCACCCTCTACCGTAAATGTATATTTCTTTGTTTCTAGCATATCAGTCATGGCTATTCACCTCACTGTTCGCTGAAACAATTTCTTCAAGTATAGGTGCAAAGTCAACATCTGTAATTGCCCCATAGCGTTTTACGAAATAGTTGCTCATATAATCCTCGCCCTTACGGATACCATCGGCTGTTCTAAAATCCGATAAGGAATACTGAACACTCTGGTTTGTTTTCTCATCCCGTTCCACAAATTTAATTTCATCTCTTCTGAAAAGTGAAGCATCGAGGAAAATCGGGTTGTGTGTATTAAAAATAAGCTGGGCATGGTGGATATTGATCTCATCGTTATGAAAAATATTAATAATATTCATCAAAGCCATTGGATGAATCGATGCATCGAATTCATCCATAACCAATGTACCACCATTCAGGATTGCATTAATCACAAGTGGGAACTCGTTGATAAAGCGAATCGTTCCATACGATTCGTATGCATCAGCCTGAATTGCAATTTTCTTGTCCTCAAAAATCGAACACAGCGAAACATCGTCACTATCTGCTGCCTGCCTATATCCCAGAGCATTGGAGCGTACACCAAATGCCTTTGCGGCATCAGTCAGCGTTCTTTCAATATAAACGGTGTTCTCCTTTGGATTTGCGAACTTCCGCATTACCTTTATCGCATCTGCACGATAAATTACCATGAATTTCTCGTCAAACCATTTTAAGATCAATGCGACAAGATCCTTCGCAAAAATTGTTTTAAACCCGTTGTTCAAAAACAGTTCTGTATCACTCAAACTGCTTCTTGCGATGTCCATGGTTTTTGCTGTTTTTCTTTTAATGCTCTTATTTACATATTGCTTTATAGGTGCCAGCAAGAAGACCTCTAAGGTTTTTCCTCGCGAGAAGATCAATTTGTCATTTACATACAGGCATTCTTCTACAATTCTTCTGGGATAATCCACTTCCAAGAAATTCCCGAGGTCGAGTTTCAGCGTATACTCAATAAGCAGATTCGATTCTGTAAAGCGGATTGCAAATTCCGTACAGGCTTTCTCACCCAAATTATTCGGTATCAGTTCCAGTGAATAGGCTGCCTCATTTGGAGAACTGTGTTCGCTCGCATTTTGAATATTCCCTCGTAAGACAATTGCCCTCATCGTATCCATTGCCCCGATCAGATTTGTTTTCCCTGCTGCATTGGGACCATATATAACAGCAGAACAAAGTCCTTTCATTTCCTTAAGTTTTCCCTCTTTTTGAACAATTTGTTCTGTTTGTACGCTATAGTCCAAGCCCGTCTGCTTTGGGGCCGGCTGCATTGAGAATGTCGTCGTATCCTTAAACGACCGATAGTTTTTTGTTCTAAACTCCAGAAGCATCGAACATTCTCCTTCATAACATTTTGCAAAGGTGTACTGTATATTATACTCCTATACTATTTTTAGTCAACAATTATCTATGCTATTTTGCAATTTTTTCGCAAAACAATATCGCAAATTGCTTCTTATGGTATTCTTTCCGAGATGCGCACAAATATACCCTTCGCGCTTGCACCTCCTGATGCAGCCTTCAAACATTCTAATCTGTATTTTCAGGGTTATATGCCTTCTTTTTCAAGATAAGCTGGAATGCGCATATACTTCCAGTGTACGGACAAGCTTTCGATGCCCTCAGTAGTTCCAGCATAAGGTGTAACGTCTTCCTCGATTTTTTGCTGAACGGTTTCCTCCTGCTATAAGCCTTTTCGCACTTTAGTCCGTTATCAACTTCTTCAATATATTCAGTTTCTCGCTTTTTCTTTGTACTCGGATAATTTCGCTCGGAATTATGATTTTCTCTAAGAGATTTCCGGGATACGCAGCTTTATCGTCCAAATGATCCTGGATGTTGTGTGATTGCGTTGAAACGTCATTTCCCCGTTTCCTATGGAAAAATCGTATCCTTTTGCTTCATCCGAATAAAAAGTACTATTCTCAGTCCGCCGATCAGGAAGACCTGATCTCCATCGGCACCATCGGCCTCATCAAAGGCATCTCCACCTTCGACGCCGCCAAAGGCGCCCGCCTCGCCACCTACGCCGCAAGATGTGTAGAGAATGAGATCCTCATGTATTTTCGGTCGATGCGGAAGACGGCGGGTGATGTTTCGCTTTCGGACTGCATTGAGACCGGGAAGGACGGGAACGCGCTGTCGCTGATGGATGTGCTGTGCTCGGATGAGGATCTGTTCGAGGATCTCAGCGCACGGCAGACCTACCGGAAGCTCTACGATGTCATGGACACAGTGCTGTCGCCGCGGGAGCGGATGGTCATCACCCTGCGCTACGGCCTTGGCGACCGCACGCCGCTCACGCAGCGGGAGATCGCGGCGAAATGCGGCATCAGCCGCTCCTATGTCTCCCGCATCGAAAAAAAGGCGCTCGCTGCCCTGCAGCAAGCGCTGCAGGGCTACACGCAGGAGGTCTGAAGCGGCGGGCGCAAAAAAGCAGAGGGGCTGCCCCCTCTGCTTTTTCTTTCTTCTATTTACTGCCGCTCGGCTTTGGTCTCACAGTAGAGGCAGCGGTAGGTGCGCTTTTCACGGTCGGTGAGCGTGAAGATCTGCGGCAGTTCCTGCTCGACGGAGGTGATGCAGCGCGGGTTTTTGCAGCGGATGACGTTCCGGATCCGCTCCGGCAGCTTCAGCTGGCGCTTTTCCACGCGCTGGCCATCCTTGATGATGTTGACGGTGATGCCGGGGTCGACGTAGCCGATCACGTCCCAGTCGAGGTCCAGGATGCGGTCGATCTTGATGATATCCTTGCGGCCGAGCTTGCTGCTGACGACGTTTTTGAGCAGCGCCACAGAGCAGTCGAGCTGGTCGAGTCCGAGGATGTTGTACAGGTACATCGCCTTGCCGGCGGAGATATGGTCAATAACAATACCGTTGGAAATCGCATCAATAATCATGTGGTAGCCCTCCCTTATTCAATACCAAGCAGCTTGAGGATCAGCGCCATGCGGATGTAGCGGCCGTTTTTGACCTGCTTGAAGTAGCAGGCTCTGGGGTCGTCGTCGACGGCGACGGAGATCTCGTTGACGCGGGGCAGCGGGTGCAGGATGCACAGATCCGGCTTCGCCGTCCGGAGCTTTTCCGGGGTGAGGATGTAGCTGTCTTTCAGACGCAGGTAGTCCTCTTCGTTGAAGAAGCGCTCACGCTGCACGCGGGTCATGTACAGGATATCGAGCTGCGGCATGACGGCCTCGAGGTCCGTGGTCTGCTCATAGGGGATGTTGTGCTTCTTGAGTGCTTCGTTCTTGACGTAGCTCGGCAGCTTCAGCTCTTCCGGGGAGATGAGCACGATCTTGATGCCGGTGTAACGGCTGAGCGCGCTGATGAGCGAGTGGACGGTGCGGCCAAACTTGAGGTCGCCGCAGAAGCCCACGGTCAGGTCGTTGAATCTCCCCTTCTCGCGCTGGATGGTGAGCAGGTCCGTGAGCGTCTGCGTCGGGTGGTTGTGGCCGCCGTCACCAGCGTTGATGACGGGGACCTCGGAGTGCATGGAGGCGACGAGCGGCGCGCCCTCTTTCGGGTGGCGCATGGCGATGATGTCGGAATAGCAGCTGACGGTGCGGATGGTATCGGAGACGCTCTCGCCCTTCGACGCAGACGAGCTGCTGGCGGACGAGAAACCGAGGACCTTGCCGCCGAGCGAGAGCATGGCGGACTCGAAGCTCAGGCGCGTCCGGGTGGATGGCTCAAAGAACAGCGTGGCGAGGATCTTGCCGTCGCACTTGTGGGCATAGGCCTCCGGGCGGGCGATGATGTCGTTGGCCTTGGCGACCAGTTCGTCGATCTCCTGGGTGCTGAGCTGCAGAATGTCGATCAGGTGGTTCATATCAGTTTGTTCCTCCAATCCAAGATTCGTCCGAGGGGTCATTCCGGAACTGCAGGAGCCGGGTGACGTCCTCGGGTTTGATATACTTCTGTTCGGCGGCGACCTGCGCGATCACGTCGAAGTTCGTCAGGCTGACATTTCTGACTTTGGCGGCGGCCAGCCGCTCCAGGCCCTTTTTCATGCCGTAGGTGAAGATGCTCACGATGCCGAGCACCTCCGCCCCGGCCTCCCGCAGCACGTTCACGACCTCAAGGACACTGCCGCCCGTGGAGATCAGATCCTCTACCACGACGACCTTCTGGCCCTTTTCCAGCCGCCCTTCGATCTGGTTCTGGCGGCCGTGGTCCTTGCTCGACGAGCGGACGTAGCCCATCGGCAGGCCCATCATCTGCGCGGTGATGGCGGCATGCGCGATCCCGGCGGTGCTGGTGCCCATGAGGACCTCCGTGTCCGGGTATTCGCGGCGGATGGTCTGCATGAGGGCGGTCTCCACCTCGGTGCGGACGTCCGGGGCGGTCAGGATGAGGCGGTTGTCACAATAGACGGGACTTTTGATGCCGCTGGCCCAGGTGAACGGCTCGTCCGGCCGGAAGAATACGGCGCGGATCGACAGCAGATCCTCTGCGATGCGGCGTGCGGTAGATTCCATAGTCTGCTCCTTTCTGTTATCCGACGAATTCCTGCAGGCAGCGCTGGTAGGCTGCGACGGGGTCGGCGGCCTGCGTGATGGGGCGGCCGACGACGATATAATCCGAGCCGATGGCTCTGGCCTTTTCGGGGGTGGTGATGCGGACCTGATCGTCCGTCTTCGCGTCGGCGAAGCGGATGCCCGGCGTGACGGTCACGAAGCTGCCGGAGCAGGCCTCGTGGATCTTCCCTGCCTCGAGCGGCGAGCAGACCACGCCGTCAAGCCCTGCGGCCTGCGCGTTTTTCGCGTAGTCGATGACGACGTCGGCCAGCGGCGCGTGGATGCCGATCTCCTCTTCCATGCTCTGCTGGCTGGTGGAGGTCAGCTGCGTGACGGCGATGAGCAGCGGGCGCGTGCCGTCAGCGCGGGTCAGGCCCTCGAGCGCAGCGGTCATCATGGCGCGGGTGCCTGCCGCGTGGAGGTTCACCATATCCACGTCCAGCGAGGACAGGACGGCCATGGCCTTTTTGACGGTGTTGGGGATGTCGTGCAGCTTGAGATCGAGGAAAATCTGGTGGCCTCTGGCCTTGATCTCGCGGACGATGGACGGGCCCTCGGCGTAGAACAGCTCCATGCCGATCTTCACGAACGGCTTTTTGCCGGTGAAGCGGTCGAGAAACGCGAGCGTTTTCTCCTTGCTGTCAAAGTCCAGGGCGATGATGACGTCTTTACCCATGATGTGCGCCTCCTATGATATCGTTCAGATTTTGTATGTGATATTGTTCCATGACCCGCGGCAGATCGTTTACCAGATCGCGGCAGGCAAAGGGATCGACCAGATTGGCCGCGCCGACCTCGACCGCCGTCGCTCCGGCGAGCATGAGCTCGAGCACGTCCTCCGCCGTCCGGACGCCGCCCATGCCGATGATGGGGATGCGGACGGCCTCATAGACCTGCCAGACCATCCGCACCGCCAGCGGGAAGATGGCCGGGCCGGACATGCCGCCGGTCTTATTGGCCAGCAGCGGCTTCTTGCCGCGCAGGTCGATGCGCATGCCAAGCACCGTGTTGATGAGGCTGACCGCGTCGGCGCCCGCGTCCTCGCAGGCCTTCGCGATGTCGGCGATGCTCGTGACGTTGGGCGAGAGCTTGACGATCACGGGCTTCTGGACTGCGTCCTTCACGGCCCGGGTCACGGCTGCGGCGGCCTTCGGGTCGGTGCCGAAGCTCATGCCGCCGCCGTGTACGTTCGGGCAGGAAATATTGACCTCCAGCCAGCCGACCTGCCCGCATGCGTCCAGCCTCCGGCAGACCTCGACGTATTCCTCGATGGAAAAGCCGCTGACGTTGGCCATGACCGGCTTTCGGAAGACACGCTGCAGCTTCGGCAGCTCCTCGGCGATCACCGCGTCGACGCCGGGATTCTGCAGGCCGACGGCGTTGAGCATCCCGCCCGGCGCTTCCGCGATGCGCGGCTGCGCGTTGCCGGTGCGCGGGTGCAGGGTCGTGCCCTTAAAGGAAAATGTGCCGAGGCAGTTGATATCGTAGAGCTCCGCGAACTCATATCCGTAGCCGAAGGTGCCGCTGGCGGGGATGATGGGATTTTCCAGCTCCCGGCCGCAGAGCGTGACGTTTGTCGTTACCATAGCAGCTCCTCCTTTCTGAATACCGGGCCCTCGCGGCAGACGCGCTTCGGGCCGTTCAGCGTTTCGATCGTGCAGCCCATGCAGGCGCCGAAGCCGCAGCCCATCCGGGCCTCCAGGCTGAGAAAGCCCGGCTTGTCCGCTGCGCGGCAGAGCGCGCGCAGCATCGGCAGCGGCCCACAGGCGCAGAAGGTATCGTAGACTTCCGGCAGAGCATCGGTCACAAAGCCGCGCACGCCATAGCTGCCGTCCGCCGTCGTGACGACGGTCTGCACGCCGAGGGCGCGGAATTCTTCTTCGTAAAACCGCTCCTGCGCGGTGTTGAAGCCGAGGATGGCGATGGGTGTCTTCCCTGCCGCGAGCAGGCGGCGGGCAAGGCCGTACATCGGCGGCACGCCGATCCCGCCGCCGATGAGCAGCGTGGTCTCGCCGCAGGCGGCGACATCGAAGCCGTTGCCAAGGCCCGTCAGCGCCCCGAGCGTCTGCCCCGGCCGGCACTGCGAGAGCCAGTCAGTGCCCTTGCCGACGACCTTGTAGAGGATGGTCACGCCGGCATCATCCCAGTCGCAGACGGACAGCGGGCGGCGCAGGAAAAAGCCCGGCAGCTGCAGCTCCAGAAACTGCCCCGGCGCGGTGATGGCCGAGGTGTCGCCGCAAAGGCGCAGGGCATAGACCTGCGGGGCAAGCGGCCGGTTCTCCGTGATGGTAAACAGGACTTCTTTCAAAGCGTTTCCTCCTTCCAGACGGGTTCTCCGCCGATCATCGTGAGCTTGCACACGCCCGTCAGCGCACGTCCGGCAAACGGTGTGGCACGGCCCATGGTCAGGAACGTTTCGGGGTCGACGGTGTAGGCTTTGGTCAGATCAAAGGCCGTCAGGTCGGCGGGCTGACCCTCGGCCAGCTCCGTGCCGCAGCCGAAGCGGCGCATCGGCGCGCCGTGCATCAGGTCGACGAGTTTTCCAAGCGGCAGGATGCCGGTCTGGACCAGCGCCGTGTAGCTTGCGGCAAACGACGTCTCGAGCCCGACGACGCCCATGGCGCTCTTTTCCAGCCCCCGGGCCTTTTCTTCCCGGCTGTGCGGGGCGTGGTCGGTCACCAGCATGTCGATCGTCCCGTCGAGCAGGCCCTCGATCAGCGCGTCGCGGTCTTCCCGTGCGCGCAGGGGCGGGTTCATCTTGAACCGGCCGTCCTCCTGCAGGTCTTCGTCGGTGAAGGTCAGGTAATGCGGCGCGGTCTCGCAGGTGACGTCCACGCCGCGGCGCTTGGCTGCGCGGATGAGGGCGACGCTTTCCTTCGTGGAGACGTGGCAGACATGGTAGGCGCAGCCAGTCTGCTCGGCGAGCCGGAGGTCCCGGGCGATCGGCCCCCACTCACTCTCGGAGCAGATGCCGCGGTGGCCGTGGGCGCGGGCATACGCGCCGTCGTGGATATAGCCGCCGTGCAGGAGGCTGTTGTCCTCGCAGTGCGCGGCAAGGATCTTACCGAGGCGGCGGCACTGCATCATGGCCTCGCGCATGAGGCTTTCCGACTGCACGCCGCGGCCGTCGTCGGAAAACGCGATGACACCTGGCGCGAGCCCTTCAAGATCTGCGAGCCGCTCCCCTTTTTCACCGACGGAGATGGCGCCGTAGGGATGGACGTGGACGAGTGCGTCTTTTTCGATGATCGCGCGCTGCACGGCCAGCGCGGCAGCGCAGTCCGGCACGGGGTCGAGATTCGGCATGGCCGCGACGTGGGCGAAACCGCCGTGGGCCGCGGCAAGCGTGCCGGTCCGGATCGTCTCTTTATAAGAAAATCCCGGTTCACGAAGATGTACATGCACATCAACGAAACCGGGAAATAAGACAGCCTTATGAAGATCAATGGAAACAGCATCTGCGGGACAGGAAATACGATCACCAATGGAAACAATTCTTCCGCCCGAAAGCAAAACGTCCGAGGCACGAAATACGCCGCCCAAGGAGAGGATCTGTGCGTTTTGAAGCAGATAGCGCATGGTCGTTTCCTCCTTTTTTGTGTCCGGTGCATTATACGGGATATCCAGCGGAATGTCAAGCCCCTGAAGGATCGATTTTTTCTTTTTTTCAAAAACAGCCCCCGGGACTGCCGTCCCGGGAACTGAAATCCGATTCAGGAAAGGAGCATTTTGTCGTTTGCCTCGTCGCTGCCGCTGGCGCGGGAGAACATGGCGAGCAGATCCGGCACGGTCAGCTTCTTCTTTTCCTCGCCGGACACGTCCACCACGACCTGACCGGCGTCCATCATGATAAGGCGGTTGCCGTGCGCGATGGCGTCTTTCATGTTGTGGGTGATCATGAGCGTGGTCAGCCCGTGCTCCTGCACGATGCGGTCGGACAGGTCGAGGACCTTGGCCGCCGTGCGCGGGTCGAGGGCCGCGGTATGCTCGTCGAGCAGCAGCAGCTTCGGCTGCTGCAGGGCCGCCATCAGAAGCGTCAGCGCCTGCCGCTGGCCGCCGGAGAGCAGGCCGACCTTCGCGGTCATCCGGTCCTCGAGGCCAAGATCCAGCGCATGCAGCCGCTTCTGGTATTCGGCACGCTCAGCCTTTGTGATGCCCCAGCGGAGGCCGCGGTGCTGCCCGCGGCGGGCAGCAAGGGCCAGGTTCTCCTCGATCTGCATGGTGGGCGCGGTGCCCATCATCGGGTCCTGGAACACACGGCCGAGGAAGGCCGCGCGCTTATGCTCCGGCAGGCCGGTGACGTCGGTGCCGTCGATGACGATCTTACCGCTGTCGATCTGGAAGGAGCCCGCGATGGCGTTCAGCATGGTCGACTTGCCCGCGCCGTTGCCGCCGATGACGGTGACGAAATCGCCGTCGTTGAGAGTCAGGTTCAGATCGTTCAGCGCGGTCTTTGCGTTGACGGTGCCGGGGTTAAAGGTCTTGCACACATTGATGAGTTCAAGCATGGTGTGTTTCCTCCTTTTTTGCCTTGCCGCGGAACATCTTGCCCTTCCAGTACGGGATGGCCAGGAACAGCGCGACGATCAGCGCCGTGATGAGCTTGAGGTCGTTCGTGTTGAGGCCGAGCTGCAGGACGATCTGGAGCACGAAATAGTAGATCACCGCGCCGATCGACACGGCCAGCAGCTTGAGGCCGAAGTTCGTAAAGAGCTTGCTGAAAATGACCTCGCCGATGATGACGGCAGCCAAGCCGATGACGATCGCGCCGCGGCCCATGTTCACATCCGCCGCGCCCTGGAACTGCGCGAGCAGCGCGCCGGAGAGGGCGACGAGTCCATTGGAGAGCATGAGGCCGAAAACGACGTTCGCGTTCGTGTTGATGCCCTGCGCACGGGCCATATTCTGGTTCGCGCCGGTGGCACGGATAGCGCAGCCGCGCTCCGTACCGAAGAACCAGTACAGAAGCGCGATCACGGCAAACGTGAAAAGAAGCAGGATCGGAAGCGGATTTTTCAGGCTCAGCTCGCGCACATAGCGCTGCGAGACCATCAGCGGATATTTATCCACGCCGACGGCCTGATTGGCCTTGCTGTCCATGATGCGCAGGTTGATGGAGTAGAGTGCGAGCTGCGTCAGAATGCCGGAGAGGATCGCGGGGATGCCGCATTTGGTGTGGAACATGCCCGTCACGAAGCCTGCCAGCATACCGCAGGCAAACGCGCACAGCAGGGCCAGCCACGGGTTCACCCCAGCGCGGATGAGCATGACGGCGGCCGCGCCGCCGGTGGCGATGGAGCCGTCGACGGTCAGATCCGCAACGTCCAGAATACGGAAGGTGATGTACACGCCGATGGCCATCAGGCCCCAGATGAGGCCCTGAGCCGCCGCGCCGGGCAGCGAATTGAGTAGCGCAGAGAGGAAGCTCATAATCATTCTCCTTGTCAGTCTGCGCCTGCAATCGACCGGCAAAGGGTTCCGGTTATCGGCCGATTGCAGGGGCAAACGGTTTTTGCAGTTCCGCCGGTCACGGGTGAATGCCCGTGACCGGTCAAAGTGTCAGATTCAGCCGTCGATCGCCTCGTAGCCATCGAGCGGGGTGATGCCGAGCTGCTCGCAGACGGAAGCGTTGTACTTCGGGGTCGCGTCGGTGTATTCGACCGGCATTGTAGAGATATCGGCCTCGCCCTTGAGGATCTTCGCGGCCATCTTGCCGGTGGTCACGCCGAGATCGTAGTAGCTGATGGACAGCGTCGCCACGCCGCAGCCGCGGCAGAGGCCCTCTTCGCCGCAGATGGCGGGAACGCCGGCAGGGATCAGGACGTTGGCAATGGCCTCGGTGTTGGAGGCGGCGGTGTTATCGGTCGGGATGTAGACAACGTCGGAGAAGTCGGCGGCCTTCTGGGTCACGGAGGAGACGTCGTTGCTGTCGGTGAAGGCAAATTCTTCGCAGGTCACGCCCTGGGCCTCGAGCGCCTTGCGGACCTCGTCGATCTGATAGCGGGAGTTCGGCTCAGCCGAGCAGAACAGCAGGCCGACGGTCTTGGTCTCGGGGAACCAGTCGAGGATCATCTGGGCCTGCGCCTGCAGGTCCGCCAGGTCGGACGTGCCGGAGACGTTGCCGCCGACAGTGCCGTTGAAGTCATCGATATCCAGCGCGACGCCATAGGCCGTGATGGACGTGCCGAGGATGGGGATATCAGCCGTAGCGGAGACAGCGGCAGTCAGCGCCGGGGTTGCATTGGCCATGATGAGGTCCACGCCCTTGGAGACAAAGCCGTTGACGATCGTACCGCAGTTGACGGAGTCGCCGGAGGCGTTCTGCACGTCGACGGTGACGGCGTCGCCGAGTTCTTCTTTCAGCGCGTCGATGAAGCCCTGGGTCGCGGCGTCGAGCGCCTCATGCTGGACCAGCTGGCAGACGCCGACGGTGTAGGTCTTGCCGCTCTCGGCCGGAGCCTCGGCGGATTCTTCGGCGGATTCTTCGGCGGCGGGTTCGGTCGTTTCGGTGGTTTCTGCGGTCTCGGTGGACGCGGCGGCGGGCTGGCTGGAGGCGCAGGCGGCCAGGCTCAGGACCATGACGAGCGCCAGAAGCAGTGCAAGCATCTTTTTCATTTTGATTTCGCTCCTTTTCTCATGTATGAACTGGATTGGATGGGGCTGCGCCGCGTACTTGCAGCTGCAGTCCAAAACAAAAAGGAGGCTCTGTCCGCGGAACAGAGCCTCCTTCTGGTTACGAAGAAAAACACCGGTCTATACGGACAGTCTCTTTTTTTGCGCGCGGTAATACAGGCCCGTGATCTGCTCGCGGGCCTCAATAAAGAGGAAGCTCATCTGGATGGACTTGTTGTTCGGATAACGCTTGGCCATGATAAGCTCCTTTCTGCCGCGCGTGCGGCGTCCTTTTGATGTTTGCTACTATACCGCTTTAAATGCGCAAAGTCAATCGTGAATCCGCCAAATTGTCCTTGCTTTTTTCCGTATCGTTTGTGCATTCCGCAAAATGCACACTGCCCGCCTCCGTGGGGGGGGGGGCAGCGATTCGTTCGTCAGACGTTGGTAAAGTGGTAGGAATGGCCGATATCGTAGGTCATTTTATCGCTTTCAGAGATGAAATCCATGAAGCGGTTGGCCGCGGAGGTCGGCGAGACGTCGCGCAGCGTGCACATGCAGACCGAGCGCGGCGGGATCTCAAACGCCGTGCGGACCGGCAGGATCACGCCCCGGCCGAGGCCGGACTGCGAAAATTCCTCCGTCACGCACGCAACGCCGAGGCCGATCCGCGCCAGCGAGATGAGCAGATTGTGCGAGCCGAGCTCGATCTCCGGCTTCAGGCTGACGCCGTGCTGCTGGAAATACTGCTCGACATAGGCGCGGGAGCTCGCCTTGCGCTCGAGCAGGATGAGCGGGAAGGCCGCGATCTCCTCGAGCGTGTGGGCGTGGTCAAAATCACAGTCGTAATTCGGCGCGGCGACGAAGATCTGGTGGGTATCGAAGCAGTGGCGGATGGAATAGGCGTCCTTGTCCTTCGGCTCGCTGGCAAAGGCGATGTCGACCTGCCCCGCGTGCAGATAGTCGAGGACCATCTGGCTCGTGCCGTTGAGGATGCGGATCTGAATGGCCGGATAGTTCTGATGAAAGGCCTCGAGCCGGGAGACCAGATAGGTCTTCGTTACCGTGTCGCTCGCGCCGATGATCAGCTCGCCCGTGAGCAGCTGGCGCGACTGCGCGAGCTTTTCCTCGCCGCACTGGATGAGGCCGAGGCCGTGCGAGACATAGTCCAGCAGCATCTTCCCCTCGCTCGTCAGCACAACGCCGCGCGTGCTTCTGGAAAACAGCCGTACCTGCAGCTGCTCTTCGAGCTGCTTGATGGACTGGCTGACCGCGGATTGGGAGATATACAGATTCTGCGCCGCGGCGGAGATATTGCCCATGCGGGCGACCTCCTGAAAGACGCGGTAAAGCTCCAATTTGACTGCCATAGCTGCCTCCTGTCATTACGTTTATTAATGGAGTTAATCGCAACGATTAAAAACATCTATTTTACTTATTATCCGACAACGATTATAATATGCGCAGGATGAAAAGTCCAGCATGAAATCAAGTTCATACAGTTGCCAATATAGTTCCGGATACATGGCCCGGATGTTTCTACCGCAGCGCCAGAGCTGCGACTATTGGAAGTTCGCACACGCAGGTCGTCTGTTCCTGCGCGCGGCTTTTTGTCATTGGCAGCAGGTATATCCCCCGCTGTCTATTTTTTATTATGTTTTTGGAGGAAGCTATGCAGGAGCTGAAGGATCGCATCGTCAAGGAGGGCAAGATTCTGCCCGGAAACATTGTAAAGGTCGACGGGTTTCTCAACCACCGCGTCGACTGTGCGTTTATGGGACGCATCGCTGATGAATTCCAGAAATTCTTTGATCTCGACAAAGTAGATCTCATTCTGACAGCTGAAGCCAGCGGCATTGCCCTTTCCGCGATCTGCGCGTACCGGTACGGCAAGCCCATGGTGTATGCGAAAAAGGCCAAGAGCGACAACATCGAGGGCGGCCTGTATCAGAGTGAGATCTTTTCCTATACCTACAAGAAAAAGGTCACGCTGCTCGTCTCCAAGGAATGGCTGCACCCGGGCGACCGTGTGCTCGTGATCGACGATTTCCTTGCCCGCGGCGAAGCGCTGCGCGGCCTCTGCGAGATCGTCCAGGCCGCCGGCGCCGAGCTGGTCGGCATCGGCTGCGCCGTGGAAAAGGGCTTCCAGGGCGGCGGCGACAAGCTCCGCGCAGCGGGTGTCAACCTGCATTCGCTCGCCATCATCGAAAGCGCAGAGCCTGGCAACATCGTCTTCCGTGAGGAGGAGGCATAATGGAAACTGTCCTCATTCTGGATTTCGGCGCCCAGTACAGCCAGCTCATCGCGCGCCGCGTGCGTGAGCAGAACGTCTACTGCGAGGTCAAGCCCTGCTCCATCTCCCCTGACGAGATCCGGGAGCTTGCCCCCATCGGCATCATCCTGTCCGGAGGCCCGCAGAGCGTCTATGAATCTGTTTCCCTGCACGTGGATCCTGCGCTGTTTTCGCTCGGGATCCCCGTTCTTGGCATCTGTTATGGATGCCAGCTCATGGCATATTCGCTGGGTGGCACCGTTGCAGCAGCGACGGAAGCGACTGCCCGCGAATATGGCAAGACGCTGACCGAGTTTGACACCCAGAGCGCCATCTTCCATGGTCTGCCCGCGTCCTCCGTGACGTGGATGAGCCACGGCGACTACATCTCGCAGGTCCCCGACGGCTTCACCGTCACTGCGAAGACCGCCGTCTGCCCGACGGCCGCTATGGCCTGTCCGGAAAAGAAGCTCTACGGCGTGCAGTTCCATCCGGAAGTGCAGCATACCGTCCAGGGCAGCGAAATTTTGCGCCGCTTCCTCTATTCCGTCTGCGGCGCCTCCGGCGACTGGACCATGGCGGATTACCGCCAGACCGCCATCCGCGCCATCCGCGAAAAGGTCGGCTCCGGCCGCGCACTGCTGGCGCTGTCCGGCGGCGTGGACTCTTCTGTCGCTGCAGCGCTCATGGCCGAGGCCATCGGCAGCCAGCTTACCTGCGTATTTGTCGACCACGGCCTGATGCGCAAGAATGAGGGCGACGAGGTCGAAGCCGCCTTCGGCAAATGGGATATCCACTTCATCCGCGTCAACGCGGAGGACCGGTTCCTCTCGAAGCTCGCCGGCGTCACCGATCCGGAGACGAAGCGCAAGATCATCGGCGAGGAATTCATCCGTGTGTTTGAGGCCGAAGCCAAGAAGATCGGCGCCGTCGATTATCTTGTGCAGGGCACGATCTATCCGGACGTCATCGAATCCGGCCTTGGCAAGTCCGCGGTGATCAAGAGCCACCACAACGTCGGCGGTCTGCCCGACTATGTCGATTTCAAGGAGATCATCGAGCCGCTGCGGATGCTCTTCAAGGACGAAGTCCGGCAGCTCGGCCGCGAGCTGGATCTGCCGGAGTATCTGGTCATGCGCCAGCCCTTCCCCGGCCCGGGTCTTGCCATCCGCGTCATCGGCGATATCACGAAGGAAAAGCTCGACACGCTGCGCGACGCCGACTTCATCTTCCGCGACGAGATCGCCAAGGCCGGGCTCGACCGCAGTCTCAGCCAGTATTTCGCGGTCCTCACCTCCATGCGCTCCGTCGGCGTCATGGGTGACGGCCGGACGTATGACTATACGCTGGCGCTGCGCGCGGTCAATACAAGCGACTTCATGACCGCCGACTGGTCCCGCATCCCCTACGACGTGCTCGACCGCATCTCCGTCCGCATCGTCAACGAAGTCCGCGGCATCAACCGCATCTGCTACGACATCACCAGCAAACCCCCCGCAACGATCGAGTGGGAATGACGCTCGAAACGGCGAAAACCCGCATGAATACAGGCTTTTTTGCCCGTCCATACTGCTCTTGATACTGGATTGATACTATTTGTGTCCGCCCGGTATTCTCAAGAGAAAAATCCCAAAAGGACAAGCAAAACCGCCCTGCTGAACGACAAATTCAGCAGGGCGGTTTTTTTGCTTGTCTTATTTATTTTTCCGCCAAGGGATATAATATTCGCTTTCCAGGCCATCGTCGCAGGTATGGGGCCAGTTGAGTTTCCATTCAAAATACTCTTCCCTGGTGATCTCCCCGGCGTGTAACTCCTGCTGACGAAAAAGCCATTCCCGCATGAACTCGTCCACAAGGCCATACTGGAAGTACATACCCACGGGAGGGTGTGCGGGCCAGTCATCGCTATCATTGTACCGTACAGCGGTATCATCAGCGGCCCCTGCTCTGCCCGGATTGCGGACAAGTTGGAACAGGCGGATAGCGCCAGGGCTGTCCTCGTCCAGCCAGAAGAATGTCCGCATGAAGTCCTCGGCAGAGCCGGGGGCGATGGTGTAGAAGTTCTGGCGGTCTACCCGCAGCGCCTCGGCCATCTTGTCCAGCAGTTCCCGTTTCGGAACACGGTAATTCGTCTCATACTGGGCGATCCGGTTGTCCGCTCCCTTTTCCTCAAAGCCGATAGCAAGCCCCAATTCCTTTTGTGTCATGCCTCGAAAGGTGCGGATTTTCTTTATCTTGTCTCCGACTGTCATAATATCCCACCGCCTTTGCCAATAGTATAGCGCAAAAAAGCGAAAGATGCAAGATAATCTTTAACAAAAATGCGAAATAAATTCTTGACATTAACACTTATGTTAATGTATAATGAAGATGGTGACATTAACATATTTGCGAAACTAAAATAAGGAGGTGCTGACCATGGAAAAGGAGCTGTTTGTGAGAGCAGAGGAGGTCGCCAGGGAGCTGGGCATTTCCAAGCCCTACGCCTACAAGCTGGTGCGGGAGATGAACGAGGAGCTGAAGAAAAAAGGCTTTCTCACCATTCCCGGACGGGTAAGCAGGCGCTACTTCGAGGAAAAATTCTATGGGCTGCGGGACAGACAATAAGGAGGGAACCACAATGCCGGCATACAAAGACAAGGCAAAGGGCACATGGTATGCGTCCTTTTACTACGAGGACTGGACGGGCAAGAAAGTAAAGAAAATGAAACGGGGCTTTCCCACCAAGCGGGAGGCTCTGGAGTGGGAGCGGACATTCCTGCAACAACAGACCGCCGACCTGGAAATGACCTTTGAAAACTTCGTGGCTGTCTATGTGGCGGACATGAAAGGCCGTATCAAGGAAAACACCTGGGGGACGAAAGAGCATATCCTCTACAAGAAGTTGGTGCCGTACTTCGGCAAGCGGAAGATGTGCGACATTCACTCCAAGGAGGTCATCGCCTGGCAGAATGAAATGCTGGGTTACCGGGACAAGAACGGCAAGCCCTACTCTCCGGTGTACTTAAAAACGCTGCACAATCAGTTGAGCGCCGTGTTCAACCATGCGGTACGGCACTACAATCTAAAGGTCAATCCCGCTGCCCAGGCGGGCAATATGGGAAAGCCAAAGGGACGGGAAATGCTGTTCTGGACAAAGGCGGAGTATCTGAAATTCGCCGAGGCCATGATGGACAAGCCCCTTTCCTATTACGCCTTTGAAATGCTCTACTGGTGCGGCGTCCGGGAGGGGGAGCTGCTGGCCCTCACTCCTGGCGACTTCGACTTTGAGAAACAGACCGTCACCATCTCCAAGTCCTACCAGCGGATTAAGGGCAAGGATGTGATTACCGACCCCAAGACCCCTAAGAGCAACCGGGTCATTCAAATGCCCGCTTTCCTCTGTGAAGAAATGCGAGACTATATCAAGAGCCTGTATGGGGTGAAGCCCACCGACCGCATTTTCACGGTGACAAAATCCTACCTCCACCGGGAGATGGACAGGGGTGCGAAAGAGGCCGGGGTAAAGCGGATCAGAATACACGACCTGAGGCACTCCCACATTTCGCTGCTCATTGACATGGGCTTTACGGCCCTGGCAATCGCTGACCGGGTGGGACATGAAAGCATTGATATTACCTACCGCTACGCCCACCTGTTCCCCACCCGGCAGGCGGAGATGGCGGACAAACTGGACATGGAGCGAAAGGGGGCCTAAATCATGTCAGTGAAAAATCTTGACCGACACAACCGCTGGAGAAACAAAACTGTGGCTTTCCGGGTGTCCCCGGATGAGGACAGGGAAATTGAAACCGCTGTGCGGCTCTCCGGCCTTACCAAACAGGACTACATCACCCGACGGCTGCTGTGCCGGGATGTGGTGGTACAGGGCAACCCCAGGGTGTATAAGGCCCTGCGGAACGAGCTGGCCGCCGTTCTGGAAGAACTGGAGCGTATCGAGGCCGGGAATGGCGTGGATGGGGAGTTGCTGGACACCATCCGGCTGATCGCCGCCATCATGGACGGCATGAGGGAGGATTGATAGATGGATAGATTGCAAGAGAAAACGACTGCCCCATATCCGCCTGTTGGCGCAGACGGGGGACAGTCGCTCTCACAAAAACCTAACCAAAGTATAGCAGAGGGCGTGACAGAACACAAGCCCCCGGAAAGAGATTTGGAGGAAATCCTGCGGCAGATAAGCCGGGTCAATGACCCGGCCTATCTGCCTACCGTGTCTATGAATGACCTCTACGAACAGGTGTACCCCGGCAGACCTCCTGTGGTAGACGGTCTGCTCTATGCGGGGACATATCTCTTTGTGGGCGCTCCCAAGGTGGGCAAGTCCTTTCTCATGGCCCAGCTTGCCTATCATGTGAGTATGGGCCTTTCCCTGTGGGGGTATGAGGTGCGCCAGGGGACAGTCCTCTATCTGGCCCTGGAGGACAACCACCGTCGCTTACAGGAGCGGTTGTACCGGATGTTTGGAGTAGAGAGTACCGGAAACCTGTTCTTTGCCATCGGAGCTAAGCAGCTCGGCGGTGGCCTGGAGGAGCAGCTAAAGGGCTTTGTCCGGGAACACACGGACACCCGGCTTATTATCATCGACACCCTGCAAAAAATCCGGGAGGCCGGGGCAGAGAAGTACAGCTATGCCAACGACTATGAGGTAATCACCAAACTGAAACGGTTTGCCGATATAAGCGGGGTTTGCCTCCTGGTTGTACATCACACCCGCAAGCAGCAGGCCGATGATAAGTTTGATATGATCTCCGGCACCAACGGCTTATTGGGTGCGGCAGACGGGGCCTTTCTGCTCCAAAAGGAGCGGCGGGCAGACAACGCCGCCACCCTGGACATTTCTGGGCGGGATCAGCAAGACCAGCGCCTCTACCTCAAGCGGGACGAGGAACGGCTTGTGTGGGAGCTGGAGCGGCGGGAAACGGAGCTGCGGCAGGAGCCGCCTGACCCGGTGTTGGAGGCTGTTGCCGCCCTGGTAACGGCGGAACGGCCAGAGTGGAGAGGGACGGCCACGGAACTTGTCGCCGCCCTGGGGCTGGATATGAAACCCAATGCCCTGGCTATGCGGCTGAATGTCCGGGCGTGGCGGCTGTCCTATGAGTACCACATCCACTATGAAAGCGCCCGAACCCATGCCGGGCGGAGTATCAAGCTCACGTTGGAGGAACCCCAGGCGTGACGACCGTGACAGCTGTGACAGCTTTTCGGAGTGCGGAGGCGGTGTGTAAAACATCGTCACGGTCGTCACGGCTGTCACGGGGAGCGGGGGCGAAAGTCAAGGGGGGCATACCTGCGGGTGGAGATTGCCGCAAGTCAATACAACCCGTACCCCTTGACTTTCGGCCCACGGAAAACACTTGCCGGGCGGTGGAAAGGCCCCTGGCCTTTCCACCCTGCCCAACGGCGAGTGACAAAGTTTAGGCGGGGTGCAGGGTGCCCTTTTCAAAGGGCGGCCCTGCTGGGGGAGGCAACCGCAGTTGCCGGGGGCAAAGCCCCCACACCACCCCGTAGGGCGCAAATGCGCTTTTGATGGCCGTCAGGCTGTCAAAAGTGCTTTTGCGTTACTTTCGCAGAAAGTAACAAAGGCTCGCCGCTTGCGCGGCGGAAAAGGGAGGAGGGATTGATTTGAAAAGGACAATCAGCGCCATGGTGGGCCAAGGATCGGTGAACCATAACAGTAGAAAATTCCACGCCAAGAACACTGACCCGGAACGCTCCCACTTGAATATAACCTACTGCCAGGAGAATATCAAGGCGGTGTACCATGAACTCTTTGACGAGGCTCTGGAACGGTACAACGCTAAACAAACCAGGGCCGACAGAAGGATAGAGGATTACTATGAGAAGATCCGCTCCGGCAAGCAGGAAAAGCCGTTCCATGAAATCATCCTGCAAGTGGGCAATCGAGATGATATGAGCGCCGACAGCGAGGAGGGACAGCTTGCGGCAGCGGTTTTGGACGAGTACATGAAGGGCTTTCAAGAGCGCAACCCCCAACTCCGGGTGTTCTCTGCCCACCTCCACATGGACGAGGCTACGCCCCATCTGCACATTGACTTTGTACCATTCACCACCGGGAGCAAGCGAGGGCTGGACACGAGGGTATCTTTGAAACAGGCGTTAGCGGCCCAGGGTTTCCAGGGCGGCACCAGAGGGGACACAGAGTGGAGCCAGTGGGTGCGCTCGGAAAAGGAGCAGCTTTCCCTGGTCATGGAGCGCCACGGGATTGAGTGGGAGGACAAAGGCACCCACGACAAGCACTTGTCTGTGCTGGACTACAAGAAAGAGCAGCGGGCAAAGGAGATCGCCGTTCTGGAGACGGTCAAGGCGGAGAAAGAAAACCAGGTGGAGAGCCAGGAACGGCGGCTCAAAGAACTTGCCCCGGCGGTGAAAAATATGGAGCGGTTGGCAGCGGATTTCTCCGCCAATCCGGAGGAGATTTTGCCGGAGCCGGGAACGCTGGAAACAGGCCGGGCCTACCGAGAGAAAAAGGCAAAGCCCCTGCTGGCCCAAATCGTCAAGGTGCTGCGCTCCCTGTATCTGGCCTATGTGGAGCTGCGGGGGAAATTTGAGCGTCTGCAAGGGGACTATGGCCGGGTGAGGGAGAGCAACATCCGCCTGTCTGATCGATTGCAGGAGGTCAAGTTGGAAAACAAGGCCATGCGGCAAGTCTCCGCTGACTATGAGCGGGTCAAAAGGGCCTTTGGCCCAGAACAAGTGGACAGAATATTAGAGGCAGCTTACCAGCAGGAACATGCCGAAAAGGAACGGAAACGGGCCGCAAAGTCAAAAATTCGGATAGACGCACGATAATCACCAAAACCGGAGGGTATTCCAGTGAATACCCTCCGATTTTATTTGTGGAATCGGTAAAATGATTTCTTGTTTTTTAGAGCGTACTATGATATACTGCTATTATCCTGATTTGAGGAGTCTATCAAATATGCGGCAAGGTATTCTTAAATAAAATTTGATAATGGGCGCAAAAATGATTGCCCCTTGCAGGGGCTTGGTTTTTGTACCCAATTTTAAGAATACTTTTGCCTTTTTAGTAAATATCGTGACGGACCGCGGCTTATGTAAGTCGTGTATGTTTCTGTGTGTCCGAAGTCATGATCCCCAGCGGTAAAAGTATTAGCCGCTGGGGATTTTTGCGCCCATTCGGGCCTTGTATGGAGGATAGACATGAACATTATCAATATCGGGATTCTTGCCCATGTAGACGCTGGAAAGACGACCTTGACGGAGAGTCTGCTATATGCCAGTGGAGCCATTTCAGAACCAGGGAGCGTCGAAAAAGGGACAACGAGGACGGACACCTTGTTTTTGGAGCGGCAGCGTGGGATTACCATTCAAGCGGCAGTCACTTCCTTCCA
>ERZ779729.963-NODE-963-length-23361-cov-17.338883_pt1 | contig 23361 bp, 18 predicted proteins | sample MGYA00511072_ERZ779729 | MGnify/ENA primary metagenome ERZ779729 (study PRJEB29588, sample SAMEA2156675) | human gut metagenome | biome: human gut; feature: human-associated habitat; material: faeces | place: Denmark | collected 2008/2010 ...
CTCATCCGCTTGATGTCATTCAGTCGCTGGATATGTACTTTTCAAGCTGCACGAGGCGGACTGAAAATATCCCCTCATTACTGATAGGGATAAAATCACGACTTTTTACAACCTCATTTGAAAAATTTTTTAATTTCTTTCAAAATTCCTCGTTCGCCCTTGCTGACAGCCTGCTGTCCGACATGCATGATCCTCGCAACCTCCTGCTGCGTTTTCTGATACTGATACCGCAGCGTCAGCAGGATTTTCTTTTCCATGGATAAGCTTGAAATCGCTTTGTGCAGCTGTGGATTTTCGATCTGGTCAATCCAGCCAAGGAGATTGCGCTTTGCCAGCGCATCCTCTATTTCTTCGTTTTCCAGATTCACAGAGAAAAGTCGATAAGCGCTACGATCGTATCCAGCGGATGCACGTTCCACCATTGAATCCAGTGACTCATGTAAATCGTAGTATTCTGCATCTTCCTCCTGCTCCTTTTTACGCTCACAGGCAATATAGCGATTGAAATAATGTTCTGGATTGCGGATTTCCTCCGCTTTTGTTCTGCGCCTTGACATGGCGTTTCCTCCGTTCTTTTGAAATTTTGAGAAAACCAAAATTTCAAAAGCGGAGGAGCGCGGGGTTGGAAACAAAAAGCAGCTATCGGCGTACATCTTCCATTTTTGGAAAATATGCACTGATAGCTGTTAGTTTTTGCATCCGGTAGTGTATGTCGTGCGTATGCGGGGTTCTTGTTACATCCTGCAGCAGTTTTGGGGGTCAAATGCCATGCTACAGTATGCTGGTTAGCTGGTCACCGCAAGAAGCGGCGTTGCCACTTCCATATCCCCACAGAACGCATAAAACACTCCATTCCCAGCGGAAATGGAGTGCCTAGGGTCATACAGGTAGACTCCCAACTCCGCCGTTTTTTTATATGGCGGAAACGGGAGTATCCTTTATATACTCTATTGGTGGCTGTATTTCGCCACCTGTAGAACATTTTCTGATTGGGTTATTTCATGTAGAATATCGTCGACGGAGGTGATCTATCGGTGGTAGAATTACATGAGCCGGTTTCCGAGCGGATCGGCAAGATCCTGCGGGAAAACCGCGAGGCGCAGGGACTGACCCGGCAGCAGCTTTCTGAAAAAAGTACAGTCAGTGACCGACAGATCTCCGCGATCGAGCTGGGCGAAAAGGGACCGAGCATGAACTCGTTAGAACTGCTTCTGCGCAGTCTCGGTCTTTCTGCCGATCAGATATTTTATCCAGAACTGACCGAAGCTGATCCGATGATGACACAAATTACGCATTTGGCTGCAACCTGCACGGAGCAGCAAAAGAGGATGGTCGTTAGATTCATCCGTATGCTTCAGGACGAAAACTACGGGGATTAAAAATAGCGGTGTTCGCCGGAACACCGCTATTTCTCTACCTATCTGATATATCGTTTTACAACTTGTAACAGTTCCTGCGCAAGAAGCTGTTCAGAAGTTTCGCTCAGTAAGGTCTGCACCATTTCGTATTCTACAACGCCATCAAGCAGTGTATCCACAGATACATAAAACGCATTTGCTAATCTCAGGCATAAAATCAAGTTTGGACGAGCCTCACCGCGTTCAATTCTGGAGACTTGCTTTTGGTCACTGTCGATTTGTTCTGCGAGTTCGTGTTGTGAAAGCTTCCGCTGCTTTCGCAGTTTTCGCACATTTTCTCCAAGTTGAACGTATAACAAATGATCGGAGTGTATGTATTCTTCTTTATATTTTGTCATCTGTTATCACTAGTTTGTCATATTTTTACTCACTTGTAAACGCGCATATTAAGGTAATTTGGAGAATTTTCAGGTTAATTCAGAGGTATTATTCTGTAATCGCAAGTTTGTGACAGCAACCGCTACCGAGCGCTGCTTCAATGGCAGTCTTGAACTGCTCAAACTTCTCATTCGGCACGAAGGCGAGCGCCGTTCCGGCGAAGCCGCCGCCATGGATACGCACCGCGCCCTCCCCCGCAAGAAGCTGCTGGCAGAGCGCAATCGTAAGCGCCATATCCTGCTTCTCGATGTACCCCGCCGGGGTCACGTTTTGAAGCAGCGTCCACGACGCCATGCCGGACTCATTGACATAGTGTAAAAACGCGTCAAAATTGTCGTTCTTCAGTGCTCGTACCTGAAGCTGGACACGCTTGTTTTCGTTGAAAAAGTGGATGGCGCGCAGCACCGCGCGGTCGCCGGTTTCCTTGCGGATTTCCGCAATCTTTGCGTAAAACTCCTGCTCATCGACCTCACGGAGGACTTCTTTTCCGAAGAACTTCGCGACCTTTTTCATTTCAATGGGCATCGCCGCATATTCGTCGGTCAAATCAGCATGATCCGCGCCGGAGTCGATCGTGCAGAGCGTATAGCCCGAATGCGCAAAGTCGTAATCGACCTTCTCGACGATCGGCGTTTTCGGGTCGTTGAAGTCGATGAACACAAGACCGCCGACGCTCGACGCCATCTGATCCATCAGACCGGACGGCTTGCCGTAATAGACGTTCTCCGCATACTGTCCGATCTGCGCGATTTCAATGGCGGAAACCGCATTGTCGGCGAACAGACCGTTCAGGATGCGGCCGATCAGGACTTCGAACGCTGCCGAGCTGGACAGCCCCGAGCCGGGCAGCACGGTCGACTTGACTTTTGCGTCAAAACCGGCGAGCTTGTAGCCGTGCCGGGCAAACGCCGCCGCCACGCCGCGAATCAGCGCCGCAGTCGTATTCCTTTCAGATTCCTTTGCGTTCAGGTCGCCAAGGTCAATCTCAACCGGCCTATATCCCTCAGAATCGACGCGGATAACGTTCGTGCCGTTCAGCGTCACCTCCGCTGTCGTGGTCATATCGACCGCCGCCGCGATCACGCACCCGTGCTGATGGTCGGTGTGGTTGCCGCCGATCTCCGTGCGCCCCGGCGCGGAAAAATGATAGATCTTATCCATTCTGAACCTCCGTCAGGAACTTTTTGAGGTGTTCACGACCCTCTGCCGTACACTTGTAAACGCCTGCACATTCAAGAACCTTGGCAAATACCTGCCCGATCTCCTCCTTGATGATCTCCTCGGCATTGTCGGCGTTGAACTCCGGATGTCTGCCCATGAATTCCTCTGCCCAGTCCGCGTGCTTGGCAAGCTCATCGTTTTCGCGCAGATTTTCGCCGTTCAAAAGCGCCGCCCGCAGGTCAGCCATCTCTTTTTTCAGCCGTCCCGGCAGAATTGCAAGACCCATAACCTCAATCAGGCCGATGTTCTCCTTCTTGATGTGATGCAGCTCTTCATGCGGATGGTAAAGGCCCATGGGGTGCTCTTTTGTCGTCAAGTTATTACGCAGCACAAGGTCAAGCTCATATCTGCCGTCTCTCATACGTGCGATGGGCGTAATGGTGTTGTGCGGCTCGCCGTCGGTTTCCGCGAAGATCATCGCGTCGGGGGCAGAATAGCCGCGCCACTTGGAGAGAATTTTGCCCGCCAGCTCGCAGAGCTGGTTTTTGTTTTCCGAGTTCAGACGCAGCACCGTCATCGGGTACTTCACGACGCAGCAGTCCACCTCCGCGAAACCCGGAACGTCAAAGCCGAACTCTTTTTCCGCCTTCTCCATCGGGAACGTGTGGTGCCCGCCCTGAAAATGCTCATGGGCGAGAATGCTGCCGCCGACGATGGGCAAGTCGGCATTCGAGCCGAGGAAATAGTGCGGGAACTGCTCCACAAAGCTGAACAGCTTGTCGAACGCAGAGCGGTCAATCACCATCGGCGTGTGCTCGGTGTTCATCACGATCGCGTGCTCATTATAATAGACATACGGCGAATACTGGAAGCCCCATGGCTGGCCGTTGACCGTGACCGGCATAACGCGCAGGTTCTGCCGCGCCGGGTGCGAAATCGTGCCCGCGTAGCCGACATTCTCCACGCAGAGCAGGCACTTCGGATAACCGGACGCTTTTTTCAGCTTTGCCGCCGCGATATCGCGCGGGTCTTTCTCTGGTTTTGAAAGGTTGATGGAAATTTCGAGTTCGCCATATTTCGTCTTCGTCGTCCAATGCTCATCCTTTGCGATACGGTCTCTGCGAATATAGTTGCAGTCCTGACTCAGCTTATAGAAGTAGTCGGTCGCATTTTTCGGACTTCCCGCGTAGAGCGACCAGAACTTCCGCACGGTCTCCGACGGCCGCGGCGTGACACAGCCCATGAGCCGCGTGTCAAACAGATCGCGCTCCGCAATGGTGTCGTGGATCAGGCTGGTTTCTGCGGCGTAGTCGCAGAGAAGGTTCAGGCAATCTGGGAAATTGTAGTGCTCGGCCTGCTTTTCATAGTTTTCCAGTTTCAGTTCCGTAAGCAGGCTGTTGCGTGCAAACGTCTCGTCCAGCGGATGCAGCAGCTCACAGTTTTTTGCATAGTCAAGCAGCGAGTCCAGCGCCGCCCAGACGGTTTCAATCTTCATAGCCATGCGGATGCTCCTTGTGCCAGTTCCACGCGGAACCGATGATCGTCTCAATATCGTCATACTTCGGCTTCCAGCCAAGCACCGTCTTCGCCTTTTCGCTCGAAGCCACCAGCTGCGCTGGGTCGCCCGCACGTCTTGCCGCCATCTCACACTTGATGGGCTTGCCGACGACCTTTTCTGCCGTGTCAATAATTTCCTTGACCGTGAAGCCGACGCCGTTGCCAAGATTGAACACGTTGTTTTCGCCGCCGTTCATCAGATATTCGGCAGCCAGAATGTGCGCGGAAGCGAGGTCTGTCACATGGATGTAGTCGCGGACGCAGGTACCATCTCTTGTCGGATAGTCGTCACCGAAGATGGAGACGTGGTCGCGCTGGCCGTTCGGGACTTGCAGCACAATTGGGATGAGGTGGGTCTCGGGGTTATGCGCCTCGCCGATCTTGCCGGACATATGCGCGCCGCAGGCGTTGAAATAGCGCAGGGCGACAAAGTGAATGCCGTGCGCCACGGATGCCCAGTAGAACATCCGCTCCATGGAGAGCTTCGTTTCACCGTAGCAGTTCGTCGGGTGCGTCGGGTCGGTTTCCAGAATGGGAACGCGCTCCGGCTCGCCGTAGGTCGCGGCCGTGGACGAAAAGACGATGTACTTCACGCCGTGCTCGATCATGCTCTGCAGCATCGTCCGCGTGCCGCCGAGGTTGTTGTCGTAATACTTGAGCGGATTGACCATGCTCTCGCCGACCTGCGAGTTTGCCGCGAAGTGAATCACCGCGTCGATCTTTTCGCTGGAAAAGACGTGGTCGCAGAATTCCTTGTTCCGAATATCGCCCTCGTAGAAGCGCGCCTTCGGATGGACGGCCTTGCGGAAGCCTGTCTCCAGATTGTCCGCCACGACCACGTCATAGCCGTTGTCGATCAGCTCATACACAGTGTGGCTGCCGATGTAACCAGCGCCGCCTAATACCAGAATTGTTTTCATCCTATATGCCCCTTTCTCTGCTCAGCATTTCAGCTTTCAGCCCCTCTGTTAAGCATTGCTCATATGCCGCGATACGGAAAATCCGCGCCGCAGCCGCTCCCCAAGTGCTCCGGATCGACATTGTCAGCTTGGAAATTTTCTGCGGTTTGTCCAATTGCAGCACAAGGAGCCTCTGAATATTCTCTTCGATATTCCACACAGCAAGCGGTGCCTCTTGCTCATCAATGGCTGTGACTATCATGCTGCGGATCAGATGTGCGGGCATCCCGGTGCGCGGCGCATAAACATGACTTGCCTCAATGTGTGCTGTTCGGCTGCTCGGCAGCTCCATTAGAAGATCCGGGTCCAGATACAATCGGATTTCCCGGATGCCGACCGACTTTTCCCATCTAAGCGTCAGCACTGGGCAAAGATCATCCGGCGCACTCTGCCAGAGATTCGGCGCATTCCAGATCCGGTGCTCGCCGCTGCATACGTTCTGTGCGGCATAGAGCGTCTGGCTTTCCGCTGCATTATACCAGAGCCGCGGTTCCTGATAAACCGCGCTGTCTTTCTTTCCGCACAGGAAGCCCGCGCGTTGTTTTTCCGTCGTGCAGATCTCTGCGTCTGTATTTTCAGCGAATTTCAGCGTACAGAAGCAGCCGTCTATCACTGGTAGGCGGATGACCGAGCGCCCCTCCGGAATGATCCATCGATGCTCCGAAAGAACTGTGCCATCATACGCGCGATGCGGAAGCGTCGATGTGTATAAAGTAGCCGACAATTCTGTCTCCTGATGTGCCTGCATTTCCAGATAGCAGGGAGCATCCAGTCCCGGATAGCAAACAAAGCCTCCTTCACGCAAGGACATCGTCCCGCTCTGCTTCCCGGCTTTCCCGTCCGCTGCACTGCTCGCTGTCACGCGGCAGAATGCGGTCAGGTCGTTGTCAGGCGGCGTAATCCCGGGCAAAAGCATATCTTCCCGCCAGAGTACCGCCTGTGCATCTCGAGTCTCCCCACTTGAAAGCGCAGCAGGGGCTTTCTCTGTCTTCAAGCATTCCCAAATCAGTGTTACCGCCGCCTGCCCAGACAGCGCACAGGTATTCATGACGCGCGTCGAAACATAGGCGCCGCGCTCAGTACCAATATTGCGTCCCGCAAACAAAAGATTCGGAAAATTGCTGTTATACAGGCATCGGAAAGGGACTCCGTACACTGGAACCGGCGGCTGCACACAGTTCGCTTCCTGCGAAAACGCGCCCTCTGCTGGATGAGAGTCCAGATACCAGCCGCCGTAAAATGCCGTATCCGGAAATACACGCTGCGCACGCACATCCTGCTCCGTCAGCATATACTCCGTAACCATGCGGCGGCTCTCACGCTTTCCCGGAAGGTTTCCCACCCATTCGAGCGTGCAGTTGTCCGCATCAAATTTTCTGCTGTTTTTCACATAGTTCCAGACGCCCATCACGAGCCTGCGCAGTTTGAAATCAATTTGCGCTGCGTCCCGAATGGTATCCATATTTCCGCCCAGCTCAAACCACCAGCAGTCGCTGCCGCTCATGTTCTCATTCAGAATTCGTCCGCCATTGCCGAGGATTTGCTCGATTTCCTCCATCGGCGCCGCAAACGAAGGGGGCACAAACGGCACATTATGATCTTCTCTGCGTGTCTGATAGAGCAGGGAACTTCCCATACTCGGTCCCTGCTCGTAAGGGACGCCAGCCAGCGCACCCAGAACGCCGTCTCCGGTCGCGTCCAAAAAATACTGCGCTTTGATTTTCAGCAGTTCCTGCGCACCTTGCTGCGCGCCCAAAACCGCTTCGATTTTTTCACCGTCCATCTCCAGCGCAGAAATATCCGTGTTCAAGTAAAGGCGCAGATGCGCTTGACGCAAAACGGCATCCAACAGGATCTCATCCCAGAAAACAACGTTTGCATCCGGGTTTTTATAGAGATTCTCCAGCTTCAGCGCACCCCATGCGCCCATTTCCTCTGCATACAGATTTCCCGCTCCGGCCGCACCGCGCGTCCAGACGCGAATTTCACTGCTGGAATTGCCGCCAAGCACCGGTCGATTTGTGACCAGCATGGTATCCACGCCAAGCCTTGCCGCGCTAATCGCGGCTGTTACACCGGCCGGACCTCCACCGATCACTGCCAGTTCGGCGCGGATGGTTTTTGAAATTGATTCTTTTTTCATTTGCTTTTCCTCATAAGAAAGGGGACGCCAGCCGGCGTCCCCCATAAGTTAGCCCAAGGTGATCGGAATCCGCACAGAACTGTCATACATTCTGAGCAGGATCGTTGCAGCCTCGCTGCGCTTGATGGTGCTTTCGGCGTGGAACGTGCCCTTCGCGTCGGAACCCGTCAGGATACCCGCGCGGTAGAGCTCGTAAATTTCAGCCGCATACTTGTCGGTTGTCTTCACATCGGGAATCGCGCCGTCCGCCACGGTGCTGATGGCTATGTAGCCGTTCTTCGCGCCGTGGAAGATATGGACGAATTCGTCGCGCGTGACCGGCGCATTCATCTGCGCATCAGTATAGCTCGCGTAACTCTGCTCGATGATGCCGTTTGCGATGGCGTAGGAAACGTAGGTGTCGTACCACTTTGTCTCGCCGTTCGTCAGGCGAACCTTGCCTTCATGCTCCATCTGACAGAGCGCCGCAGCCAGCTTGATTGCCTGTGCAACCGTCAAAGTGGAATCCGGTCTAAATTCGTTTGCTGTTACGCCGTCGATCAGACCGTTGTACCACGCCGAACGGACGCTGTTGTAATACCAGTCCGCCTTGGAAAAGTCGTTGAACGGGAAGGTTACCTGCGTGTCCGAGTCGAGCGCCGGAAGCAGCGGCAGCAGCGCGCCGATCACGTCGTCGGAATCGATGGTCGGTTTCTTCTCAAGCTTTGCGATCGCTGCGTTCAGTGCATCAGTCGCAGCGTTAACGGCATCTTGCGTTGCAGTGCTGTCGTTATAAACGGTCTTTGCAGCTTCCAGAGCTTTCTCAAAAGCGTCCCAGCTGTCTTCGGTATAATCGATCTGCTTCTTCGTCTCTGCCTCATCGATTACATTTTTCAGCGCAGTCTTGTTAACCTCCGAAGTCTCGGATGTTACCGTCACCTCGCAGCTTGCCTTGATGCGGCCGCTGCCGGAGATGGCTGTCGCCGTGATGATCGCAGTGCCTTCCTTCAACGCTGTCAGATTACCGTTTTCATCAACCTTGACGACTGTGGAATCACTGGACATCCAGCGGACAGACTTGTTCGCCGCGTCATCTGGCGCAACCGTAGCGGTCAGCTGTTTCGTGCCGTTCACCGCGAGCGACAGCGCAGTTTCGTCCAATGTCACGGATTCAGCTTTTTTCATGGTCTTGTCTGCATCCTGCACCCAGAATTCAATGGAAAGCGCAGGAAGCGTCGGATCGATCTGCGCGCCAGTCTTTATCCCAAGGTCAATTTCTTCGTGATCCCAGGGCGTATAGCGATAACCGTGGAACGTTTTCCCATCAAGCCCAGTGTTAAGGTTAAACTGGAACGCATTGCTTTCATCCCGATTTGTCAGTGCAATTACGAGCTGGCCTTCCGGCGTTTTCCACGCCATGATGCGCTGGTCATAGCGCGTAACATCTTCATCGACAGTGTAGCGGACAGAATCCCACGGCATATACTTCAGGAAGCCACGGATGGCATTCCAGTTCTGCCAGTTGTAGTCCCAAGTGCCTTCCTCGAGACTGTTGTATTTGTCGTCGTACACTGTCGTATCGCCCTGTTTGCGCCAGAAGCCGAGACCGTAACCGTAACCCTCTCCGTTACCGATGGGCTTGAGCATATGCAGCCAATGCCATGTGGGCGAGTTTTCAAACGTCATCCAGTTCATCAGAGACTGCGCGGTATTAATGCACTTCCAGTCGCTAGTTCCGTTATCCAGATACTCGAATTCGTTGTTGTAAACGTCAATCTCTTTACCGTCTGTGCGGGCTCCCTTGTTGCTGTTCAGATACTCTTTGCTGATGATTTGATCGTTCGAATTATGACCGATCATGTGATACGTCCATGCATCGATGCAATCGAGCAACTCCTGATCCTGTCGGATCAATGCACCGCCGCGACCATACTGACCCCAGTGGCTGGAAGCGTGGATATGCAGATTAGGATACGCCTCGCGCAGAATCGGCAGAACGACCTTTGCCGTGTTGTAATAATCCTCATCTGTATAGATACAGGTGGAATATCCACCCGCCCCCGGAACCTCACTATAGTAACCGACATGAGGCTCATTGTTCAGTCCAAACTGCGTAATGGGGATCCCATTCTCCGTCAGATAGGCCATGTCTTCCTTAATAGTGTTGGCAAAGTCGACAAGAAATTCATGTGTTTTTTCTTCGTCACCATAGAATTCCCAGTTCTTTGTCCAGCACTTCAGCGTACCACCGAGATAGGAGCCGTTGCCCTTGAAATAGGGTGTTGGGGACCAGTATTCCCAGTCCGCGCCCTCAATGCCCGAAACCCGAATCATCTCAGCCAGTTCTTCGTTCTGCGTGTTCCAGCGTTCCCGCAGATGCTTACCCTCCGCATCGGTGCCGCGGTAGTAAAGACCGGTTGCCAGCCGCAGGAAGCGGAAACCGGAGAGCATATCTTTGTACAGTCTCTGACGCTCCGACTCAGTAAGATCATGCGGAACGGACCACGTTTCCTCTGGCAGACCTTGGTTGAACGAGCCGATGGAGTCGCTCTGTACCTCAATGCCAAGACCCCAGATGGTTTGCTGCGGATCATCCAGCTTCACTTCGTAACTACCGGCATTTGCTTCCTTGGCTTTGCTGATACCAACTTTCGAAACGTTCAGCTTAACGCCATCTGTAAATACGCCGACATTGCCAGAACGTACGGGTCGGTCGATTTTCAGAAGTTCTTCGCCATCTAGTGTCAACTGCAAATACGGCGCATCTGTGTTCAGCCGAAGCTGATGCTCTGCACCGCCCAACACTTCGCACGCTGCGCTCCGCGCAATTTCTTTTCCTGTTTTATCCCTCAGTACGAAAACGCCATCCTCATAAGTCAGCGTTTCCCATGCCTCAGCTGTTCCACCGACAATCAGTCCGAATTTTCCAGAGCCAGAAGCTATGAAAGATATGTCCATAAGAATGTTGTTCCAGCCCGTGCCGGTGAGATATGCTGATCCGTTTATTCCGTGCAGCCCAGTATCTTCAGCAATCATGCCGTTCAACGTCCAGAGCTTTACCATTTCATCTGAAAACTCCGTGTAATGCAGATCATAGCCTACATAATCCAACTGGACAGCGTCCACAAAAACTGATCCGCTCGGACTGCGCAGGAACTGGATGTCACAGCGGCTGCGCCCATTCAGCTTGCAGAAACCGACAGTATTCCAACCATCTTTCAGTTTCGTGAGGTCAATGTTATAGCTTGTGCCATTGATTTTCATTATAAAATCTTGGCTCATTTGCGACACGTTCGTGCTTACAGGCTTGCGCAGTAAGATACGGTAGCCGCCAGTTGTTTCCGGATAAGCCGCAGCGTTCAGCATCGCACCGACATCGCCGGTCTCGCAAGCCCAAATGCTTCCGCCTGCTGCGTCTGTGCAGGTTTCTTTTGTCCATGCCTCGTAACCACTCGTAGTAAAGCGTTCTGCCGTTACCGTCGTGCCAATCGGCATGATACGGATCGCATCAGCCATGACCGCCGTATTTTTGTTTACGCCTTCAAACCCCAGCGTTACAGAAATCGCTCCGCGTGCGAAAAGCGAGCAAGTTCCAATCGTGCGCCACTGACCGCCCATTCCCTCTGCGCTCTGATCCAGCGTCACCTTTTGCGCCACGCCACCAGCTGTAATGGTGTATGGGGCTGCTTTGCTGATAGACGAATCATTTTTCCCTTGTGCGTGCCAAACCGAAATTTCATAACTACCCGCAGCAAGGTCGTTCGCAGTCCAAGTTGCGGTAGCCTGTTCGACTCCGTTTCCGTTCGCTTTGGAGAGATAGTTCGAGCCATAGTAATCTGCACGACCTGTGCTTTCATTCCATGTTCCCGTTGTCGTAAAGCCTGAATCCGTATTGTCAATGATCATGCCGGTTTCATACGGCGCACCATAGACAAAGCGCATGGCATCTGCCATTACTGCGCCTTTATTCTCCTCAAACTCCAATGTTACCGATGCTGTGTCTCCATGCTGATAGGGCACAGAGCACAGATAAGCCCATGCTCCACCAGAGTTTCGCTGCGAGTGTCTTACCGTTGTTGTGCCAAGTGCTGACGTCATAGCGTATATGGCGTTGTCAGCGATGGTGTTGTCGTCGCCAACTGTTGGCGTCCAGACATAAATGTCCCACCAGCCAGCACGGGCGATCGGCGTCTGCCACGTTGCAGTGGCACTATCACCATTTTGATTTGAGAAAGAGTAATAATTATTTCCGTAACAGCCTTTGCGATAGGTACTTGTACCCCAATTTCCGGTCATCGAAAAACCGGAATCAGTGTTATCAACGATGATCTCATCGTCCACAGGCTGCGGCGGTGTCACCGGAGTGACCGGCTCGGTCTGCGCAACCTGCTCCAGCAGCGTGACCAAGTCATCTGACGGTGTCAGATTTTCGTCGCTCGTGATCAGGATTGCCCCGCAGCGAGCATAGTTTGCGGAAAAGTCGATGAGTTTCATCGTATGTTCTCCAGCAGTCAATGCAACACTGTCACCTTTTGTCCATGCAAAGTTCGCATGGTCGGCCTTTCCGCCGAATACTGTGGTCAATCCCGCATCATCTATACCTGCTTTGAATTCCCATGCATTTGAGCCGCTCGGTGGTGTATTTCCGTGCTTTGCATAAACCCAGACTTGATATGTCGCGGTTTTCTGGGCTTGGAACGAAACATGTGCGGCTCCCTTATCTTCAGCTGTTGTACTTATACGGCCTTTCAGACATGCTTGTTCAAATGCCATATTTGCAGCATCTCTTGTCCAGGAGCCGAGGTTACTATCCGCAAAATTATCCGGTCGTATCAGGATATGATCCACCTTTGGCTCGGTAACAGTCTGTGCCGTAAGCTGTTTTTGCAGTTTCGTATAATCCTCTTCCGGAGTCAGGTTCGCGTCGCTGGTCACAAGAACCGCATCGCAGCGGGCATAGTTCGCAGAAAAGTCGATCAGGCGGAGCGAATGTTCCCCGGTCGTCAGTTTCATGCTGTTGCCCTTTGTCCATGCAAAATTCGCATGGTTTGCTGCGCCGCCGAATACAGTGTTCAAGTTGTCGCTATCCACACCAACTTTGAATTCCCAAGGATTCTCTCCATACGGTGATGTATTGCCATGCTTCGCATGAACCCAGATTTGGTATGTTCCTGCCCTTGTTACAGTAAATTTTGCTTCTGCATCTGTTCCGGGAACTGTCGGGTCGTAAGTTGTTCGACCTTTCAGATTCTTCTGGTTGTAGACTGTCTGCTGATTTTCCACTGTCCACGAACCGAGTATGGTTTGCTGCGCCGCCGAATACAGTGTTCAAGTTGTCGCTATCCACACCAACTTTGAATTCCCAAGGATTCTCTCCATACGGTGATGTATTGCCATGCTTCGCATGAACCCAGATTTGGTATGTTCCTGCCCTTGTTACAGTAAATTTTGCTTCTGCATCTGTTCCGGGAACTGTCGGGTCGTAAGTTGTTCGACCTTTCAGATTCTTCTGGTTGTAGACTGTCTGCTGATTTTCCACTGTCCACGAACCGAGTGTTGTAAAATCATCCGCCAACAGCAGATGATGCTCGGCTGTGCTTTCTGCCGCGTTTTCTGCTCCAACTGCAGGGATCAGCGAAAGCACCATTGCCAGCAGTAGAAGCATCGCCAGTACTCGTCTTTTCATCTCATTCTCCTTTTCTTTTTTATCCCTTCACCGCGCCTGCGGTGATGCCCTTCACGAACTGCTTGTTGCCGATGATGAACACGATCACGACCGGGATGATTGCCGACGAGGCCGCTGCCATCATCAGGTGGTACTGCGTCGTACTCTCTTCAATGAAGCTCGTCAGCGCAAGGGGAATCGTATAAAGTCTCCAGTCGGGCAGGAAAACCAGCGCGTCAAGATAGTTGTTCCACGTCCAGAGGAAGACCATCATTGCCAGCGCCGCCATGCTGGATTTTGCCATCGGCAGCATGATCTTGCGCCAGATGGTAAACTCGCTCGCGCCGTCGATCTTTGCAGACTCACGCACTTCGTCCGGAATCTGCGTGAAATACTGCCGCATGAGGAAGGTGCCGGTGATTGTAAAGATACCGGGCAGGATCAGCGTCCAGTGTGTGCCGATCATGCCGAGCCGGTCAAAAATGACGAACTTGGGGATGATCGTGATCTGCGACGGGATCATCATCGTCGACAGATACAGCAGGAACACCACGTCGCGCCCGCGGAATTTGATCTTTGCAAAAGCATAACCCGCGAGGCAGCTGGTGAGGACTGCGCCGGTCACGTTGATGACCGCGATCTTCAGCGAATTGAAATAAGCCAGCGCGAAGTGATAGTCTACCTTGGCATTGCCACCGATGTTCCAGACTTCTTTATAGTTGTTGGGATAGAAATAATCCGGGATCCATTTGATTGGGATCGCCGTAACGTCCAGCGCGTGCTTCATGGACGCGGAGATCATCCACAAAAACGGAATGATCATTGTAAAGGCCAGACCGCCGAGCAGAATCGTAAAGATGATGCGCAGCGCCATCGCTCTGGCTTTTGCCTGCTTGGAGCGGGCTGTCAGCGTATTTGCCATAGTTCCCGCCTCCTTAATAGCTGACCCAGCGCTTCTGACCACGCCACTGGATCATGGTAACAATAAAAATCAAAATGAATAAAATCCACGCCATCGCCGACGCATAACCCATTTTGTAATAGCCAAATGCCGAACGGTAAATGTAATAGACCAGAACATAAGTCGACGTGCCAGGGCCGCCACGCGTCATGATTTGAATCGGCGCGAAGACCTGAAACGACGTGATGATGTTGGTAATGACCAGGAAAAATGTCGTGGGGGAGAGGAACGGGATGGTCAGCTTGAAGAACTTCACGATCTCGTTTGCCCCGTCCATATCTGCCGCCTCGTAGACGTCCTGTGGCAAGCCCTGAATGGACGAGGTGTAGATGAGCGCAGAATAGCCGACATTGGACCAGATCGTCATCAGGATAATGGCGGGCATCGCCCATTTATAGTCCGCCAGCCATTTCGGCGGATTCTCTACGCCCAGTGCCTTCACGAGCTGCGTAACAGGACCGAAGGAGGAGTACATCATGACCCACACGATCGCAACTGCAACAACATTCGAAATGTATGGCATCAGCATCGCCAGCCGGATCGGCAGCTTCGCAAAGCAGTATTTATCAATGAGCACACTGAGGATCAGCGCCAGAAAGATCGTGATCGGGACGACTGCGATCGTATAGACCAGTGTATTTTTCAACGCGTCGACAAACCATTCGTCGCTCCACATATCGATGAAATTCTGAAAACCGACAAAATTCCAGCTTCCGAAGCCTTTGGTGTAATCCCAATCCGTAAAGCTGATGAACAGGGAAAACAAAACAGGAATAAACGTGAACAGCGCACAGCCGATGAGGTTTGGCAGCAAAAAAGAATAACCTGTTAGATCCGTGCGCGCCTGCGGACTGAGTATCTGCCGCTTTTTGCGCTGCTTGGGTTGTTTCATGGTAGCTTCCATATTGGTATCTCCTTGCAAAATGGGCAGGACAAGCGAACCTCGTCCTGCCCACAGGGTCTTATTGCGAATGCGAACTTATTGTGTGGTCTTAGCCAGCCAGCGCTGCGTCGCCGCGCGTCTTGGCGCTCTCCAATCCTTCTTCCACGGTCTTCTGACCGGTGTAGATAGCTTCAAGTTCCTCGTTGATGATATCGGTCAGCTCCGCATTCTTCGTAGTGATGCTGGGAGCTGCGTAGTTATCGTGCGGGGTGATGAGAACAGCCTTGGTGCTGTCGGCATCGAACAGATTCTCCGCGCCGGAAAGGAAGGCGTTGACAACGTCGTCTGCGTTGTAGGTGTTCGCTGCCGGGACACGACCGCCGGAAGCCAGATACAGGCCGCCTTCGGTCAGATACCACTTGGCAAATTCCCAAGCCTCGTCCAGATGCTCAGAACGCGGGTTGATGCAGAGCAGGTCGCCATAGCCGCCCTGCGTGTAGTTGCGCTGATCCTCGGAAACAACGGGGTACGGAGCAAATGCAGTCACAAAGTCGTGCGGATAGGTCTCAGTATCCTTAATGTTGCGGACCATCCACGGACCAATCGTCATGGCAGCCTTGCCGCCGAGGAACATGCTTTCCTGAGAGAGCTTTTCGGTGACGGAGTCGGCATGCGTGGGCGCGTAGCCCTCGTTCATGGTGGTGGAGATCAGGGAGATGGTCTTCTGCCAGACGTCGTCGGTGAAGTTGGTGGCCGTGCCGTCAGCGGTGTACATATTGTCGCCGCCGAGCGTCTGCTGGATCATGAACTGTGCGTACTGCGCCATATCCTGCTGGCTGTTCCAGAACACGCCGTAGACCTTGTCCGTGCCTTCGCCGTGTGTCAGCTTCGCGCAGACATCCAGGAACTCGTCATACGTCCACTCGGTCGGGACTTCGATGCCGGCCTCGTCAAACATGGTCTTGTTGACCACCATGCCATACTGGTCGAGCTTGCAGGGGATGCAGAACGGCTTGCCGTCGACGTAATAGTTCTTGGCCAGATCGCCGAGATACTGCGTCAGGTCAAATCCATCGCGCTCGCAAAGCTCCGTCAGGTCGAGCGCCATGTTGCCCTCGGCACGCTTGGACAGCTGCGCCATCGTGTAGGACATGTAGACGTCGATCTCATTGCCGCCGAGAAGGTTGGTCTCCAGCTTGACGTTACCGGTGTCGTCGTTGACGAAACGCTCGTACTCAACCTGAATACCCTTGTCCTTGTACGCTTCGTTGAACGCGTCACAGGCTGCCTGCGGGCCGCTCTCTGCGGGGACGCCGCCCCACATACGGATAGTAACGACATCGCCGGTCTTGGCGGTATCGCCGGACTGCGCGGTCTCGCCGCTTGCATCCGGAGTCGTCGTATCGGTCTTGCTGCACGCCGCGAGCACGCCTACAAGCATGCACAGGCAAAGCAGCAGCGCAAGAATTCTGCTCTTTTTCATGTTTTGTTCTCCTTTCAAATGCTTTCAGAAATTTTCTCTCTGAACTGTACCTATTTTCCCAAAAACACCTGAAAACCGCAATGAACAGGTCTGCTTTTTTACTTTAAAATACAATGCTCTTTTTGCGTCTGCATCACGGCGTTATCATGATTTTACGTTTTGTCTTTCAAATTCTGCTCTTTTTCTGATTACGATACTCCTGCGGAGAAATACCGCGCATTTTGCGGAACATCACACTGAAGTAGTTGGAATTCTCCACACCGACAGCCTGTGCGATCTCGCTGATGCGTTTGTCGCTCGTGCGCAGCAGCTCCTCCGCACGGCACACGCGCTGCGTGTTCACGTAGTCCACAAAGCTGATTCCTGTCTCCTTTTTGAACAGGTGGGAGAAATAGCTTTCGCTCATGCTGCATAGCTCTGCCGCGTCCTTGACGGTCAGCTCTGCCGTCAGGTTGTTCTGCACATAGCGCTTCACCGCCACAATCTCGGCGCGTGTTTCACCGCTGTACTGCTGCAATTCTCCTTCGGCGTGGGGCAAGTGCCGGTCTAGGGTCCGTTCACACTCCGTCAGCGCATCGGAAAATTGCTCCATGCCTGTATGCACAGTCGAAAGGCACCCCTCCAGATGCAGCCCCAAATACCGCGCGGCATATTCATAAAGCCGCGAAAAGGTTCGCCGGATTTGCTCAATTGGCTGCATGGTTCCGGTCTGCTGCACAATCACGAGGATAGAATTTGCGGTATAGGGATACGTCTCCGTGCAAAGCCCGCCTTCAAAGACCTCCTGCGTCATATTTTCCATCGCATATCGCAGCACTGCGCTGTCCTTTTCATGGATCTCGCGTGAAAACCGACTGAGCAGGACACAATACGGCTTTTGAAATTCTGTTTTCAGCTCCATCTGCCGGAATTCTTCCTGCAATTCCGCCCGGTACGGATACGATCGCTGTGCAGCCATCCGGATCAGGCGCTGCTTGATGGCGGAGCGGTTTTTCCGCAGCAGCTTTTCCGCCTCGTTCTCCGGCTGCTCATACGGGAGTTCATTCAAGATCCGCAGCAGCTCCTCTGGCTTGCTCGTCAGCTTGAAAATATAGTCGGCGGCTCCGAGCTTCATCGCCCGCTTCACATTCTCGCCGTCCTCAAAGCTGCTGAGTACTACGAACTGAACAGTGGGAAACCGTTTCCGGCTCACTTGGATCAGTTCAAATCCGTCCATGCCGTCCATTTTCAGGTCTGTCAGCACCACATCCGGCAGTTCCCGCTCCATGATCTCCAGCGCCTGCTTGCCATCCGCAGCCTCTCCGATTATGGTATAGCCGTTTTCTTCCCAGTTCAGAAATGATTTGATGCCCACGCGAACCAGAAATTCATCATCCACGACCAGTACTTTCCGCATCTATTTCCTCCTTCTGCCGCAGAACGGGCAGCGTAAATTCCGCAACCGTTCCGCAGACCGCGCCGTTGTATACCAGAAGACCGTACTGCGCACCATAGGCGCTTTTGATTCTGGCGTCTACGTTTGCGATTCCGATACCCGTCACCTTTCGCCCGCTCTGCGCTTCTGCCTCGCCATTCTGCAATCCGCAGCCGTTGTCTTCTACATAAAGTTTCAGAGCCCCGTTCTCCACATCTCCATAGATCATGATCGTCCCTTGTTTCTCGCTGCCCTTGAAACCATGGATAACTGCATTCTCTACGATCGGCTGCAAGATAAACTTTACGACCTGAAGTTCCAGCAGCTCCCGGTCCAGGTCTGTCTCCAGCGTAAACTGATTCCCATATCGGCAGTTATAAATGTAAATATAGCTGTTGATATTGTCCAGCTCGTCCTTCAGTGTAACCAACTCTCCACCGCGGCTCATGCTGTATTTGAGCATCGTCGCCAGCGCGTCAATACACTCGACAATGTTGTCTGCCTTTCGGATGATCGCCATCCAGCGGATCGCATTGAGCGTATTGAACAGGAAATGCGGATTGACCTGTGCGCGCAGCGCCTCATATTGGTATTTTTCCCGTGCCTCACTCTCCGTCTTCTGCTTTTCAAAAAGCGAACGAATGGTGTCCGACATTTGTCGGAACGCGCGGTTCAGCCGTCCAACCTCATCTTTACGCGTAAAGTCCAGCCCTGTGACGCCTTCTTCCATCTGATAGGAGAGCATTTTCTCCGAAAGCGCTACAATGGGGCGCGTCAGTACGTTCGTGACCCAAATCAGCACGCCTGCCAGCACCAACACGCAGACGATCAGCAGCGTATTGATCTGTGTTTGCAGCCGTGTCACATCGCTCGTCAGCATGGCATAGCTCGTCAGATGCAGAACCTTCAATACTTCTCCATTAAACGTAAACTGCCGTGAAAGCGTGTAATAGGACAGCAGTTCCTTTCTGTCGGACAGCGTAACGATTGAACTTCCTGCGCCGGCTGCACATTCCTCGCGAAGAATTTCTGTGATATCGTCATGCGTAAAAGTCCCGCTCCCGTCAAGTCCCAGCACGATCTGCCCATCCTCGGTACAGATATAAACAGCATCATCTGGTTCACAGAAAAACGGCTTCAGCGCCCGACTCAGATAGTCCTGCTCCAGACTCACGATCACCGTAGCAAGCCGTCTCCCGCCGGACGGAGACATCAGAGATTTGGCAAGCGAAACATAATTGGTATTTCCGTTTTCCTCCAGCACATAGGACGGCGCGAACATATTCCACTGCACATAGCCATTCTCCCCAATGCTGCTCTGCACCCACGGCTGTTCAAAGAGAAACTGATAGTTGTTGTAATTCGTGCCCCAGTTGGCATAGACGTTGTTGTCCGCGTCAAAGCAGGTGATCTTGATGCCGCCCATGTCATAAAGATTGTTGATCTCGATGCCATTAACGACTTCATCGAACAGCAGCGTTTTTTCATAGCGGGACATCTGCTCATTTTCCAGTGCACGCTGAAACTCCGCATCATTACAGATAACACCCGCAATGTTCACCATGCGCTGGAAGATCAGGTAGATCTCGTCCTCGCTCTTTTGCAGCTGGCTGATCGTCCGCTTGCCAAGTTCGTCGCGGATATAATTTGCATAGCGTGAACTGGAATATGCCAGAAGCAAACTTAGCGGCAGCATCAGACCAAGCAGAATAATGATACACGTCTTTGTTGCGATCCTTTGCCAGAACGGCGTTGCCTTTTCCTGTTTCATACCGGTTCCCCCTGCTCCATTTCCCGGAGCGGTCTGCGCAGCACTTTTGCGGAAAAATACGTCATGAGCGAAAACGCAAACAGCGGGAACACAAACCCTATCCGCAAAAACAGTCCCCGCCAGAAGATAAACAGAATGACCGACGGCAAAAATATCAGCAGATTCAAGATCGCACGCAGCGGATAGGCCGCCAGCAGCAGCGCCGCATTTTTCCAATACTGTCTTACGCGGTTTTCAAAGCGCGCGATCTGCGGATAGACCATGCTCCCGAGCAGCGTTACTGCTAACAGTCCCAAAACGCTTACCCATTCTACTGCGCCGAGCAGTCCCGGCGCACTCTTGCTGTATCGAATGGAAAACCAGAAATCAAACGCAAAAAATGCCGTAACCGCCAGCTGCATCAACCAGCACGCAATTCCATGGCGAAGATTCTGTTTCCAATCCTTCCAGAACGCCGCAAACACACCGCCGCCTTCTCCGCGCTGCCGCCGCAGCATTGCCGCATACAGTGCGCTCATCGACGCACCAACCGTTACGACCGGAAGGCAGCCGATCAGAAAGCACACATTCAGTACGATCATATCTGCGAATGCCCCCAGTACCTGCATCGGTTTGGAATCCGGGTCAAAGAACGGAAGGTTTCGTATTCTCTTTTTCATAGCAGTTTCTCCTGTAATCCGACGGCGTAAGCCCTGTGTCCTCTTTGAATATCTGACAAAAATAATTGGCGTTGCAGATGCCCAACGCGTCTGCGATCTGACTGATAGACAGCCCCGTACCGCGCAGCAGCTGCTTTGCATTTTGGACTCTGAGATTTCGTAAATACTCTGGAATACTCTTTTCCGTCTCTTTCTTAAAAAGATGACTGAGGGTCGACACACTGCAATGGCAATACGCAGCAACATCCTCCGCTCGCAGCGGCTGCGCATAGTTTTTTTGAAGATAGACAATTGCGTGGCTCAGCAGACTGCTTTGCCGCTGCGATTCGAGCGCCTTTGGCGGCAGCTGCGACAGCTCCCGGTGCAGCAGCGCAAACATATTGCAAAGCGGCGCAATCCGCACCCGAAGTTCTTCTATCTGCGGCGCATCCGTCCGAACAGATTCCTGATACACTTCTTTTAGTTTTTCTAACTGCAAGTCATATTTTCTGGCGAAATGCCGCATCTTCTGCATTGACATTTGCTCGTCCATGCAATAGCCGCTGACACTGAGAAAGCACAACACCGCACCATCTGCACTCAGAACCGGAAACACAAATTCTCCCATCCCCGCATAGCAAGTCCCACAAAAAGGACCGCTTGCGCAGCAATTCACAACCTTCCCCTGACGGGCAATGCACGTGTTCCAGACCTCCGGTTTAGACTTCACATACAGACAATAGGGATTTCGATTGATGTTATATGGTGCAAGCTGCGCCATATAACCCTCCATTGGGATCTTTACATTATGGAACGCCACATAATCGCCATGCTGACGTGCCAGATATTCAAAATACGCCGATATTTCGGTCAAAAGTCTCGAAACCACGCCATCCTCCTCCTGCACGAATCCGTAGATTCTCTGCATTGTAACGCATGGACTCTTTTCGCTTTTTATTCTAACATTGAATTAAATCCATGTAAATCTCACGATTCTTGGATACATCTTTCATATTCTGCTTTTTCATATCTATATTTTTATGCAAAGGAGTTTTTCTCATGTTTTATGAAGAACCCGCAAAAAAACTTCCTGTATCCGCCAGCGTAGATGTACTCGTTCTCGGCGCAGGCCCTGCCGGTGTCGCCGCCGCCATCAGCGCTGGGCGGCAGGGCGCAAAAACCATGCTCATTGAGCAGCTCGGCGACGTCGGAGGCATTGCCACCTCCGGCCTGATGAGCCATTGGACCGGCAATACCAGAGGCGGTATTTACGAGGAATTTCTGGATCGTTCCGCCGATCTGCCCGACAGCGCAGATTACGGCTTCAACGGTTCTCCGCGGCAGCTCATCAACCCGGAACGGCTGAAAACGGTCTTCCTGCAAATGCTGCATGAGGCACACTGTGAAGTTCTACTCTATACTTTTGTCTGTGAGCCGATCATGGACTCAGGCCGGCTGTCCGGCGTCATCATCGAAAACAAATCCGGGCGACAGGCGATCTTTGCAAAAATCATCATCGATTCCACCGGCGACGGCGATATTGCTGCCAAGGCAGGCGCCGCTTATGTCAAAGGTCGTGAGACAGACGGCGCGATGCAGCCCGCCAGCCTCATGTTCAAAATCGGCGGTGTAGATTACAGCCGCGCTGTTTTCCCCGGCAAATTTGAGGACTATATCCAGATCCCCAAGGGCGAAATTCAGGCGCTCGGCAAGTCACACCTGCCGTTCCCGGCTGGGCACGTTTTGCTCTACCGGTCGACGCTTCCCGGCGTTGTCACTTGCAACATGACGAACTGCACGGGCATTGACGGCACAAACGCCGCAGATCTGTCCCGTGCGGTGCTTGTCTGCCGCAATCAGCTTCAGCCGATCCTCGATTTCCTGCACGAATTTGTACCCGGATACGAGAACTGCTATCTGCTGGAAACCGCTTCTTTGATCGGTGTCCGTGAGACCCGACATTTCAAAGGGCTTGAAACGATCACGGAAGAGGATATTCGTTCCTCGCGCGTCTTCCCGGACTGGGCGGTCACGCACGCAAGCTTCAATTTTGACGTGCACAATATGACCGGCAATGGTCTGGACGCGACCGGTGCGCAGGACGCTTTCACCGCCACCAGCTACACCATTCCGTATGGCTGCCTGGTTCCGGAAAAAATCGATGGGCTGCTGCTCGCGGGTCGCAATATCTCCGGCACACATATGGCGCACGCCAACTATCGCGTCATGCCGATCTGCGCCAATATGGGGCAGGCCGCTGGTATCGCCGCTGCGCTGTGCTGCAAAGAAGACATTCAACCGCGAGATGTAAAGGTTCCTGAGCTTCAGAAACTTCTCCTTCAGAACGGAGTGCTTCCTGTATAATCTTAAATCATTTTTCTTTCTGTATTGGATCTCAGCTAGAGTTGGTCCTTCAAGCTACGCCGTGGTGTCGCGGCGCTGGTGACAGCAAATGCGCGGACGTTCCCCTTGGCGGGGAGCGTCCGCATTGCTATTTGCCATCCATATTTATAATGTATAAGTTTGACGTGCAGCTTCCGTTTTCGCGGTGCCGGCGCTGGCGCTGGATGTATCCGGCGCGTTCTAAATCATTCAGCGCACGCTGCACGGTGCGCGGCGAGAGATGCAGGTCGCGGGCGATCGTTTTCACGCCCGGCCAGCAGCTCCCGCCGCCGGCTCGGTCGCGGAGGTACATATAGACCGTCCGCGCCCGGTGCGGCAAATCAGGATCGGCGTAAATTTCACCGAAGAAGCTCATTTGTCGCCATAGCTGCTCATATAGTCATCCGCTTTCGGCGTTGAGACCGGCCTTGGTTGGGAATATAGACTTTTCTTGATGTTCATCAGCAATTCCTCCTTTCCTGCATAGTAAACCTCGCGCTGGGCGCGTTCCGGTGTCTGATATGGTTCTTCAAACTTGATTCCCCATTTGAAATATAATTGCAGCTTGG
>ERZ779729.976-NODE-976-length-23187-cov-8.363047_pt1 | contig 23187 bp, 21 predicted proteins | sample MGYA00511072_ERZ779729 | MGnify/ENA primary metagenome ERZ779729 (study PRJEB29588, sample SAMEA2156675) | human gut metagenome | biome: human gut; feature: human-associated habitat; material: faeces | place: Denmark | collected 2008/2010 ...
CCGCTGCCGGGGCAGCGGGCGGGGTATTTGCTGTGATTCGCTCTGTCTTACTGTTCCATCGTCAGGAAGCGGTGGAGCATGACGGAGACCTGGGCGCGGGTGGCGTTGTTCTTGGCGGACAGGGTGGTCCGGCCGTTGGTGCTGACGCCGGTGATGATGCCGTTGCCGACCGCCCACTGCATCGCCGTGACCGCGTAGGAGCTGACTGCGCTCTGGTCGGCGAAGCCGTTCAGCGCGGAGGAGCTGGCCGCCGGGGAACCGGCGTAGCGGTACAGGATGGCCGCGATCTGCTCACGGGTGATCTTGCCGTCCGGGTCGAAGGTCGTGGCGGTCGCGCCGTTGACGATGCCCTTGCTGGACGCCCAGAGGACCGGCTCATAGTAGTACTGGTTCTGCTTGTTGTCGGTGAACTTGTTGGTGATACCGGCAACGGAGGGTTCGCCCGCCGCACGGTACAGGATCGTGACGAGCATGGCGCGGGTCATGTTCTGGCCGGGGCCAAAGACGTTGGGGTTCTTCGTGCTGATGCCGTTGACAAGGCCGTTGCCGTACATGAAGTCGACGGAGTTGGCCGCCCACTTGAACGAGCCGGAGACATCGGTGAACTTGCTCGACGCCGTCTGCTGCACGACCTTGAAGGTCAGCGTGCCCTTGTCGCTGCCGTTGATGGTGTAGTTGACCTCGACGGTCTTGCTGTCGGCCAGCGGGAGGACATAGAGGTTGTCGATGGAGTTGGAGCCCGAGAAGGAGAATCTCGTCGAGCCGAGATCCTTGGCTGCGAGCGCGGTGCAGCTGTTGATCTTGCTGTACTGCGTGTAGAGCTTGCCGCCGGTGACACGGGTGATGGTGATATACGCGCTGGAGGCATTGGACTCGGGCGCGAGCTCGTCCGCGATCGCCATGGACTTGAAGGTCGCGCCGGTGGAGGTCACCGAGTGCGTATCGTTGACGTAGATGACCAGATTGCCGTTGACCTCGCCGTTCGAGCCGTAAGCGGTGAACGGGATGACGACGGAATACTTCGCCGTGCTGGAGCCAGCGATGAACGTGACGTTCTTCAGGAGCGTCGTGCCCGTGGACACGTAGTAGCTCTCGCTGCCGACCTTGCCGGAGCTCGTGGAGCTGCCCTTATACAGCGCGCCGCGCGAATCGCTCGCCGTGCCGAACTTGACGTAGCTCAGGCCGGAACCATAGACAGACTGGAAGTCGCTGACCTGCATGGTCTGGGACTCGTTCGCGGAGATATGGTAGGCAACGGTACCGGCGTTCGTCATGATGACGAGCTTGCCGGTCGCGATCTGGCCGCTGGTGCCGTAGGCCGCGTAGTCGATGGTGTAGCTGCCCGCGCTGCGCGACGGCTTGAACGCCATGCGGCTGACGTCGCTGGCCGAATACTTGTTGCCCGCCGAGATGGAGCTGGACAGGGAGCTGGAGGAATAGATCGTGCCGGTCGTCGGCAGCGTGAAGGAGAAGGTGCTGGGCGTGGTGCTCGTGGCCTTCTTGACCGCGTCGGAGAGCTTGCCGCCGTCGAGCATGACGTACGTCGCATCCTCCTCGAGCATCAGCTGCACATCCTCCGCCGCGGGAACGGTGACGGTGATGTCCTTGGTGCCGGTGTATTCCTTGCCGTCAATGGTGGTCTTGGCGGTCAGCTTGGCCGTGCCGCCGGAGACAGCCGTCACCTTGACGCTCTTGCCGGTGGAATCGACCTTGACGATCGCGGTGTCGCTGGAGGTCCAGCTGATGGTCGGGTTCTTGCCCGTGACGTCGACATAGCGCTTCGTCAGCGGGTTATACTGCTGCGGGGTCGCCGAAGCGGTGACCACATCGCCCGGCTTGATCGTGCCGGAGTTGTTGAGGTTGATCTGAACAAAATACTCGCCGCCGACAGAAACACTGGAAATGTTGCTGATGACGTAAGCGTTATCGCTCGTAATGATCTTGCAGTAGAAGGAATAGGAACCCGGAGCGGTGATGACCTCGGACAGATCCAGCTCAGAAATGCCGTAGGTCTTGCCGCTCATGCTCGTGTCGGTCTTGACTGCATTGGACTGGCCGTTGTACCAGATGAACTTACTGAAAGTCTTACCGCCGGTATAAGCACTGACAGCCAGCTTCATAGATGTGCCATCCAGCTTGTAAGTCAGGCTGGATTCCGGCTGGTCCTCAATGGTGATATCCGAAATATCGACCGCCTCGGTTGTTACCGTCCGCTTTCCATCGATCGGATAATAGAATGTTTTGTCCGAGGTATATTTTCCATCCAGTTCAACATCGAACTTGTACTTTGTACCGCTCTTCACCGGCGTAACATCCTTGACCGGCAGGTACATGGTGTTGTCCGACTGGACGAGTTTGACCTCAATGTCGCGCTCCTTCAGGTTCTTGATGGTGTCGATGACGCTGCTGATGGGGCCTGCAACGGCCGGAGCCTTTGCGTCCTTGTAGCAGACACCCTGCCAGATATCAAACGTATAGGTAGCGTCCTTGCTGCCGTCGACAGAGGCATTGAGCGTGACCTTCGTGCCCGCCTTGCGCATGTAGACGGTCACATTTGCGCCGGTAGCCGTAATCTTGCTGCTGTTGCTGGCAAAGGAAATGTAGTTCTTGCTGGCCGCCGGGATAGACCACTGTACGCGGCTCGCATCGGATGCAGTGTCGGAATCGACCGTAGCCGTCAGTTGAATGCTGGTCAGCATTTCCGAAGGAACCGTAATATGGCTGCTGCCATTCTTCGTCGTATCCATCACGCCGAAGAACATGTTACCCTTGCTAAGTTCACGCTTTGTCGTTGCGTTTGCAACGTCGATTGTCAGGCCGTCGGCTTTGGTGGGTACGATCGTGACATTGCTGGTCACAGAAAGGGTATTCGTCATGCCCTTGACCGTGACTTTGACCGTCGCAGTGCCGGTTCTCGACTGCGGATAGAGCGTACCGTCGCTGCCGACGATCAGCGTATTCTCATCGCTGCTTGTATAAACAAACGTCTTATTCGAAACGTTCTGGCCGTAACGCTTCAATGTCGGCGTGAGCTTCGTCAGCGTCGCATTATAAACGATAGTCAGATTCTGCTGCGCGTCCGGCAGCGTCAGGTCATACCCGGCCTGGCCGCCGACCGTGACTGTAAAGGTCTTTGTGATTGGGTTGCCGTTGGCATCCGTGACATAATCATAATATGTTTTTTGGCTAGCAGCCCCTTCAACAGTGAAATTCGCATTCTCGTTTCCAGAAGGGTTCGGTGTCTTTTTCAGCAAATAAGCCGTGATGACGCTCGGGCCATTGCCGCCAGCTGCTGCAACGCTCACCGTGGATTCACCGTTGCCGCTGTTGTTTACATAGTAGCTGCCGATTGTCGTTTCTGCGCCGCCAACCGTTGCAATGCTCTTATACTGGCTCGCAAAGCCAACGATCACGTCACCTGCTCTGCCCTTAGGCCCGGTGACCGTCGCCTTGAGCGTCAGGCTCGCGCCCGGCTCCAGCGCTGCACTCGTGCTGCTGCCATAACCGTAGTCATAGCTGCCGCTGGTCGTCGTGCTCAGCGTGAGCGTCCAGTTCGTGACCGTGACATTCCACGTCTTGAGTGCTTCTTTTCTATCCGAAGGATTCGCAGCGTTATAATCGCTTTCTTTTTCATATGCATATGCGGAAATTGTTGCGCTGTTGCCATAGTAGCTGCTGCTGCTTGCTACCGCCGTGATCGTTGCAGAACCATCACTACCTCCTGCAACACGAACAACGCTATCATTGGACGAACGCCAATATTTAGCGTTCTCGCAGCTTAACGTCTTAGTCTCACCCGGAGCGAGATACAGCGATTCTGTGGTTGCAGCCAGCACGGCCGGGACCATCGCCAGAAGCATGGCCAGCACCAGTGCAAAGCTGAGGATCTTTCCAAATGTACGCTTCATAAGTGCACCTCTTTCAAATTCGTAGTTTTCTATCACTACAGATTTCCATGTAATCAGTTTACCATAAAAATTAAAAAATGCAACCAATTTTTATGCTTTCCGCCGATTTTCCAACCCTTTCAGCCCCTTCCTCCCCATCTTGCGTGGTAGACGTAATATCCCCCACAACATATTGTGGGCCCGCTCCGCCGCGCCCAAAGGCTCCCCTCTCAGGGGCCGATTCCCCCTATCAGGGGGAAATGTCCCGAAGGGACAAAAGGGGTAGGGACGCTGTCACCGAAGGTGACTGAGAGGTTGTCACAAATTTGGCACGACCTTTCCGTCCCGGCTATCGCCGTGCCACCTTCCCCTCATAGGGGAAGGCTTTCCTTTTTGTAACCCTTCTGAAACTCCTTTGCAACCCATTCGAAAACAGTTCCGGGGTGTGGGACAAAACGGTTGACATAAATAAATTAAGAATTCTTAAAAAAGCCGATTTTCCCGAAAAATGCAGGAAAATCCCGTCAACAACCTATTGCGTTCTGCAAAGGACTGTGCTACGATATATATGGAAAACAGGTGGAAACCGCGGCATGCTGCGCGTTTCTGCCGACCGGCGTACGGACAGTCTTCCGTGCGTGCCTGATGGATCCCGGCGGAGAGCCGGGGAACAATGCAAGGAGGAAGAATTATGAAAAAACGTTTATTGGCCCTGCTTCTGTGCCTGGTCATGGTCATCGGCCTGGTACCGACGGTGTTTGCTGCCGACGGAAAAGTTGATGTTAAGATTTGTTACCTTGGCGGTGGCAGCGATTATACTAAAAGCTACGCTCAAGGGGAAACTGTCGAGAAGCCTGCTGATCCGAATAAGCCCGGATATACTTGGAACGGAAAATGGTATTTGAGCCACACTGAGCCCACTGAGACCAATGCGATTGCAGAGAAAGAGTGGGATTTCACTTGGACAATTGGCCCTAACGCACGGGATGGATATCTCTTCCCGGGCTACACCGAGAATACCTATAAAGTTGTTTTCAATCCTAATGGCGGTGAAGGCACAATGCCTGACCAGACCTTTACTGGTTCTGAAGGTTATACTACACTGGCTAAGAACGCGTTCACAAAAACTGGTTACACCTTTGCTGGCTGGGGTTTAAGTGCTTCTTCTGATGCCGTAACGTATGCTGATAACAATTGCACTGTTACTACGTCGGAACATGATTTCTTTACGCAGCAGGCGGACGGAACATATCTTCTGACGTTGTATGCGATCTGGAAACCGATTGAGCAGCCTGCGGTGCTCCGCAAGATTACATACAAAGATGCTGACCATCTTAATAATTTTGATGGCATCATGTATGATTATGTGAATAACGGTGACTACATCTATATCGATCCTAAAGGCGGTACAGCAAAGCTTGGCAGCACCGAGATCACGACAGCTGGCCGTTATAAGATCGAAAGTGATGTAACGCTGACTGAGCCGACGGGGGCCTTGGGCTGGACGTACAATGGCACTATTGAACCGCATACCTTTGTTGCGGTTTGGCCCTCCACCAAGACCGTAACGATCAGCTATCTGGATTACTATTACGGCGCGGATACCGAGACCATCAAGTACGACGGCAGCATCATTGTCGACCCGAACGGCGGCAGCGTTGTCTGGGGACGTACGACGATCTCTTCCAAGCAGACCATTGAGAACATCCGTACTGACGCTGCGCTGGCGAAAGCCACCAGAAGCGGCTATACCTTCTATGGTTGGGTTGTTACATATACGGCGGATCGTACGCCCGTCTTCACGGCGGCGTGGAGCAGAGATTACTACTATAACACCTACTCCATCTACTACTACGATTATGACGACTGCAAGAGCGAGTACGCGAACTTCCCGTACGGCACGTCCGTGGTCATTGACCCGAACGGCGGCACCGCGAAGCTCAGCGGCACGTCCTTCTCCACCAAGCAGTCCTTCAACATCTACCGCGACTACACGCTGACCGACGCCTCCCGTTCCGGCTACACCTTCTACGGCTGGGATCTGACCAAGTCCGGCAGCACCTACTACTTCACCGCCATGTGGTCCCGCTACAAGAGCGACGTGCCCTACATGCTCAACGGCACCGACCACTACGCCTACATCAAGGGCTATCCCAACGGCTCCTTCAAGCCCACCGACACCATCACCCGTGCCGAGGCTGCGACGATCTTCTATCGTCTCCTGACGGATTCCACCCGCAAGGCGTATGCCACCACCTATAACGCCTTCAAGGACGTCCCGGCCACGGCCTGGTACAACACCGCTGTGTCCACCATGGCGAAGCTCGGCATCGTCAACGGCGGCGCTGACGGCTACTTCCGCCCGAACGATCCCATCACCCGTGCGGAGATCGCGGCCATGATCGCCCGCTGCGACGGCGCCTACTACACCGGCACGAGCACCGTCTTCTCCGACACCTACGGCCACTGGGCTGCCAGCTACATCGCCAGAGCCTATGAGCTCGGCTGGATCAACGGCTACGGCACCACCTACGCGCCCGACCGCTACATCTCCCGTGCGGAGACCGTCGCTGTCCTCAACCGCGTGCTGAACCGTGCCCCGCAGTACACCTCCGATCTCACCCGCAACTACACCACCTTCTCCGATGTAGCCACCTCCGCCTGGTACTATCTCGATGTTGAAGAGGCTGCCAACAGCCACACCTACACCAGAAAGTCCAACGCCGACTACGAGACCTGGACCAAACTCATCGCAGACCCCAGCTGGTTCTAAAAACAAAATAAACGCAGGGGCAGCTTAGCTGCCCCTGCGTTTTTACACGCATGAAAAACAGAACCTCTCCGCCTCGCTCTGCTCGGCACCTCCCCTTGACAAGGGGAGGCATTTTTTCGCCCGCACCCAAGGCTCCCCTTGTCAAGGGGAGCTGGCGCGCAGCGCCTGAGGGGTTACCCCCGCCGCAGCGGAAAAAATCCCAACCCCCTTGCTATTTCATGCCAAAAGCAGTATAATCTCAATATCTGCCGTCATCGGTGTGTGGATTGTGCGGCAGAGGTGTGTGTCAATAACTCGAAAGGATGAAAAAAATGAGTCTTTCCGCTTCCGCTCCCTGGCTGAAATATTACGGCGAAGTGCCGCATCACCTGACCTACCCGCAGAAGACCATCTATCAGATGGTCCGCGACGCCGCCATCCGCGACCCCAAGCTCCCCGCCTATGAGTTCATGGGCAAGAAGACCACCTTCGCGCAGTTCATGGAAAAGATCGACCAGACCGCCCAGGCCTTCCTCGCCATGGGCATCCAGAAAGGCGACCGCGTGACCATCTGCATGCCGAACTGCCCGCAGGCCCTGCATGCATTCTACGGCCTCAACCGCATCGGCGCGGTCTCCAACATGATCCATCCGCTTTCCGCCGCGGGCGAGATCAAGTTCTACCTCAACTTCTCGCACTCCAAGTGCATCCTGACGCTCGACCAGTTCTACGCCAAGATCGCCCCCGTCATGCCCGAGCTTGACAATAAAGACTGTAAGCTCCTGCTCGCCAAAATTGAGGACGAGCTCTATCCGCATCTGGCCCTCGGCTACGCCCTCACCGCCGCGCGCAAGTATCCGAAGCCCCCGAAGAACGGCAATTATATCTGGTGGTCCGAGTTCCAGCGCGTGGGCAAAAAGCGTAATCTGCCCCTGCCGAAGAACTACGGCCGCGCGGAAGACGGTGCGTCCATCCTCTATTCCGGCGGTACCACCGGCACGACCAAGGGCATTCTGCTCTCCAACATGAACTTCAACGCCCTTGGCCTGCAGACCATCGCGGCCTCCGGCTTCTCGCCCATCGACGGCATGAAGATGCTCTCCGTCATGCCCGTGTTCCATGGCTTCGGCCTCGGCATCGGCATCCATACTGCCCTCATCGGCGGCGCATGCTGCATCCTTGTCCCGAAGTTCAACGTCAATACCTACGCCGACCTGCTCATCAAGAAGCAGCCGAACATCATCCCCGGCGTCCCGACCCTGTTTGAGGCCCTTCTGCGCGCCGAAAAGCTCGAAAACGCCGACCTCAGCTGCCTGAAGGGCGTCTTCTCCGGCGGCGACAGCATGTCCATCGAGCTCAAGAAGAAGGTCGACGAGTTCCTGAAAATGCACCATGCCTCCGTGCAGGTCCGTCAGGGCTACGGCCTGACCGAGTGCGTCACGGCCTCCTGCCTGACCCCGAAGGATTATAACCGCGTCGGCTCCATCGGCGTCCCGTTCCCCGATACCTACTACAAGATCGTCAAGCCCGGCACCACGCAGGAGCTCGACGCCAATCTCGAGGGCGAGATCTGCGTCTCCGGCCCCTCCGTCATGCTCGAGTACGTCGACAATCCCGAGGAGACCCATAACACCCTCCGCCGCCACGACGACGGCCGCATCTGGCTGCACACCGGCGACCTCGGCAAGATGGACGAGGACGGCTTCGTCTACTTCTCCCAGCGCATCAAGCGCATGATCATCACCTCTGGCTACAACGTCTATCCCGGCCAGCTGGAAAACATCATCGACGGCCACGAAAAGGTCCTCCTGTCCTGCGTCATCGGCGTCAAGGACCCGTATAAGATGCAGAAGGTCAAGGCCTTCGTCGTCCTGCGCCCCGGCTGCGAGCCGTCGGACGCCGTCAAGCAGGAGATCCTCGATTACTGCCGCCAGCATATCGCCAAATATGCCATGCCGTACGACATCGAGTTCCGCCCCGAGCTTCCCAAGACCCTGGTCGGCAAGGTCGCCTACCGCGTGCTCGAAGAGGAAGAGGCCGAGCGTCAGGCCGCGGAAGACGCGAAGAATCCGTAATACAATCAACCCGCAGCCTGCCGCCTCCGCGGCAGGCTGCCCGAATTCCGGGAGTCTGCCATGAAGAAAAACGATCGCATCTGGGAGCTTGACGCCCTGCGCGGCGTGTGCATCCTCTGCGTCATCGCCGTCCACCTGATCTACGATCTCGGCTTTTTTATCGGCCTGGACCTGCATCTGCCCGCCTGGTACGTGTTCATCCAGCAGTACGGCGGCGTGATCTTCGTGATCCTGTCCGGCTGCTGCGCCACGCTCGGCTCACGCAGCTTCCGCCGCGGCTGCATCGTCTTTGCCTGCGGCCTGCTCATCTCGCTCGTGACCTTCGGCATGTACCGCCTCGGCATGGCCACGCGCGACGTGATCGTCTGGTTCGGCGTGCTGCACCTGCTCGGCGTCTGCATGATGCTCTATCCCGTCTACCGGAAGCTGCCGACGCCGGCGCTGGCCGCCATCGGCATCGTCCTCGTCGTGGCGGGCTATCTGATCGCCGGGACCGTCGTGCGGGCGAAATTCCTGTTCCCGCTGGGCCTACTTTACGAGGGCTTCACCTCAAGCGACTATTTTCCGCTCCTGCCGCACCTGGGCTGGTACATGCTCGGCACCGTCCTCGGCCGGACCGTCTACGCGGACAAAAAAACGCGCCTGCCCGGCACGTTCCGAAACAGCGGCATCGCGCGCTTTTTCTGCTGGTGCGGCCGCCAGTCGCTGTTCATCTATCTGCTCCACCAGCCCATCGTCTACGGCCTGCTGGAGCTGATCGCAAGCCTGAGACATTAAAAAAAATTCCTGCGCCGTCTGCGCAGGAATTTTTTCTTTACTTTTCCAGCTGTTTTCTGACGACCTGCACGATCCGCGCGATTGCGGCGCTCAGCACCGCGTTGACGGCGAATTCCACCAGGAAATTCACGCCGATGAACGCCACGAACAGATACGGCACAACGTCCGTCCCGCCCGCGTACTGCGCCAGGATCGGCCGGAAGACCGTCAGCATCCCGACGGCAAACACGCCCGTGTTCACGACCGGCGCGACCAGCGCCGCCGCAATGCAGCTGAGCGTCTGCTTCTTTTCCAGCGCCTTTGCAGCGAGTCCCGCGCACAGGCCGCACAGCACAGCCTTGCCGACGCACACGACGATCAGCCAGAACGGGCTGGCCGTCCACAGCAGATACGTGAACTTGTCCGCGCCGGTGACGCCTGCGATCAGGCACACAAGGCCGAACACGAAGCCCAGTCCCGCGCCCGCGCCGGGCCCGAACAAGATCGCGCCCACGACGATCGGTACCAGCGTCAGCGAGATCGGGACCGGCCCGATCCGGATGCCGCTGGCTACGGTCTGCAGCACGACGACCAGCGCGGCCAGAATGGCCAGCGAGGTCAGACGGACGACGGATGCATGATTGTTGCGTTTCATAAGTACCTCCTGCTGTCACTCCGGGTCTTCCCGGATGCAACGCAAATATTTTATCACGGGCAGTGCCCGGTGATAACAGAAACAAAGAAATTGCCGGGAGAGGGGAGTGCTTACGGGATCTCCTCCTCCACGGGTTCGCTGGAGATGGGCGCGCCGTCTTTGATGGCCTGCCACTGCTCGCGCGTGATGAGCAGCTGGCGGGGCTTGGAGCCCTCAAACGGGCCGACGAGGCCGCGCTCCTCCATCTCATCCATAATGCGCGCCGCGCGGGCATAGCCGAGCTTCAAGCGCCTCTGGAGCATGGAGACGGAGGCCTGTCCGGTCTCGAGAATGACGTCGACCGCGGCCGGGAGCATCTCGTCGCCGTCGGAGCTTTCGGTCTCCGCGGCAGTGCTTCCGGAGCTGCCGGAGCCGGATTTTCCGCTCTCCGCAGCCTTTTTGTCGATCTCCGCCATGACGGAATCGGAATATTCCGCCTCGCTGGAATCCTTGATGAACGTGACGACGTCCTGGACCTCATTGTCCGTGATGAAGCAGCCCTGCACGCGTTTGGGCTTGCCCTGGCCGAGCGGCGCATAGAGCATGTCGCCCTTGCCAACGAGCTTTTCCGCGCCCGCGGTATCGAGAATGATGCGCGATTCCATCGCGGAGGCGACGGCGAACGCAATGCGCGAGGGGATATTGGCCTTCATCAGGCCCGTGATGACGTCCGCGGACGGACGCTGCGTCGCGATGACCAGATGAATGCCCGACGCACGGCCCATCTGCGCGATGCGGCAGATGGATTCTTCGACTTCCTTGGCAGCCACGAGCATCAGGTCTGCCAGCTCGTCGATCACGACGACGATCTGCGGCATGGGCTCGAGCTCATCGTCGGCGGACATGCGCGCCTGTTTGTTGTAGGATTCAAGATCGCGGACGCCCGCGTCCGCCATCATGCGGTAGCGCCGCATCATCTCCGTGACCGCCCACTGCAGGCTGCCTGCGGCCTTTTTGGGATCAGTGACGACCGGGATGAGCAGATGCGGAATGCCGTTGTAGATGCCAAGCTCGACCATCTTCGGGTCGATCATGATGAGCTTGACCTCCTCGGGCTTTGCCTTGTACAGAAGCGAGATGATCAGGCTGTTCATGCAGACCGATTTACCGGAGCCGGTCGTACCGGCGATCAGCAGATGCGGCAGCTTGCCGATATCGCCGATGATGCGGTTGCCGCCGATATCCTTGCCGACGGCAAAGGAGACCTTCGACTTGTGCTTTGCGAACTCCGGCGAGTCGATGACCTCGCGCGCCATGACGACCGACACGATCCGGTTCGGCACCTCGATGCCGACCACGGAGATCTTGTCCGGGATGGCCGCGATGCGCACGCCCGACGCGCCGAGCGCCAGCGCGATGTCGTCCGCCAGATTCGTGACCTTCGAGAGCTTGACGCCGCGCTGCAGCTCCAGCTCATACCGCGTGACCGACGGGCCGCGCGTGACGTTGATGATGTGCGCCTCGATGCCGAACGACTGCAGCGTATCGCTCAGCCGCTCCGCATTCTGCCGCATTTCCTCGGTGCCGTCGTGCGCCTGACCGCTCCCGGCCTTCAGAAGGTCGACGGGCGGGAACTGATACTCGGGCTTTGCGGGCTCCTGCTGCGTGATCTGCTGCGCGATCTGTGCGGCCTCGAGCTGCACGTCCGCTTTTTTGAGTTTTTCCGGCTGCTCCGGCGTCTGCAGCGGCGGAAGCGGTTCTTCCGGGGCCGGGGCGGGCTGCGGCTCAGGTTTGGGTGCGTCAAAATGGTCGATGATGAGCGGCGGCATCTGCCGCGGCTGTGTCATGGGAATGACGTTCGGGATGGGGGCCGGTTCTTCTTCCGATTCCGGCTCCGCCATCTTTGCCGGCGGCTCCGGCTGGTCGGCGATCAGCGCGTCAAACTGCGACTTGTAGTCGGTATGCACCTCCGGCTCTGCCTGCGCGGCGGCGGGCGCTTCCGCGGCCTCCGGCTCCTGCGCGGGCGCTGCGGACGGCTTTGCCTGCCTGCGGCTGTTCTCCACAAAAACATCCGGCCGCATGGGCGCAGAGCGCTTTGCACTCTTTTTGGGCGTCTCTTCGGGCAGGGGAGGATCGTCGACCGGCAGGTCGAACTCGCTCATCCGCGACGCGCGGCGCTGCTCGGCCCGCTGGACATGCTCGATGTGATGCGTGGCGACGGTGTCGACGATGGCCTGTGCGGTGTCCTTATGCTCGCGCTGCGGCTCGGCATATTCGGCGCGCGGCCGGTTCTTGATGGCGGTCACGATGCTCGCGACCGTCATATTGAGGCTCGTGATCAAACTCAGCAGCATCCCGACGATCACCACGATCACCGCGCCGATCCGGCTGATGAGCGCCGCGAGCAAGCTTGCCAGCCCGCCGGACAGTACGCCCCCGGCCGTGCCGCTGATGCCGCCGTCCCAGAGCGCGGTGACGACTTCCCAGCCTTCCGGCGCGTCAAAGCTCCCGCCCACCAGCTGTACCAGACTGCCGACCAGCGCGGCCGTCAGAAACGTGCACGTCACGCGCAGCGCGACGGGGCGGCCGTCATGCAGGATGAGGATGAGAAAGCTCATCACGAACGAGAACGGCAGGATATAAAATCCCGCGCCGATCAGCCCCCGGAATACCGACCCAAGCAGATTCAAAATCGCGGCGTCGATCCGGAAGCAGCACAGCACCGTCAGCAGCGCCAGCACCAGACACACGCAGGCGCCGACCTCCCGCCGGATGGGCGCGGCCTGCTTCTTGGCCGGCTTTTTCCGCCCGCGGGAGGAGGAAGATGTCGTTTTTCTTTTGTTATTGGTGGCCATGGAACCTTACACCTCACGAAATCAGGGACAGGATCAGCGTCAGCAGACCTGCGCCCCAGCAGTAATAGCAAAATCCGCCGAATTTCCCGCGCTGCACGATACGGTTGAGCGCGAAAATGGCGAGATATCCGAATACGAACGCCGCCGCGACGCCGCACAGATACATCGGCACCTCCGCCCAGTCGATCCCGGCGGAAATGGCCTTGATGAGCGACAGCAGGTTCGCGCCCAGCACGGCGGGGATGGAGAGGAAGAACGAGAAGCGGACCGCGAACGTCCGGTCAAACCCGCGCAGCAGCCCGGCGGAGATCGTCGTCCCGGACCGGGACAGGCCGGGTACGACGGCAATCATCTGCGCAAGGCCAATGACCATCGCGTCCGAGAGCGTCATGGCCTTCTCGGTCTTGTTGCCGTGGCCGAAGCGGTCGGCCGCCAGCAGCAGAAAGCCGGTCACGATGAGCGCGAAGCCGATGAAAAACGTGTTGTAGAACAGCGGATCCAGCCAGTCGTTCAGCAGCGCGGCAGGGATCAGCGGGAGCGTAGCCGCAATCAGAAACAGCAGCAGCCGCCGCCGCGGCAGATCGGGCTTCACGCCGCGCCGCAGCTTTTTGATGTGGAGCATGGTAAGCCCCTCGCGGCACAGCCCGCGCAGCTCCGTATGATACGCCAGAATGACCGCCCCGAGCGTCCCGAGATGCAGCAGAACGTCAAACAGCATCTGGTTTTCCAGATCCCCGATGCGCAGGAAGTTCTGCAGAATGGCGAGATGGCCGGAGCTGGAGATCGGCAGAAACTCCGCAAGCCCCTGTATGATACCAAGTAAAATGGCGCTCCAATAGGTCATACCAGATCCTCCATCCGGAAAGTTGCCTCCGCCGGGCGGATGCACATACATATTTATATTATCACAGATCCAGAAATATTTCCACTATACGTTCGAAAAAGCTCTGCGGGAATTTCCCGCAGAGCCAATTGAAAGGAATAGGGGAGACTCAGCCGGCCTTTTTCCGCTCCGGCAGCTGCGACAGGAGGATGGCCGCGAACATGATCGCGCACCCGATCAGCTCCTTCCCGGAAAGACCCTGCCCGATGAGGATCCACCCGAACAGCGCCGCGAAGACCGATTCCAGGCTCATCAGCAGCGACGCCAGCGCGGGCTGCACGTCCCGTTCGCCGATGATCTGGAAGGTATAGGCCACGCCGCCGGAGAACACGCCCGCGTACACGATCGGCAGCCAGCAGCTGCGGATCGAGGCCCAGTCCGGCGACTCGAACACGAACATGCCGATCGCCGACAGGGCCGAGCACACAAAAAACTGTACGCAGCTCAGCCGCACGCCGTCCATCCGCGGCGAGACGGCGCTGATATAGCAGATATGGAACGTAAAGAGCACCGCGCACCCAAGCGTCAGCAGATCTCCGCCCGCGACCGAGAATCCGGACCCGACGCACAGCAGATACATCCCGAACACCGCGGCTGCCGCGCAGAGCCAGACCCTGAGGCCCGCCTTTTTGCCCGTCAGCACCCCGACGATCGGCACAAAGACGATATACAGCGCCGTCACGAACCCGGACTTGCCGACCGTCGTGTCCAGCAGGCCGAACTGCTGCAGCGTCGTCGCCGCGAACAGCAGCACGCCGCAGATCGCGCCCGCTGCCAGCTGCCGCTTTTTATCCTCCTTCGTGGCCGACCGGTTCTGAGACCAGCCCTTGCGGTCCAGCACCCGGATGACCGGCAGCAGCACCAGCCCCGCCAGAAAAAACCGCGTCGCGCCCATCGTAAACGGCCCGACATACTGCATGCCCTCGCTCTGCGCGACGAACGCCGCGCCCCAGATCATGGCGCACAGGAGAAGAAGAATACAGCCCTTTGTCTGCTTGTGCATGGCTTTGCCCCTTTATCGTAAAAAAGAATTTTCTGCCATGATAGCACACCTTGCAGCCAAAGTCAAACAATCTTGCCGCCCGGCAAAATTTGTGGTATGATGTACAAAAAACAGAGGAGGCGCGCGCATGGAACCGTTATTTCTGCCGGTGCTGCACAGCTTTGAAAACAACAACATCTTTACGGGGAGCTTCGGCGCGCTCCGCTTTCGCGTGACCCCGTCGATCGTCATGCTGAACCAGAAAGAGGTCAACTTCGACGAAAGCTCTATGAAATGCGAGTGCTGGCACGGCGAATACTGCTACGAAAAAAGCCAGATGGAAGATGAAAAAGTCTTCCCCCTCTCCGAGCCCGCCCGCCAGGAAATGTACGACTGGCTGATGGCCCACGTATAAGCACAAAAACGCCCGGCGGGCCTGCCGGGCGTTCGTCATATTCCAAATCAAAGAGCGACGGGCGGGATGAAAGAAAAGAGAAGGACCACCCGCCGCCCCGGATAGCTCCCTGTTCGAGCTGGCTTTATCATAACAGAATAAAATTACATTGTAAAACTGTAGATTCTTGTGCATGATACAGGTAATACCTGTGAAAGAGAGAATACCATGAATCTGCAGACGATGGAATACTTCTCAGTGCTCGCCCGCGAGCGCAGCTTTACCCGCGCGGCCGAGGCCCTGCATATCACGCAGCAGTCGCTCTCCGGCCATATCGCCGCCGTGGAGCAGGAGCTGGGCGCGCAGCTCCTCTCCGCTTTCCTCCGCATCGTCCGCCAATGCGTCCACGAAGCATAAAAACCCCGGCCCCCGCCATCAGGCGAGGGCCGGAACTTTTTTATCGTCAGGATTCTGTCCCGGCTGCGGACAGCAGGGAGCGGTACAGTGCAGGGGAGTCGGTCTTCCAGCAGGTAGATTTGGCTGCGCTGCCGGAGTGGTCGGTTAGAATCACCCGGCCGTTTTCGCCGACCGCGAGCAGGAAAAGCGCACCGTCGTCTGCCGTCAAAAAGATCTGCACGCACGGGACGGGCAGTTCCATGGACGCATAGGAGCGCCTGACATACGTGCTGCCCAGCAGCTCCCGCAGCGTATCGGGGCTGAGGCTGTCCGCCGGAAGCTGCGTACCCGCACTGCCGCCCTGTTCATACCATTCGATGATCTGGACCCGATCCCATTGGCCGCAGCCGCTCACATCCGCCAGCGTCCGCGCCCCGCCGCAGCCGCATAACAGCAGGAGGGCTGCAAATATGGGGAGAAGTTTGAAGCGCATATCGGCGTCCCGTCCTTTCTGCTCTGTTGTATCAGCGCAGGGCCTCATTCCCAATGGATCCGGTTGCCGCACTTGGGGCAGCAATAAGTATCGTTCCGATACCACTGCGGGATCAGGCCGCCCCAGCCGCAATACGGGCACCGCAGCAGATGAAATTTGATCACAAGCGAACACAGGATCAAAATTCCGCCGATCACGACCAGCAGCACTTTTGTTTCTGTCTTCCATGGAACAGGAAGAATCAGCGGGCTATACGTGCACGCAATGCCGAGTATCCCAATGATGATGCAGATACGTGCATAGATCCGTTTCACGGATGGCTGCGGTTCGTTTTGCATGCTTACGCCTCCTTTGAATCCGAGGCGGCGGCTTTTTCTTCTCCCTCCGCCGGCCGCTCCAGCAGATTCACCGGCCAGACCTGCGGGAGGAGCATGAGAAGCCCAATCAGCAGGATCACGATGCCGAGCACCAGCGGCACGATCAGATGCAACTCGCACAGTCGATTGACTGCGGAGCCCATCGTATCCTCCGCCGCGCAGGCAGCCACCAGGATCCCCGCGCTCCCGATCGTCCCGATCAGTACCAGCGCCAGCGCAAACAGAAAATAACAGATCAGATGATAGGTCTTCGTCTGCATATTGTCACGCCTTTCTGCAATTCTTTTTGATCTTCAAGGGAAAACTTTCTTCTGTTTCCAAAATACACGAAAATTTTATATTTGTCAATGCTTTATATTGACTTTACAAAAATACCATGCTATATAAATATTATCGACACCCTCATCCGGAAGGAGGGAGGCCTATGGCGAAGCGGGAGGACTTCGGGCATTCGTTTCTGGCTTATTTCAAGCGGGCAACCAGCCCGCTGGCGGTCCTGCGCATTCTGTCGGACCGTCCGATGTATGGGTACGAACTGATCCAGGAATTAAAGCAGCGCTCAGGCGGAAAATATCAGCTTTCTCTGCTGTATCCCGTCCTGTACCGGCTGGAGGAGCAGGGCTATCTGACCATCAGCGCAAGCGAGATCGTCGATGGCCGTGCGCGGAATTACTATGCCGTTACGGCCGCAGGGCGCGAGTATCTGCGGCAGACACTGGCCGAATACGACGAGATCTCCGGCGTGTTCCGGCAGCTGATGGAGGGATGGGACGGATGAAACACACAAATACCATCATGCAGCAGTATTGCCGGGCTGTCCGGAAGAAGCTTCCGCTCCCGGCGCGCCAGCGGCGGCAGCTGCTGGCCGGGCTGCAGGAGGAGCTGGCTGAATCCGCGCCCGACTGCGCCACGCTGGACGCCCTGATCGCCCAATTCGACACCCCGGATGAAAACGCACAGGAGCTGCTGAGCAGCATCTCCCCGGAGCAGCTGCAGACCTACCAGAAACAATACCGGCGGTGCTGCATTCTGGCTGCGACGCTGGCCATCCTGCTCATCTGCTGCGCCGCGCTGGCCTATTGCCAGAGGATGATACAGTCATCCATTGCCTACGCGACCGAGCACATCACGATCCTGCCGACGACCGACCTGTCCGGGACCGCCCTGGAGCAAGAGACGCCCGAACCTGATCCGGAGCCCGCACCCGACGCCGACGGCAAGCAGCTTCCGCTCCAGACCCTGACGCCGCAGCTGCAGACCCTGTATGAGTCGTTTACGGCAGGACGAGCAGAACCGATCGACGAGACAAAACCGATCTATTTCTTCGCCGATGACTTCGACGGCGACGGAACGACCGACCTGATGATCCTGTTCGAAACAAAACAGGAGGACCCCGATGCGCGGGACGCAAACGTGAGCATCGTTTCCGGCGACAGCCACGGGGGCAACACGATCACGCTGGCAGCCGGACACGGCTGGCCCATTTCTGACACCGTGACGCCGTATCTGGTCGACCGGACCGTCTATGTGACCCTGACTGAAGCAGACGGGACCCTGCACCCCTATAGCCTGACGATCCATCGGACGGAGTCCGGCATGGATTATACCGTCTGCTCGGACGAGAACGTCCAGTAAACAGCACAATACCGCGCCTCGCGCCCGGCATGACCGGAGAAAGGATGGGAACCGCCATGCGCGCCAAAAAGCTTGTGATCCTGCTTGCTGTCCTCCTGGTGGTGGGGCTGGGCCTGTTCGGCTGGTTCCGGCCGAGGGAGGTCGTGCTGCCGGAAAATTGCCGTCTGCGAGTTACCATAGACAGTTTCAGCGATGACCGTATCTTTGTGGAGGATCCGGAGAAGAAAGCGCAGCTGCTGGAGCGTCTGTCAGCGCTCCGCGTCCGGCGGTATTTCAAACAGCCAGAAAGCGATTTCCCGCCCGGCTTGACCCTGCGCGTCGGCGAGTACGCGAGAGTAGAGGTATTCGATCCGTCGAATGTGATCGTCGCCTATTATACCGTCTCGCTGATCCAGCCGCCCCTCGGCACCTTCACCAACCTTTCCACCCAGACCCGCTGGCGCCTGCAGGACAACGAAGCCGTCGCTGCCGTGGCCGCATATATCCGCGAGCTGACCGAATAAAAGCAGAAAAAGAGCCCGGACCCTGCAATGCAGGGTCCGGGTTTTTCTGGGTTCAGGCCTGAGGCTCGGAGGCCTCGGCTTCCGGGGCGGGCGCGGGCTGCGGAGCGGCCGGTCGGGGCTTGAGCTCGGCCAGCGCCTGCCGGAGCGCTTCGTTCTCTGTGCGCAGCTCGTCGAGCTGGGCGTTGAGCGGCGCGAGCTGCTTCTTGAGCTTCCGGTCCGCGATCTTCTGGTGGAGCTTATAGTGGCTGTACACGTTCAGCGCCGTCAGCGCGACGAACGCGCCGCCCGCGATCAGCCCGACCTTCTTCATGTCGGACCGCCGCAGCACATGGTGGGACCTGTTCTTCCCGCCGCGCGTGATCTCCACCACCGCGGGATCGTCTGTCCCAAGCTTCTTCTGCGCCAGCGCCTTCAGCGCCTCGCAGCGCGTTTTGACATTGCAGTGCATATCGTACCTCCCATATTGGCGACTGTTCCATCTGTTTACAGATATTATATCCCGCGCCGTGCATTTTTGCAAGAGGGGAGGGAAGAAATGCGCTCAGACCTCGCTGCGCTCGCGCTTGTTCTGCAGCAGCTGCAGCGCGATGATGCCCGCCACGATCACAAGGCCGATGAGGTCGGAGACCGTACCCGGGATCAGCAGCGTCAGACCGCCGACGACAGCCAGCACGCGCAGCGGCCAGCCCATCTTCCGGAGGATATACCCCTCCAGACCGGCGGCGACGGCGAAAATGCCGAGCAGCGCCGTGATGACGATCTGGACGACCTGGAAGACGCTCGTGACGTTCTCAAAGAGCATCTGCGGGTTGTACGCGAAGATGAACGGTACGATGAAGGCCGCGATGGCGAGCTTCGTCGCGTTGATGCCGGTCTTCATGGGATTCGACTTCGCAATGGCCGAGCCCGCGTAGGCTGCCAGCGCGACCGGCGGCGTGATATCGGCGACGATGCCGAAGTAGAACACGAAGAAATGCGCCGCCACGAGCGGATACCCCATCTTGATGAGGATCGGCGCGCAGGTGGAGGCCATGATGCAGTAGTTTGCCGTCGTCGGCACGCCCATGCCGAGGATGATGCAGCAGACCATGGTCAGGATGAGGCCGATGAACGTCGCATTGCCCGCCAGCTGGACGATGGCATTGATCAGGATCGAAGCCAGACCCGTGACCGTGATGCAGCCCGCGATGATACCCGCCATCGCGCACGCGACGGCAACAGTGATCGCGCCCTTCGCGCCCGCCTCGAGCGAGTCGACCGCGGACCTGCCGCTGTCAGCCAGCGCGCCGCCGATCGCACGGACCGTCGTCTTCGCAGACTTCTCTTCCGCGCTCCGCATCCGGGTCAGGAAGAAGTTGACGAGACCGACCACGATGGCCGCGAGGATGGAATAGGCTGCGGAGTGCGACATCGTCTTCGCGCCGGACGAGACCAGCCAGACGAGCAGGATCAGCGGCAGGATCAGATAGCAGTCGCGCGCGAGCAGACCCCACTTCGGCAGCTGATCTCTGGGGATGCCGCGCAGCCCGAGCTTCTTCGCCTCCAGATGCACAGAGATGAAAATGCCGGTAAAATACAAAATGGCAGGCAGGATCGCCTTGACCGCGACCTTGGCATACGGGATACCGATGTACTCCGCCATCAAAAAGGCCGCCGCGCCCATGATGGGCGGCATGATCTGTCCGCCGGTGGAGGCCGCAGCCTCGACCGCGCCGGCGAATTCCGGCTTGTAGCCGGTCTTTTTCATCATCGGGATGGTGAACGAGCCGGTCGTGACCGTGTTGCCCACAGACGAGCCGGACACCATGCCGCACAGCGCGGACGAGATGACCGCGACTTTCGCCGGGCCGCCGGAGGACCAGCCGGTCAGGCGGTTGGCAAACGAAATGAAGAAATTCGCAATGCCCGTGCGCTCGAGGAACGCGCCGAAGATGATGAACAGCACGATGTAGGTATAGCAGACGCTGATCGGCGTGCCGATGACACCGCTCGTGGTGTAGAACAGCTTATAGATGATGTTCTTGAGCGCCTGATAGAAGCTGGGATTGTAGCTCAGCTGGTTATAGAACGCATAGACGATCAGAAGACCCGCCACGATCAGGATCGGCAGACCCACGCAGCGGCGGCACAGCTCGACGAGCACCAGAATGCCGACGACGCCGATCACCACATGGATGGGCTGGATGCGCGTGGCGAGCTTGATCATCGTCATCGCGTTGAAGGCAAAATAGAAGAAGCAGCCCGCGCCGATCACCATCAGCAGGATGTCGTACCAGGGCAGGTAATTCGGCTTCACATGGTGCTTGCTGGCGGGGAAATTGAGGAAGCCCGCGAGCACGATAAAGCCCATGAAGCCGGGCAGGCGGATCTCCGGCATGGCCGTGGAAAACAGCGTCATGCAAATGCACAGCAGGGCAAAGGCGGCCATAAAGACCTTGATCACGACGGCCTGCCAGCCGGACCAGATCCGGGTGTTGGATTCGCGGTCATATTTGCGCATGACCTCATCAACGTCGGCGGCAATGTTCTGCGCGTCGTCGCTGGCAGTCACAGGGGTGTTCTTGTCGGGAGTCTGGGACAAGGTGCATCTCTCCTTCTTTTCTTCAGATTTGCACGACAACTACGGCAGGGGACCCCTGCCGTAGTTGTGAAAACCGTGTAAAACGCGTTAAGATTTACTTGGTGGGGAGCACAAAGCCCTTTTCCGCGAAGTACTTGGCAGCGCCCGGATGATAGGGGACGGAGGTGATGGAAGCGCCGTACTCGGTGCTGATCTCGGCGTACTTGGCGTGGGTGTCGGTCAGGCTGGCCGCGTTGTCGAAGATATCGGCCACGAGCGCGTAAATGGCGTCCTCAGAAACGTCGTCGCGCGCAAGGATGACTGCGCCGACCGCGACGGTCACGGTGTCGGAGTCCAGACCATAGACGTCCTTGCCGATGGTGACCTTGGTGTAGTACGGGCACTTGGCAAGAAGCTGATCGACATGCTCGTCATCGAGAGAGACGAGGTAAACGTCATTGGTGGTGGCAAGGTCGGTAACGGCGGTCGTCGGAGCACCGGCCACGATAAAGGCCGCGTCGATCTGGCCGTTCTTCAGCGCGTCCGCGCTGTCGCCGAAGGACTGGTAGGTCGGGTTGATGTCCTCTTCGGTCATACCGTAGACGCCGAGCACGTCCATCGCATTGAAGAACACGCCGGAACCGGCTGCGCCGATGGAGACGTTCTTGCCCTTGAGATCCGCAACGGACTTGATCTCAGGATCCGTGGTGACGATCTGCACCTGCTCGGTGTAGAGGGCCGCGACGGTGGAGAAGCACTGAACGGCGCCGGTGTCGGCGAAGATGTTCGTGCCTTCATAGGCATAGGCCATGACGTCAGACTGGCAGAAGGCCAGATCGGCGTTGCCGTCTTCAAGCTCAAAGACGTTCGACTGCGAGCCGTTGCCGACCAGGCCGACGACATCGATGCCGGCGTTGTTGGTCGCATGCTGGGCAATGACGGAGCCGAAGGCGTAATAGGTGCCGGACTCGCCGCCGGTCACGAAGCGGAGCTTGGCGCCGGAAGCGGCAGGCGCGTTCGTGGAAGCCGGAGCGTCGGTCGAAGCCGATGCGTCGGAAGCAGCGGGAGCCTCGGTCGAGGCAGCGCACGCAGCCATGCCCAGAACGAGAACAGCCGCGAGAAGCAGTGCAAGGATCTTTTTCATCAGAATTCCCTCCATACAAATTTCATTCACCTTACTATACAACCCTGGAATGAATTTTTCAAGATAGCAGCGTGCGAAATATGAAATTTATTTTTTTTGAAGCGCAAAAAACAGCGGAAATCCTGCATGATTTTAATGAAATCTATGTAAAATGCATTTTAGAGAAAGAAATCCTGCAGAATGATGAAAGTTTTAGCTGCACAAACCTGCAAAACGAACATGCGCGGGCGGCCGATCCCGGCCGCCCGCGCGTAAAAATACAGATCTATACCGTATGTGTATGCAGATAGTCCTTCAAAAACAGGATCGCCTGCCGGTAGCCCTCGAACCCGAGCCCCATGTACGTCTTCACGCAGGCGAGCCGCGCGTAGGAGATCTGCCGGAAGTCCTCGCGCTGCCTGACGTCGGACAGATGGACCTCGACCGCCGGGATGGCGACCGCCTTCAGAGCGTCCAGGATCGCGACGCTCGTGTGCGTATAGGCGGCAGGGTTGATGACGATGCCGTCATATACGCCGTAGGCCGCCTGGATCTCGTCGACGAGCGCCCCCTCATGGTTCGACTGAAAGACCTTACACCCGAAGCCCGCCTCCCGGCAGGCCGCTTTGCAGAAGGCCTCAAGTGCGGCGTAGTTCTGCGTGCCGTAAATGGCCGGCTCACGCAGGCCGAGCAGATTGAGATTCGGTCCGTTCAAAATCAGCAGCTGCATCCGAGTACCTCCAGAATTTGCGCGGCCGCCGCCTCCGGCGTGCCGTTGTTGTCGATCATCGCATCCGCGAAGCGGGCATAGAGCGGCTTCCGCTGCGCGTAGATCGTCTGCGCGCCCAGCGCCTGCGAGACCGGCCGTCCCGCGGACGGCAG
>ERZ779729.977-NODE-977-length-23146-cov-5.061929_pt1 | contig 23146 bp, 18 predicted proteins | sample MGYA00511072_ERZ779729 | MGnify/ENA primary metagenome ERZ779729 (study PRJEB29588, sample SAMEA2156675) | human gut metagenome | biome: human gut; feature: human-associated habitat; material: faeces | place: Denmark | collected 2008/2010 ...
CGTAAATGAGCAAAGGCGCACGCAGATGAAGCCGCGAGTCGTACCGCTATACAAACGCGCCTACGAAAATACAAGCCACAGTCCCGCAATCAGCTGCAGCCCCGTAAATACGTAAAACACAGCCTTTTCGGGCAGCACGCAAAGCAGTTTCGCCCCCGCAAACCCGCCCGCAAACCCGCCGAGCGCCACGGGAAGCGCCACGGAAAAATCAAAAAATCCGCGGAACGCATACAACAGAAACGAAAGCAGCGAAACGGGCAGAATCACGGCGATCGCCGTAGCGTGCGCCCGCTTTTCTTCCAGCCCCTGCGCGCGGAGCAGCGGCACCGCAATCATTCCGCCTCCGCCGCCGAAAAGTCCGTTCGCGGCGCCCGTCGCGGCGCCGCAGACAATGCTTTTTACCTCCGTCCGTTTATCGCTTTTCATCTCCGTCCTTTCCCCGCTTTCTCCTCGTTTAAGGATATTTTGCGTAAATTACGGAAAATTATCACGAATTTTATACGCAGGCACGGGAAAACGCTTGCCTGAAAGGGGCTTTTGTGGTACAATAATGCTGCATATTTCTATCAATATGTTCTTTTCTTGTCGCTTTTTCACGCGGAATCGCCCGGTTTACGGCGCAAAAACCGCAAAACAACGCGGCAAAAACAAGAAATCTATTTGTGCAAGGGTGCTATGTTATGAGAAAAAATACAAGCAAAAACAAATTGTTCGCTCTCCTTCTCACGGCGTTTTTCGCGTCCGCGTCGGCGGGCGTACTTTCCGCATGCTCGAAAAAGGACGATACCAAGGTAGATCAGTCGGAAATCTCTACCGATCAGACGACGGATTCTTCCCGCATCAAAAACGGTTCGTTCGAATTCGATACGGAAAAAGAAACCACGCCCATCGTTACGTCGCCGAAAAACTGGTCGCGCTCGTCCGTTCTTACAAGCAAAGCGGCAAGCGGCGTCGTCGATACCGAAACTTCCGCGTGGGACAAGCTGACGAAATCGGGAAACATCACCCCGACAAGCGAATCGGAAGCCGCGGAAAAGTGGGCGGACATGAACACGTACGACCGCCTGCAATATATTAAAAAATGGAAAGACGCAAATAAGAACAAGAGCGTCGACGACCTCAAGTTTTACAAAAACCATTACAATATTTCCGCCGACGATATTCCTTCCGCCGACGTAAACCCCGGCACGCACTACGCCGAGGACAGCGACGAAGCCAAAAAGAACTCGAAAGTGCTGATGATTCACAATCAGTACTCCTCGTCGTCGGGCACGGCGCAAAATTTCACCTCCTCCTCTTCGCTCACCGTTCCCGCGGGTACAAGCGCAAAGCTTTCCGTATGGGTAAAAACGGCGGAACTTACTTACCGCTATAACGGCGAGGACAACGCGGCGGATAAAAACCGCGGCGCCTACATCGGTATTTCCCGCACGGTAGCCGGCAAGAGCAAAGATCAGGTGAAGGTGGAAAACATCAACACCGAAAAGATTCTTGCCGACGATTCCATTCCCGCCGAAAACAAGAGCAACGGCTGGGTGAAATACGAATTTTACCTGAAAGGCAGCGACTATGCAAGCAGCACGTTCACCGTGGTTCTGGGGCTCGGTCAGGGCACCTCTTCTTCCGTAATGGGCTTCGTGAACGGCTACGCGTTTTTCGACGACCTCGAATGTACGCTCATCGAAAATTCCGAATACGAAACGCTTGCCGCAGGCGCCGACAAAACGGCGGACGACGATACGACGGAATTCCGCGCGGATAAAGAAAATCTTGCCGATCTGAAATACGCCGTAGATACGGGCGTTACGCTTAACTCTCTTACATTTGCAAACGCCGGAATCGCGGGCGCGGAAAAAATTTCCGCCGACAACAACAATTTCGATACCGCCAACGATAAGACGGGCGTGTTTGCGAAAAATTCCGTAAACACGGCTTCGGAAAACGAATATTTCAAAGCCGTATGGGAAAGCGACTTCGCGTCTTCCTATCCTTTCGCCGGAACGAACGACGTTTTAATGCTCTTCTCCGCAGGCAAAACGGCGTATGAAGCCACCACGGGTACCATTACCTTAAAAGCCAACTCCTCCGCCCTCTATTCCGTATGGGTAAAAACCTCTAAGATTCCGAGCGGCGCTACGGGCGCGGGCATCTCGTACACGGAAACGGACGCGGCGGGCAACGCCAAATCGGAAGACGACGAAAAGACGGCGCTGTTATCCTCTATCGATTCCACCGCAGGCACCAAAACGGAAGTGGACGATACCGCGGGCGGCAAGAAAGAAAACATCTTCGGCGGCTGGCAGCAATGCACGCTCCTTTTTGAAAACGACACCGAAAACGATAAGTACTTCACTCTTACGTTCACCTACGGCGCCACGGCGGACGACGCGGAAAAAACGGCGTACGGCGCCGGCTATGCCGCGTTCACGAATCTCGAAGCGATCGGCTCCAACCTGATTGCGGCGGACGCGGATCCGTTCACGCAGAGCGACTACTTCTCCACGGGCACGTACGCGGCGCAAAAGACGTTTTCCGAAAGCGAGGAGGGCGCGGGCTTCGCGGCGTTCGATTCGAGAGCGTACAGTGCCGACAACACGAAGAAGGGCATCGAAAACGGCTTTGCCGACCTCGCCAACTACAAGGGCGTATGGGGCGGCAGCGGCAACGTTACCTCCTCGCCCGATCCGAATGCGGATAACGGCATCGACAACAACCCCTACGCCGGGCTTGTAAACAAAAACTTTGCGGCGGATTACGTTGCCGGCGGCAGATATAGCGGCGTGGCAGGTCTGAACGAGATTTTCGGCGCGGCTCCCTCCGTATTCGATCAGGCGGCGGAACCCCTGATGATATTCAATAAGGACGCAAACAAATCGTACGGCTATCTCGCTTCCTCCTCGGTTTCGATTTCGTCCGATTCGTATAAAACGATTTCCGTACGCGTGAAAACGGTCAACGCGAAAGCCAGCATCTACCTCATCGACGCCGACGGCGAAGACAACGCGTCCCTCGCGCTTGCCACGCCGAAAGTTTCCTACTGGTACGATAAAACGGGCAACGTGTGCACGAAAGATCCGAAGAACGATAAAACGTTCAAGTCCTCTACCGATACGGCGCTGTATCTCAACAGCCGCGGCTTGTACGAAGTAAACGCGAAGTGGTCGGACGACGCTTCTTTGCAGAACAAGTATTACGCCAACCTTTCCAACTACGAAGAGGACGAGGACGGCAACCTGCTTGTAGCCGACGGCGGCGTACAGTACAATTACGTCGCTTCCGCCTGGAGCAACGAAGGCACGGACGGCATCGCGTTCTATCATAAGGACGGCGAAGAAAAAGGCATTTACTATGCCGACAAAGCGTGCACCGTGCGCGTGTACGATCTGAACGATCTGGTGAAAGCCGGCAAGCTTACGCCGAGAACGATTGCTTCCGAAGCGCAGGGCACGGCGGCGCTGGAATACAAGGACATCGAAACGAACGGCGAATGGAGAACGTACACGTTCTATATCCACACCGGCAGCGAAGCGAAGAACTACCGTCTGGAAGTATGGAGCGGCACGCGCGATAACAAGAGCGAATTCGAAGCGGGCGGCTACGTAATGTTCGCGGCGGATAACCGTACGGAACTCACTTCCGACACCTGGTCGTCGATGCTTCGGGAAACAGTCGAAAGCGCAAAAACGCAGTCGCATTTAAGCGACGAAGAGTTCTACAAGAGCGCGGCGGTAAGATACTATGCGTTCTCGTTCCTCGATTCGGCGAAATTCCTGCGGTACGATTCCTCGCTGGATAAAGACGACATCGGCAACGCGTACACCTCGTACGATTCCACTTCCGACACTTATAAGTTCGACCCCGATAAGAAGGCGGATTACGTTACCTACCTCGCCTACGAAAGCGACGATCACGAACAGAAGATTACGTTTGCGGATTATTCGAAAACGGACGTTTCCGTAACGGCGGATGCGAAAGACGACAACTCTTCGGACGGCGACGACAAGGACGATACCTCTTCTTCCGGCATGAACGGCTGGCTGCTTGCAAGCTCGATTATTCTTGCGGCGGTATTGCTTCTTGCCATGGTAAGCATTGCCGTACAGCGCATCGTGAAAAAGAAGAACAGAACGAAAGCGCCCAAAACCGCGAAACCCGCAAAAAAATAAAAACGGATAAACCCGTTTAAATCAATCCCCCGGACAAACGCATTCGTCCGGGGGATTTTCAATGTCCTTTTTCATCTTTTCCGTTGTCCTCCGCAGGCAATCGCCGAACGAAAAAACGGTTATTTCTCAAAAGCGGCGCGGCTTTCCGGAAAGTTTCTACCCCACCAGGCGCAACCCGTGCGGCAGATGATTTTTAATCACGCCGTTCGCCGCCTTTCCCCAGCCGAGGGGAAATCCGTCCGCGCGCACCGCGCACCAACCCGCAACGCCGTCGAATCCGTCCGCCGGAATCTCTTCGCCGCGCAGATATTTTTGCACGCGCGCGTCGTCGTATTTCAGCGAAACAACGTTTTTCGCTTCGCCTCGTTTTAAAGAAAGGGCATAGGCATGGGCGGGTTCGAAACGGTTTTTCCTGATTTCGCCTAACTTTACGCCGCAGCGAAGAATTTTTAATTTCTGCCACGAAAAGCAGTTATCCGGCAAAGCGTACACAGCCCCGCCGTTTTCGTACAGGCAATATTTCTTCTTCTCGCCGAAAATTTTCAGGCAAAACTCGTCAATCAGATTCTGCGTCTGCCGCGAAACGTTGCTTTTCTGCACAGGCAAATCCCGCCGCCCGCCGCTCGTCTTTTCAAATACGGCGCAATAATGCCCTTCGCCGCGCGCCTTGTGCGGCAATATTTTTTCTTCAAAAATCAATCCGAACTCCGCGTGCCGCTCTAAAAACGCCCGCGTCTGCTCCTCGTCCTCTTCGCGCGAAAACGTGCATGTGGAATACACCAGTCTGCCGCCGCCCGCCAGCATCTTTGCCGCCGAATCCAGAATTTTTTGCTGCCGCGCGGCGCACAGCGACACGTTTTCCTCGCTCCACTCCCGCCGCGCTTCTTCGGCGTTTTTGCGGAACATCCCCTCGCCGGAACAAGGCGCGTCCGCTACGATTTTATCGAAATATTCCGTAAAATAATCGCAGATTTCTTCGGGATACGCGTTCAGAACCACGGCGTTTTTCACGCCCGACCGCTCGATGTTCGAAAGCAGAATCTGCGCCCGCGCCCGCACGGGTTCGTTGCAGACAAGAATCCCCTCTCCCTGCATGGCGGCGGCAAGCGCGACGGTTTTTCCTCCCGGAGCGGCGCATAAATCCAGCACCCGTTCCCCGCGTTTCGCCTCTGCTTTCGGCGCAACGCACGCCGCCGAAGGCTCCTGCATGTAGTAAAGCCCCGCGCAGTGGTACGGGTCGCCGCCCACCTTTTCGTTCTTCACGTACCGCGCGTTTTCGTTCCAGGGCACGGCGCCGTCCAGCGTCAGCGGAGTAATTTTTTCGAATTCTCCGGCGTCGATTTTCAAAGAGTTGATCAATAAGCCTTTTTCGTACCCGGCACGCGAATATACGGCAAAAAAAGCCTCCCGCTCGTTTTCGGGAAGCTCGCCGCGCATTCTTTCTATAAATTTTTCGGGTAAATCAACCGTTTCCATCCGCCGCTACACCTCTCGTTTTTCGTTTTGCAGCGCTTCGCAAAGCGCCGCGCGGCACTCCGCCGCCGTAACGATTTTCGCGCCCGCTTCTTCCGCCGCTCTGCGCCGCAGCCCGTTTTCGTCCTCCGGGCATACGTACATATCGCATTCGGCGCTTTTATACGCATACTTCGCGCCCGCCGCAAGCAGTTCTTTCAGCAGCGGAAACGCCTCTTTCTCGTTTTCTTCGATGCGATGCGAAAAGCTTACGCGCACGCTTTTCCACACGCCCGTCTTGTTGCGCTTTCTCGAAGAAACGTCGGCAAAACGGTGAAATTCCGCCATCGCCTTTTCGCGCCGTTCTTTTTTCTGCCGCGCCTCTTCTTTCGCCCGCCGCCCCGCGCGCGAAGAAACGGAAGTAATTTCGTAATTTTCTATTCTGCCGGGCGTGATGTCGCACTGTTTAATCAGTTCGCGGAAAGAAACGCCCGCGGATTTGCTCATCGCCTCGGCGGTTTTCATGGTGGCGTATGCGTCGTCCGCCGCCCTGTGCGGCGTAAATTCCACGCCTAACTCCTCGGCGATTTTTCCGAGAGAATACTGCCGTTTCATATCCCCTTTCAGGCACATATACACATACTGCGTGTCGGCGAAATCAAACGCGAACGAGGGCAGAGAAAAACGTTTCGATTCCAGATTCAGATATTTCACGTCGTTGCCCGTGGCATGCCCGCACACAAGCGTATCTTTATCCTGCAACATCGCGTAAATTCTCTGCGCCACCGCGGGAAAATCCGGGCACTCCTTGAATTCGTTGTAATCGTACGGCAAAACCAACCCCCGTTCTCCCCTTCTGTCGGTGAGATGGAAGCCGCCGTGAGGATTGATTAAAATATCCTCTTTTTTCACCACGTTGAAATCTTCGTCGGTCAGGCAATAGCCGAACGCGCAGATTTTCGCCGTGTTTTTATTCACGCTGGCGCATTCAATATCAAAAAACAAATACATTGTCGGCAAAATCAAAGCAAAAAACGCCGCGCCGCAGCCATTTCATCAAAAAAACTGCGCGCGGTGTTTTTCCGTCGGTTTATTTCGTGGGAAGAATTACTTTCTTCCCGCCCATATACGGCTGCAACACTTCGGGAATCGTAACGCTGCCGTCCGCCTGCAGATGGTTTTCCACAAACGCAATCAGCATTCTCGGCGGCGCCACCACCGTGTTGTTCAGGGTGTGCGCCAGTTTCGTTTTGCCGTCCGTATCCTTATAGCGGATGGAAAGTCTGCGCGCCTGCGCGTCCGTCAGGTTCGAACACGAACCCACTTCGAAATATTTCTTCTGTCTGGGCGACCACGCTTCCACGTCGCAGCTCTTGTATTTCAGATCGGCAAGATCTCCCGAACAGCAACCCAGCTGGCGTACGGGAATTTCCATCGAACGGAACAATTCCACCGTATACTGCCAGAGTTTTTCGTACCACGCGTCGCTTTCTTCGGGGCGGCACACCACAATCATTTCCTGCTTTTCAAACTGGTGAATACGATAAATGCCGCGTTCCTCGATGCCGTGCGCGCCCTTTTCTTTACGGAAGCAGGGCGAATAGCTCGTCAGCGTCAACGGCAGCTTCGCGCCGTCGATGATCTGCCCCATGAATCTGCCGATCATCGAATGTTCGGAAGTGCCGATAAGATACAGGTCCTCGCCTTCGATCTTGTACATCATATTGTCCATTTCGTCGAAGCTCATCACGCCCGAAACCACGTCGCCGTGAATCATATACGGCGGAATCACGTACGTGAAGCCCTTATCTATCATGAAATCGCGGGCATAGGTAAGCACGGCGGAATGCAGACGGGCAATATCGCCCGTAAGATAATAAAAGCCCTGTCCGGAAGTGCGGCGCGCGGAATCCACGTCGATGCCGTCCAGTCTTTCCAGAATATCCAGATGATACGGCACTTCGAAATCGGGCACGACGGGCTCGCCGAACCGTTTGAGTTCCACGTTCTCAGAATCGTCTTTGCCGATAGGCACGTCGTCGGCGATGATATTCGGAATCGCCATCATCGCTTTTTTCAGCGCCTCGTCCGCGGCCTCGTTTTCCTTTTCTATCTCCGCAAGGCGTGCGGCGTCGGCGGTTACCTGCGCTTTCACCTTTTCCGCTTCGTCTTTTTTGCCTTCTTTCATCAGCACGCCCACCTGCTTGGAAAGGGAATTGCGCGCGGCGCGGAGGGAGTCCCCCTCGGCGATTAACGCGCGGCGTTTCGCGTCCAGCGAAAGCACCTCGTCCACCAGCGGTAATTTCTTATCCTGAAACTTTTTGCGGATATTTTCCCGCACTTTATCGGGATTCGTCCTGATGAGATTGATGTCGATCATAATTCAAACTTCTCCTTATGCTTTTCGTAACGTTTGTACAGCGATTTTCTTCATTATACAACTTTCGCGGAAAAATTGCAATTAAATCAGCGAATAAATCTGCGAAACTCGCCCGATTTTTAGGTTTCGGCATATTTTTTCCTTAAATAAAGCGCAATCGGCAAAACTTATCGCGAATGTAAATTTGTCAATGAGATTTTAATAGTTTTTCAAAAAAATTTTAGAAAATGTGGAAAAAGTTTGTTTTAAGGCTATAAAAACCGTAAAAAAACGCTCTGCATAAATAAAATCGCCCGAAAACTTAATATCCACGAACGCCAAAATAGCCGACCGCAAAAGTCGGCTTAAATTATGTAGTTAAAAATATCTATTCTATTACGCCCCAATCAATTAAAAGTAGTTCCTTTCGCTTTTCGTTCGGCGTGAGCCACTTCTTCGTTTTATCCAAACTGCATAACGTACTTATCGGAATATTGTTCGAGCGTTTCAGATACGCTTTCATTTGCGTTTTCAAGTCTTCGTAACTGTAAAACCGCAGATATTTATAAAACCGTTCGTTATCAGACCTATGCGAACGTTCAATCTTTCCGTTATGCCGCGGCGTTCTCGGCTTTATAAGTTTATGTTCTATTCCGTGCCGTTCGCAGAATATATCGAAAGAATGCTTTCTGCCGTTTTTTACTTTCATTGTAAACGTAAACTCCGAGCCGTTATCCGTCTGAATGATTTTCGGAGTATATCCGAAAAACGCGATAGCGCGCCGAACGAAATCGATCGTACTGTCGGCGTTCTGTTCCCGATAGGGATAAATAAACCTTTCGCGCGTTGCTTCGTCAATCATACCGTATTGATAAAATCGTTCGTCGTTTATAATCGAATCGGCGATACATTCTTTCGGAACGCATTTGACGTCCATTTGCATTTTCTCGCCTATATGTACGGGAGTGTCATACGGTTTCGGTTTATACGGCGAATATTTCTTCTTCGTATCGTAAAACCCGCTTTTCCTTAAAAACCTGTAAAGCGTTACCGGATTACGGGTATACGCGTAATTAAGCCGAAGTTTTCCGTAAAGTTCGTTAAGTCCTATGTCGGGATTACGCTTTATCAAGTCGTAAATATGTTTTTTCTCTTCGTCGGTCTGTGTGTTGGGGTGTGGAGAAAGCGGACGGTGCGACTTGTTTTCAAGACTTTCAAGCGTTCCGTCGTACATTCTTCGCCACCTGTAAATTGTCTGAATGGTGCAATGATAGCGGTGTGCGACGAATCTCACGTCGGAACGCTTAAGTAAATTCAACGCTTTCAGTTTTTCTTTCGGCGAATACGGATTATTCCAGCGCCGCAAATTCAATTCTGTTTTCATAAAATACCGTCCTTTATAAAATAACCCTTGCAGGGAGCAAAACCCTGTCGGGAAAAATTCAGATAAGTGAAAAACGCCGTAATTGCGACGTCGCAACACCTTTTCGGGTTCTTTCAATTATATTGTTTTTTACCGTTTTTATCTAACATTTTTGCCATAGAAGAACAACAAAAGAGTATTGCGCGCCCCCTTGTCTGTACGAGCGCGGCGCTGGCGCGCCGCGGACAAGGGGGCGCGCAATTTACCTGCCGAAACTACCTGCTTTTCGGCAAATAAAAGGCGCGTTCCACGCTAAATCGCTTTTGGAACGCGCCTTATATCTTTATTTTCGCAACGAAAAACGTGTTTTACGGGCAATTTAGTCGTAAATATTCCGTTTTCGGCAACGCAAAATCGCGCCGTGTGCTATCACAGGCGCAAAACGAAGAATTTTATATACTTTTCGCGGTATTCTTTAAGATACGAGCCTTAATTTCGGTAACGTCAAAGGTCTTATATCTCTGTCGTAATCGATAACGCCGTCAAACAATACCCACTTTTGTGCGTAATAGGCATAGTCTTTGACTTTATCGTTTACGATTTCCGCCGCGAAATCATACTTTTTATCTAACCTTTTGGTAAGTTCGGTAGGTATGCCGCGACTGTAAATACCGCGCGTATTCGTTTTGCGCATATATTTCAAGCAATATTCGACTGCATTGCCGCCGTTTACGTTCATTATAATCTCCTGAAAATCGTTTCTGCCGAACTTTCTCTCGAAAAATTCGTTACTTATAGTTTCCTGTACCGTTCCGTGCTTTTTGCTGTAATCGCGCTTTTTATACAGTTTCCCGACCATTTGCCCGTCGGGAATATACATTAAAAAGTGATAGTGAAATCTTCCGCTTTCTTCGCCGCGTTCGGTTACACCCATATAACGCCACCCGCGCCGCGTATGCAGGTTGGCAAGGCATTTTCTTAACCGCTTTATAAACGTTTCTTCCGTATGCTTTTTCCCGTCGTATGTGAACGTTACGAAAAAATTCCAGCGGTTAAGATAAGCCTTGCGGCGGAAACGCTTTTCGCGTTGCCATATATTGCGAGTTTTACGCCCGAAATTCTCTTCGACGAATATATCTATATCGGGAGTATCTACGCAATAATCGTTAATTAGTCTGTCGGTAATATAGCGTTTCTTTTCTTCGTCGGTGGCTATGTCGTTTTTTATGGTTTCGTCGTAGAGAATATCGAACAACGTTATAAGTGCCGAACGTCCGCGGCGGGTTACGGTTCTGTTACGACCTTTTACCGACTCGCGTGCAATGTAGTGGCTACCGTCGTGATATACCTTATATTCACGGGTAAACGGGTTCTTTTTTCTGTTGAATAAATCTGTCTGATAAGCGTAATTCTGCATTTTCTATACCTTAGTACGTTTTATAACCCCTGCGGGGAGCATAACCGCTACGCGGAGTAACCTTATAAAAGTGAATGTTATTTCTTGCGTTTACGTTCGTTCGCACTGTCGCGTATTCCGCACATAATGCCCTTACTCAACTTTGTGGCGATTGAATTTCTGTCTTTACCGCTTGCTATTTTATTATAATCGCTTATCATTTTACGCGTTTCCGCTTTGCCTTTATCGTCTAACTTCGGGTAATCTTTATACATTGTAATCCCGATAATATATCCCGCCGAAAATTGGTCGGAAGTACTGCGTTTTCTGTTATAATCTATTTTTTCCTGTAATGTTCTCATTATATCAATCTTCCTTGTTTTTATCGTTTTTCAACCCGTTTAACAGGTCGTTTATAAAGTAAGAGTTCTGCTCGGCAAGTTCCCCGAACGTGGCTCGTTCCGTCGCGTACTCGTCCAAATCATTTATACCTACGGGCGAGCGTAACGCTTTTTCCGTAAAGAAATCCGAAAAGCAGTCCGTCGAAAACCGCTTGCTGTAAATCTTTTTTGACATAAGATAATATCTGTTTTCCGCAAGTTCGCCGTCCTGCGTTCCGCTTTCGACTTCGACGGCAAGTTCGCAATATCCGAATCGGTTATATATGCCCGTATAATAACCGCGTATTTTTGCCGTCAGACCTTTAAGCAGATAAATAGCAAGCGTATTATCCCCGCGGGTATAACGGTATTCGTAATACAGCCCCGAAAACTTATTGTAAAGCCAGTCGTAAAGCAGTTCGGCAAGCGAGAAAAAAGGCATTGCAAGCCGTGTTTCGCCGCTTTCTTTAATATGTACAATCTCGCACAGGTCGCGAGCGTCTGCGCCCCAACTTTCGGGGCGTTGTTCGTCCGCTATAACTCTTACGAACGGGTAATTATCTACCGTGGCGGAGTGTCGTACCATTTTAAGCCAACTATTGAAAAGGTCGTTCTTCTGATTCGTCGTTTCGTCTTTTTTCTTCTTCTCGGATAATTCAAGGCTGTTTCCGCGTTCTTTTCCGACTTCGGTTATAACGACTACGCCGAAATCAAAGCAATTCGCTTTTATATTGTTTTCAACGACTTTTCGCCCCAGTCGTAAACTGTCGAAGTCTATAATATGCGAATGGCGGCTGTAACTGTCTATAAGGCGGCTGTCAGACTTAAAAAAGTCCGAGTTCCAGAGCGGAAAATTACCTAAATCTGAAAGCACGCTGTCAACTCTGATACTGTAATTACTTATAAGTAGCGACGACTGTATAACGTAAATGAAATAGAGTTGCGAATACGTTTCTATCGTTTCCCATATATCCGTCGTTTTAAGTTTATCGTCGTAAAAAATACCGTAACGAATAAAATCGTAACCGAAAATCTTATCTACCGTAAAACTTCTGAAAAATCTGTCGCATTTTTTCGCTATAAACAATCTGACCGTCGCAAGATTATATATTTCGTGATATTCCATAGCGCGTTTTAACTCGTTTTCAAGGTTTATCCACGGGAAATGCGGGAATTTCAAATCGTTTTCGAGTATCTTCTCGAAAGCCTTATCACGAAACATTACTTCCTGCGATAACGCCATATCCGTTATAGCCGTCGTTTTCTTCTTGCCCATAGTTCCGCAGACCATATATACGATAGGGCGGGCGTTTACAAAACCGCGATTTTTCATTTCGTAGTGGCGAAGTCGCGCATACGCTATGCTTTTACGTACTTTATCCAACAATACGCAGGCGATTATTGCCCACGCCCATAACGGTATAAAATGCAACGGAACGTATAAGTCCAGACACAATTTATATACCTGCTTGTACAGGTTGATAAAATCAAACGACGCGACAAAATACAGGTAGTACGCGATAGATTCTATAAAGATTGTAAATACGTTGAAATAGAACAACCACAGGCAAAGCCACGTTACGTAATAATACTTGCGCTCCTTAACGAACACAATAAAGTCCGCTATTTTATTTTTAACCGGCGTATAATACCTTTCGGTAAACCGCTTAAACGATTGCAGGGCTTTACTGTCTTTGTCGTAATCGTTGTTTTCGGCTTTAAGCATTTGTTTTACGAGCAACCACACGCAAACGATAAACGGCAAAGCGAGAATCAGAACTTTACTCAATGCGTAAAGAATATTACTTAAAACTTTAAGATACCCGTCGAAATTATCCTTATTTGCCCAAAGTTTCCAGTATTGCGCCCACTTTATTTTGAACGCCGCCCAGTTCTCGGGCATTGATACGTTAGGCAAGGTTGCGTTTGACGGATTGAACGACCCGAAAAACGGAATCTTCGGCAATTCGTTTACGGTCGGAGTTACGTTTAAGCGCAATTCAAAGAGTTCGCAAAAATAATATGCCGACGAAGTGCCTACGTCGCGAATACTTTCAATAAGCCGTCCGAGCGCATTGGAAAAGCGAAACACGCCCAGAACGATAAATCCGAGCGTTATTCCGATACATACGATATGTCTGTAATCTATCCTGTTTTTCCTTAATGTTTTCATACTCTCGTTCCCGTGTAAATAAAGTAGCCTATAACCAAAATAACAAGTACAAACAAGCCGATTGCTAATAATCTATTCCATTTTTTCATTTGTTTTCGTCCTTTTATTGAAAATCTTATCTTTTTTGCTTGACTTTTATATATATTTACCGTATAATCTCTTCGATGGTTGACGTTCCTTTACGGGGGTGTAAATGGCAAAAGCACCTTAATCAGCCCGACCATAAAGAACGGACGGTTGTCGGATATTTTCCGTAAACCTTGCTAAGAACGGTACTTTACGTATCGTTCTTTTTTTCTACTTTTTTCTTCGCCAAAGTTATAAATTTGTCATATTTTTCGCGGGCTGTACTTAAATTACTTAATTCATCCAAAATTGATTGTTTCTCTTGTTCTGTAAATTGTAAATCGTTTAATTGTTTATTTAACTTTGACACGTCAATACCTTGTTCCCCATTTTTTGTATCTACCGAAACAACAAGTCGGCGTTCAAGGAAACTTTGTTTCAAATTTCCGTTTTTATCCAAATCATTACTGTTCAAGTTACGAATTTGTAAATTATTCCGCTTACCCTTTTTTGAACTATGTGTAACCTGCACAAGCAAATAATTATCGTTCAATTCGTCTAACACAAGTCCACCGTGAACGTCGCCGTCGTTTTTGCCGTTCAAAATCTTATTTGACACACGGAAAATATTCCACCTACGCCCACCGTTCTTTAATGGGAGTTTGAAATTTTCTTGCGACTTTGATGTTGTCGCTGAAGATTTCTTTTGAGCCGCTATACGTGCATAATTCGCCGCAATCGCCTTTTTCTGTGCTTTCGATTTACAATGAAATTTTGTTTTCTTTTTCATAATTATCCTTTCGTATAATTCCGACTGCCGAACGGTTGAATGTAATTCGATCCGTCCGACAGTCTTTTTCTTTTATAACCCTTGCAGGGAGCAAAACCGCATACGCGGAATTTCCCTTTTAAGAGAAGTTTATTTTCTGCGCCGCCTTACAGCGCGTTTTCTTAATAATCGTCTGCGCATAAAGTTATCTCCGTTTATTCTTATTTACGATTTTCAAAATTACGTCAATAATTTTTGTAAGTATGGTAATTATTACTAAAGCCGCCATTAAACCTAAAATTACCTGTATGAATTTTACTGCCGCGCCGCCTTTTTTCCACCACTCGGATATATTTTCGCCTATGTTCTCAAACGTGTTCTTCGTTGCGGAATCGGTATCGAAATAATCGTCCGCTTTATTGTTTGCGGTATAGTTAAGCGCGCTCGAACCGTCAACGAATAAGAAATACGAATAATACGTTCCGTAATCGTCGTGTAAGGTTTCGCCTGCCGCCTGAATGACTTTATTAATTCCCAAACACAATACAGTGCCGAGAGTGCCCATATTATTGCAGGTCTTATACAATTCGCTACCGACGACTTTTTTACAATCGTAGAACGAACGACAACCGTCGGCGGTATATCCCGCAAAAAGTCCGTCAAGGTCTTTAACCTGTTCTTTGAATATAGCAACGTAGAAATATCCGTACAAGTTTTCCGGTTTAACGTCAAATTCAGACTTAAACGTAATTTTGTCTTTCGTATTCAGAACGAGTATAGACCAGTCTTTACCGTAACCGCTTGCCCAGTCCGCGAAGTTAGATAAGGGGATATTTATATATTCGTAACTGCCGTCGGACTGAATGGCTTTAAGCGCGGCTCTTCCGTAATCAAGTTTTATAGTGTAAACGTCGTTTTCGCAAGAAACGGATATTCTTTCGGAATTGACCGCGCCGAACCTTACCACCGTTAAATCTTCTGCGGAGTTCTTACCTAAAAACCTTGCCACTTCGTCCGCGGTGGGCTTGTTTATATCCTTAAACGCTAAATTCCCGTTATCGTCCTTAATCTTTACTTCGTTCGTGTACGTTTTTTTAACGGCAAACCCCGAATTTTTATAATCTTCTAAATACTCAACGGTTATTTGCCACTTATCCGTATAAATTACGTTAAGCGGAATAATGTTTCCCGAAGATAATTGACATAAAACGGAAACCCGAGCATTTGCCCAGTCGTTAGGAGTAGCGGCAGATATTACGCGGGCATATTCGAGATTGCCGCTTTCGATAGTTTTTACCCTGTAACCGTCGTGTGCCGAAATAAAATCCGAACAGGGGTATTCCGAAGAATTACTATACGTTTTAACAAACCGATAATCGTCGGTTACGTTGTCGTGAACTCTGAAAAGCGAATTGCGGATATATTTAACGGTTATCATAGCGGTTGCGGTGGCGTTATCCGCCGCGGAAAGAATTATACCGTCGTAGGTTAATCTCTCTATCCGATTGCCGCTACCGTCCTTTATGCGTATCTTTTCGTCTATAAACTCGCCTTGCGCGGGTATACCTATTTCCGTATCGCCGTCGTAAAACGCAACCTTGTTTATCTTTGTATAGTTCGGCGTAGACCATATTTTATTCGGTAAAACTTTCGTTTTCCACTCTTCTCTGATTTCGCCGTTAGCATAAGATAATTCGGCGTATCTAACGGTAACGGTAAGTTCTACGGGCGGAACGACTTCTATTACAAGCCTTAATCCGCAATCTGCAAGTAAATTAGTATCGGCGGTAGATACGGTTATACTCGTTACGTCTGTTCCCGTCAAATGCTTTTTGAACTCTACCTTTCCGCCGTGCGGGTTGGTAAAAATATAGTTGTTAAAGTCCGTATCGTCTACGTTCCAATTAAAATTGTTGGACAATCGCGTTTTTATATTCGACGTATCGAACGTAATCGTCGTTTTGCCGTCGGCTGTCTTTATATCTCCCGAACGAATAAACAACGCGCTATGCTTATCGTCGTTGGTACGCACGGTAAGCGTAAAATCTTTTGCAGAAAATTCCCCGTAGGTTATAGTCAATTCGCCTTGATTAGTCTCTTCGTTGAACGAATACTCATAGCCGTTGGCTTCGAGCAACGTATATACGTCCTGTAAAAACGCCGAATCGGTATTGCCGTTTACCGTATAGCCGACTTCGCGACGGATGACGTTGAAATCTGACAAAATAGACTTACCACAAAGGCTAATCAATGTGTTATATACGTATTTCTTGTCAAGGCTTCTCAGGTTTTGCGCTTGATAATTCTCAGTTTTCCAAGTAATTTCGTCGCCGTTATCATTGACAAGTGACTTGTATTTCAAAAAAACATTGAACATTCCACTGTTTATCGAATAACCTGCAATTGAACGAAGTGTTTTTAATGCGAGTTCGTCGTCACCATAAAAACCACTGATAAGTTTTTGTCTTGCGTAATTTGCGTAGCTATCGTCAATGTAGTTTTGACTTTTAATTACTTCCGAATAGGTTGTTGTTGAAGGATACCCAGACAATGTTGCATTGATTGTTGTTGTTTCTTTTAACACTACGAAAAAATAATAATACACTTTATTTACATCAACGTTTGTCGAAACAAATTTAGAGTAAATTCCAGTATCGGCTGGCATAAACACGCTTCCGTGACGATACTCTATTATTTCTTTTGGAATTTCTACATAGTCAAACTTTTCTTCAAACTCTTCAAAAGAGCAGTCAATAGCGGAGTAAAAATCTTTTGCATTATCTGTGCGCAATAGATATAGTCCATTATGTTCATATGTTTTGGATGTACCTGGAACGGTAGGTACTACATAGTCTGGACGTTCCGAGCTTAATTCCTGATAAATTTCGTCATTCATGTCACAACTAAACCAAGGATAAGCAACGTAATTTCCGTTATTAAGCAAAGTAAAATCCGTCAATTCGAAACGACTTGTTGTCAATACCGTCCAAGACGAAAAAGCATTTGCAACTTCTTTATTGCAAAAAGAATTACCGAACAAGATGGAAAGACAAATAAGCAGTATTATTGTCGCCACGGCGGTTATGTTTTTTGATAAAACCTTTCCCATAGGATATACCTCTTTAATCATTTCTTCCAAGTATTTGATAATAAAACAAACGATGCTGTTCTGACACACTTATACCTGTTGCCCCACCTGCGGTGGCGACCAAATTATTTAATACAATTTTGCCTGTCTGGTAGAATGTAGTAGAACAACTCATGTCGTTACCTATAAATGCAAATGCCACTATGCCTGTCGCTCCGTCTTTGTCGCCGCCTGTAATCTTAAAATTTGTCAAATTGTCGTGTTCGTCCATGCAATAAACAACATACATTGCATTCTTTTTGAAAGTTAAAGATTCTCCCGGCGATAGGCATTTTTCAAAAATTGCATTGTCAAAGCGGTAATTTAATCTATTATTTAATTGAGATTTTGTTACATAGATAGATAAAGCATTTGCAAGCTCATTTTTTAGAACTTCATTTGTCGTGTAATCGGCAAGAGTTGCGCCCAAGTCTACACTTTTAACATAATTTACCAATGCCGCACTTATAGTCTTTTTTACGTCCTCATTGTTGAGATAACCAGCAAGAGCATTACTCAATGCGGAATCGACATCCGAACCTGTGGCGTAATCGGACAACGCACTGTTTAGCAATGCTTTAGTGACTAAATCGTCGTTTACTTTGTTCCACGAACGATAAAAGCCGTCCGACGTGTTTACAGCGATATACTTCCGCACGAATATATTTTCTTCGTCGTTATGCGCGTACACGTTTTCTTCGCCCGTCTGCGACAACCTGTATATTTCGCCGTTATATTGTATATCCGCGCCGTTATCCAAAGACTTTATCTGCTCGGAAGATAGTTTACCGTTATCTTCGGTAACTTCGATTATACGTTCGTTTGTTTTTTCGTCGGCGATATTGTCCTTGAAAAACGCAAAAAATACGCCGACACAGCCTAACGTTAAAATTATAACGAGTAAAACGGCAAGAACGTTGCCTTTACTTTTTCTCATAAACTGTACTCCTTATAAAAATAAGCCCGTAAAAACTCGCCTTACGGGCTTATCGATTTGTAAATTACTTGTTGAGCGTTACCGTAACTTGCTTAACATATTTATTCATATTAAATATAGTTACTTTCTTCGCGGTGTCCGTTACTTTGATGACTACACGGAAATACTTGACGTTCTCGGTAACCGTTTCTACGGTCTGAGTCTTTTCAAGTTCCGTGGTGTCCGCCGATAAATCCGCAGACTTGCCGATAAACTTCTTGTCCGCATTGTAGTAAAATATCTGATACGTTACGTCGGGCTTGTCCTGTATGACGATTTTATTGAACTTGTCCGCGCTTAAATGCTTACTGCGGAGTGCGTGTTCGCTCTTCGCTTCTTTACCGTCTTGTTCGTTAATAGTTCCGATAGAATACGACAACGTGCCGACGTCTTTCGTTTTTTCGAGTTTGCCTATTTTCACAAACGCCACTACGGACGCCATTGCCAGCGCGGCGATTACTACGCACAGCGCGATTTTCTTTAACTTTCTTGATAACATTGTTTTTTATCTCCTGCGCTTTCGAGCCTTACTTTTTATACCGTTTTCACGGCAGAATATTTTTGCCTGAGTTTTACGTTCGTCCAGAACGCCCATACGAAAACCCGCTTCCGCCGCGGTTAATTTTTCGCCGTTCTGTTTCTTTCCGTTAGCCAACTCGCGCGAATATCTCTTCGCGCGTTCGGATGGGTTGAGTAGTACGATTTTTTTACCGTTTTTACCTGTAATGATTTTTGCCATTTTATACGTCCTTTTGTGTTAATTTTTGTTTGATTTCTTCGTAACTTTCGGTTACGAGTATACCGGACGAAATGCCTTTGTTATCGACGCCCATTTCGATAAATACCGATTTTGCTTTATCGCAGACAATGCTTGTAATTTTGTCTACAGGCAGAATAACGCGCATACCGCCGTCGTAGTCTGTAACTTCGATAAAACCTTTCATACGCCACCCCCTATAAGACTTGCTAATCCGCGGGATAAGTTCCTTTTCGCAAACAAACCGCTTTTAGCGGAAAAGGGCGGTTCTTCGCTTTGTTCGGTCGCGCTTTTTAAGGTTTTAATCTCATTCAGAAGTTCGTCGCGTTCGCTTTCCAACTCGAATATCTTGTCGCAAAGTTCACGCTTGTTCCATTTCTCAAAACGGGCATATTTTGCAGTGCTTGGCGGAGTTTCCGCCTTTGGCAAGTTCAGTTCTTCCTGTTGCGACGTCGCAACGAGCGTTTTTTTGTATTCGCGGATTCGTTTTATACTCCAGTCGGGTTTTATTGCTTTACGCTGTTCTTCGGTCAGAGGGAGTAACTCGCACAATTGCGAATATTTATAGTCTTTCCACTCCGCCTTAAATCCGCGCGCTTTGTCCCCGAACTCGTCCGATATATTCATAAGCCTGCTGACCTGCGATTTTTCTAACGCGAATACGTTCTCACAATAAGCAAAAAAGTAATCCGAACACAGATTTCCCGCGCCGATAGGCAAATTATAATCTATACGCATTTGTTCGCGCGTAACTTCTTTTGCATATACGCAATACGAACCCGAATTGTATAAATCGATTAAATGCGCTCCGAGATAAAAGAAATTCGTTTTTACGTCTTCAAGGTCTTTATGAATATCTGCCGAACGGAGTTTTAATACTTCTTTATCTTTTTCGACGATTATTTTACCGCTAAATCGGTTTTTCTTAAAATCTATCATATAACACCTGTTTTACAATAAAGGCTGTCCTGTCCGACATTTTAACCGAACAGAACAGCCTGTAATTCCTTTTATGCCTTTGCTTTCGACTGTTCCGCCGCGAACTTCAAAAGTCGTATGTAGTTTTCCATTACGGCTTTATCGCTTGTACGTGCCGTCTTTAACGGATAACGCCATTCAAAACCGATTTCGTCAATAAATACGACTTCGTAAACGTAATACTTACGCCAACCCGTCTTTTCGTCATATTGACGTTCTTCGCGAACTTTCAGTTCAAGAGCCTTATTGTCGTCGCCGAAAAGTTTTTCTAACGCCTCGTAACCGCCAACGTCGCTTGCCTTAAAATGCACTTCGGACACGCTCCCGCGCATCATAGCGGAAGTAACGTATTCCCAATACTGTTTGCCGTCCGTTTTGTTGGTGTAACGCTTACGCTTAACGTAAATCTTCGGTAACTGAGTTTCGTTTTCTTCAGTCGTTTCGATAACTTCGTCGTCCGTATCCGTTCCCGCAATTACCTGCGTTTTGTCTGTTTCCTTTGCTGACTGTGCCAAGTTGGTTTTCTGTCTTTCGTCTTTCAACTCGTCTGCAACGTTCACATTTTCTTTTGCCATTTTGTTTTCTTCTCCTTTGCGTATCGGTCGCCACCGTAAAAAATAACGTGCCAAAAGCAGAAAACCCAATCGGGTAATCACTTTTAACACGTCAACTGTAACATAACAGCGCAATCGGCAAAACTTATCGCGAAAGTCTTGTATTTTTTTCGCCGATATGGTATAATAGATTCGTATACGTCCCCGCGTCGGGCGTACGTATCGTAAAAATTTCGAATTACGGAGACATCGATATGCCGGAAATCAAAACCGACGAGGCTGAAAAAAACGGCGCCGCGGCAAGCGCCGAAGCCCCCGGAACCAAAGACGTAAAAAAGAATAAAAAACAAAAGGAAGAGGCGGAAATCGTCCGCTTCAATCCGGATAAAAACATCGGTTTAACCGAAGCGCAGGTAACTTCGCGGCAGGAACAGGGACTTGTAAACAGCGCGCCGAAAAAATATTCCAAAACGTACGGAAGCATATTTTTCGGCAACATTTTCACGTTCTTCAACTTTCTCTGCGTCGTGGCGGCGGTGGCGCTGGTTCTGGCGCACGCCCCCCTTTCTCAGTTCACGTTCGTGCTGATTTTTACCTGCAACATTGTGGTAGCCATCGTGCAGGAAATCCGCGCGAAAGTAAAAATCGATAAACTTTCCATCCTATCCGCCCCCACGGCGAAAGTGCTGCGCAACGGCAAAAAGAAGGAAATCCCCGTAGAAGAAATCGTTCTCGACGACGTGATTTTCCTCTCCTCCGGGCAGCAGATTCCCGCCGACTGCGTGATGCTGGACGGCGCGGGCGACGTAAACGAAGCGCTGCTTACGGGCGAATCGGTTCCCATCAAAAAAGCCGAAGGCGATCCGCTTCTGGCGGGCTCGTTCGTAACGGGCGGCAGAGTTACGGCGCGCGTGGATAAAATCGGCACGGAAACGTATATCAACAAACTTACGGCGCGCGCCAAAAAATACAAACGCCCCAACTCGGAAATCATCAATTCCATCCACCTCTTCATCAAACTGATCGGTCTGATGATCGTTCCCGTGGCGATTCTGATGTTTTTCACCAACCTGAAAGCGGCGAATATCGAATGGGCGGATATCGAAGCGCGCGGCGGCTTCATTAAAATACTCTTATCCACAAACACGTTCGATTCCGTCATTCAGAAAACGTTTTCCGTAGTCATCGGCATGGTGCCTTCCGGCTTATTGCTGCTCACCACCGTGGCGCTCTCCGTGGGCATGATCCGTCTGGCGAAATACAACACGCTGGTACAGGATATGTACTCTCTCGAAATGCTGGCGCGCGTCAACGTTCTGTGCCTCGATAAAACGGGCACGATTACCGACGGCAGAATGCGTGTGAGCGACTGCGTGCTTTTAAATAACCCCACCGAATACACCGTCGACGATATTTTAGGTTCCATGCTCGCCTCCCTCGACGATAACAACCAGACTTCCATCGCCCTGTACGAGCGTTTCGGGCACTCCTCGGCGCTGCAGGCAACGGCGCAGATTCCTTTCTCGTCCGTCCGCAAGCTTTCCGCCGTATCGTTCGGCGACGTGGGCACGTTTGCGATGGGCGCGCCGGAATTCGTGCTGAAACCCATGACCGCGCGCGTGGAAAAACTGGTGAAGCAGTACGCGCAGATGGGGCTTCGCGTGCTTGTTCTTGCGCACACGCCCAACCAGATTACGGGCGAAAAACTTCCCGTGATCTTCCGCCCCGTGGCAATCATCACCCTTTCCGATAATATCCGCCCGGACGCGATCGACACCATCCGCTGGTTCAAGAAAAACGACGTTGCCGTAAAAGTCATTTCCGGCGACAACCCCGTTACCGTTTCGGAAGTGGCGCGGCGCGCCGGCATCGTAAACGCCTCGCAGTTCATATCGCTGGAAGGCTTATCCCCCCTCGAAGTGGAAACGGCGGCAAACGAATACACGGTATTCGGGCGCGTTACGCCGGAACAGAAAGCAATTTTAATCCGTTCCATCAAAAAAGCAGGCAACACCGTAGCGATGACGGGCGACGGCGTAAACGATATTCTCGCCATGAAAGAAGCGGACTGCGCCGTATCGGTGGCTTCGGGCAGCGAAGCGGCGAGAAACGTTTCCAACCTCGTTTTACAGGATAATAATTTCGCCTCCATGCCGAAAATCGTAAACGAAGGCAGGCGCGTTATCAACAACATCAAAAATTCCGCGTCGCTGTATATCATGAAAACGCTGCTCACGCTGATTCTTGCCGTAGTGTGCATCACCACAAGCAGCAAATACTTCTTCACCACCAACAACATGATTCTGTACGAAGTGCTTATCAGCGCCGTGCCGTCGTTCGTGCTTTCGTTGCAACCGAATACCAGCCGCGTAAAAGGCAAGTTTATCCCCTTCGTCATATCGCGCGCGCTGCCGGGGGCAATCACTATGGCGCTCGGCATCATCACGCTGGATATTCTGCACCAGAGTACGCTCTCGTATATTTTCGATTACACCGCCGCAAGCGGCGAAACCGTCAGCTTATACGAACCTATGCTGATTTTAGCTCTTACGTTCACGGGACTTGTGATGCTGCTTCGCATCTGCCAGCCGCTCAACCTTATCCGCGCGGCGCTGTTCGCAATCTGTACG
>ERZ779729.1000-NODE-1000-length-22607-cov-1.927057_pt1 | contig 22607 bp, 19 predicted proteins | sample MGYA00511072_ERZ779729 | MGnify/ENA primary metagenome ERZ779729 (study PRJEB29588, sample SAMEA2156675) | human gut metagenome | biome: human gut; feature: human-associated habitat; material: faeces | place: Denmark | collected 2008/2010 ...
CGGTACGAATAGATTTTTTCGGGGACGAGGTGGAAAGTATTCGTTATTTCGATGTAGAGACACAGCTTTCCGAACAGTTGATTGACAAGGTGGTGATCGTGCCCGATTTGAGTGAGTCTACGGATAAAAATGATAACGTGGGGTTGACCGAGTTCATTGGGAAAGAGACCACGTGGTGGATGAAGAATTCCTTGTTGATTCATGACCGCATTAATTCGTTAAAAGAGCTGGATGCCGGAGAGTTCCTGGTCACGTCGGATAGTTTGTTCCGGACGATCGAGGGGAACAGTGTGGTGGAGTGGGGACCGGAGTTGTTTTTCCGGGGTGAGGTGATTCGCTTGGAAGCGGAGGTGCAACCGGCCGTGAACAAGCAGTTCGATTTGCTGGCAGAGCATTTGCTGGACAAGCAGATGGATCAGTACACGGTTTATCTTTGTTCCACGAACGATATGCAGCTCCAGCGGTTGCGGGATATTTTCTCGGATAAGGGGCATGAGGTGAATTTTGTACCCGTGGAGGGAACGATTCACGAGGGATTCAGCGATGCCCAGATCAAGGTGTGTATTTACACGGAACATCAGATTTTCGATCGTTACCAGAAATACCGTTTGAAGACTTCGCAGATTCGGAAAGGGCGGGAGTCCATCACGATCAGCGAATTGCAGAACTTGCATCCCGGTGATTACGTGGTGCATATCGATCACGGGATCGGGCGTTTCGGTGGGTTGGCAAAGATCGATAATGACGGGAAAATTCAGGAGGCCATACGTTTGGTGTATAAGAATAATTCCGAATTGTACGTGAGTCTCCATTCATTGCATAAAATTTCCAAGTATAAGGGAAAAGATGGTGAACCTCCAACCGTGAGTAAGTTGGGTGGGGAGGCTTGGAATAAATTAAAACAGCGGACCAAGTCGAGGGTAAAAGATATTGCCCGGGAGTTAATAGCCCTGTATGCCAAGCGCAGGCGGGAGGAGGCTTATGCATTCTCGAAAGATAGTTTTTTGCAGGACGAGATGGAGGCATCCTTTATGTACGAGGAAACACCGGATCAGATGAAGGCGATCGAGGCGGTAAAAGCGGACATGGAAAGTCCTCACGTGATGGACCGTTTGGTTTGTGGGGACGTGGGATTCGGAAAAACGGAAGTCGCTATTCGTGCGGCGTTCAAGGCGGTGGCTGATAGTAAGCAGGTGGCTGTGTTAGTGCCGACGACGGTTTTGGCTTATCAACATTATAATACTTTCAAGAAACGTCTGGAGGGGATGCCTTGCCGGATCGAGTATATCAGCCGGATGAAAAAAAGTGCTGATATTAAGCGGATTTTGAAAGATTTGGAAGCGGGGAAGGTGGATATTATCATCGGAACGCATCGTTTGACAAGCAATGATATAAAATTTAAGGACCTCGGTTTGCTGGTGATTGATGAGGAGCAGAAGTTCGGGGTGGCGGTGAAGGAGAAGTTGAAACGTTTGAAATTGAATGTGGATACCATTACCATGACGGCGACACCGATCCCGCGGACGCTGCAATTTTCGTTGATGGGGGCGAGGGATATGTCGATTATCCGTACGGCCCCGCCTAATCGTTACCCGATTGTGACGGAGTTGCATCGTTTTGATGAGAAAGTGATTAAGGATGCGATTTCTTACGAGGTGAGCCGTGGAGGACAGGTGTTTTTTATCCATAACCGGGTGGATAATATCCGGGATATTCAATATATGATTCATCGTTTGATTCCCGGTATTAAGAGTTGTGTGGGACATGGGCAGATGAGCGGGGAGGAGTTGGAGACGGTGATGCATGATTTCGTGCGGGGAGATTACGACGTGTTGATAGCCACGACAATCGTGGAGTCGGGGTTGGATATTCCTAATGCGAATACTATTATTATTAACCAGGCTCAAAATTACGGATTGAGTGATTTACACCAGTTGCGGGGACGGGTGGGGCGTTCCAACCGGAAGGCTTTTTGTTATTTGCTGGCCCCACCCTTGGAATTAGTGAATGCGGATGCCCGGAGACGGTTGAAGGCAATCGAGGATTTCAGCGGTTTGGGGAGTGGGTTCAATATTGCCATGCAGGATTTGGATATTCGAGGAGCCGGGAATATTTTGGGTGGAGAGCAATCTGGTTTTATCGCAGAGGTGGGTTACGAGACGTATCAACGGATTCTGAATGAGGCTTTGGTGGAACTGAGGGACGAGGAGTTTCCCGAATTGCAGAAGGAGCATCCGGATGAACCGGAGGCGTTTGCCTCGGATTGTGTGATCGACACGGATTTTGCTTTGTTAATCCCCGATACTTACGTGGAGAACGTGAGCGAACGAATTCGCTTGTACCGGGAGTTGGATAATATTGCGAACGAAGAGGCTTTGCAGCGTTTCGAGATAGAGATGAAGGATCGCTTTGGTGAGATCCCGGCTCCGGTTGTCGGGTTAATGGAAGTGGTCCGGATTCGTCAGAGATGTATAGGCTTGGGAATTGAGCGGCTGATGGTGAAGAATAACAAGATGATTGTTTATTTTATCAGTGACCAGAATTCGCCATTCTATGCCTCTCCCGTGTTTAGCGAGCTATTGAAATTTATACAGAAACAGGTGATCCCTTGCAAGATCAGCGAAAAGAATGATAAGTTGAGTCTGGTTTTCACGAGTATTGTCGATATTAATCGGGTATCGGAAATCACGCGGGAGATGCGAGACTTTGCTTATGGTAATAATTAAGCTATGAATCTAATTGTTGATATTGGAAATACACGAACCAAGTATGCCGTTTTTGATGAAGGCGATTGGGTGGAGTGTGGATTGGGATTGCCGGAAGTGTACGATCTGGCGACGAGTTATCGAAAAAACGGGAAGGCGGTAAACTTGATTTTGTCGAGTACGGGTGCCATCTCGGCGGAGGTTCGGGAAAGATTGCGGGAGGTTTCTACTTTCTTTTGTGAAGTGTCATCGGAAATTCCCTTGCCGATACGATTGGGATATGATACCCCGAAGACATTGGGCGTTGATCGGATTGCCGGTTGCGTGGGTGGGGCCTTCCTTTTTCCGGGTAGGGAGTTGCTGGTGATTGATTCCGGTACGGCGATCACGTATGATTTTGTCAGTGCGGACGGAGAGTTCCGGGGAGGGAATATTTCTCCGGGTCTGGGTATCCGTTTCCGGGCGCTAAACGAGTTCACTGCGAGCCTTCCATTGGTGAAGTGTTCCATGGAACACGGGTATGTCGGAAAGAACACGCATGATGCGATTTTGAACGGAGTGATGAATGGTATACTTTTTGAAGTAAGAGGGTATATAGATGAGTTGCTCCGAAATAATCCCTTTGCCGCGGTAATTATAACGGGTGGCGGAAGTGAATATCTGAAAAAAACGTTGAAACGGACCGTTTTTTTTGAAGACAAGTTGGTGATCACGGGTTTAAACAGAATTTTAGAATACCAAAAAACGGTTAATTATACATGAAAAATATGTGAAACATTTCCGTTTTAAAGAAATAGTGGTAATTTTGCGATAGTCCTCATGTGGGTGGGACTGGCTATGATGAAAAAAAACTTATTCGAACTAACTTAAATAAAAGGGATGACCATGAAAAAGATTGCTGTTATAGCATTTGGAATGCTTCTATTCATTCTACCGACGAAAGCGCAAACGTTGGAGTCACAGTATGGATTGGATAGTGCGAATACGATTCTGAATGCTTCTCTGTACACGGAATACTGGAAACAGAAAAATTACGAAGAAGCGTTGCCCTCTTGGAGGTACGTTTTCTTGAACGCACCTGCATTTCAATTAAATACCTATATCCGGGGGGAAGACATTATTGAGTACATGATTCAAAAGACGAAAAAGAAAGAGTACGTGGATACTTTAATGATGCTTTTTGACCGTCGTCTTCAATACATGGCAAAAAAGAGTCGTGAAGGATATGTTCTTGGGAAAAAAGGTATGGCTCAAGTGAAATATTCCAATGGGGATATTAATATGTTGAAAGCCGGGTTTGATAACTTGATGAAGTCGTATGAATTGGAAGGAGAAGGAACTCCGCCCCAGTTGATCCATGCTACTTTTGAAGTCGGTTGTGGGTTGGTACAACAAAATCAGTTATCTCAAGAGGAATTTATTAATTTGTACATGAAATTCTCTGATTTTGCGGACAAGCGTTTGGCATCGGGTGAAAAAGGATGTGATAATTTTGCCGTATGTAAATCTGCATTGGATGCCATTTTCTTCGAGTCCGGGTATGCTGATTGTAATACATTGGCCGGTTTGTTGAATCAGAAATATGAGGCGAATAAAGATAGTCTGCCTGTTCTGAAAGATATTTCTTCTATTTTGAGAAGACGTGAATGTACCGATTTACCGTTGTACGCTACAGTCGCCGAGAAGATTTATCAACAGGAACCGAGTGCCGATGCCGCTTACAGTTTGGCCATGATGTTCTTCTCAAAACAAGATATTGCCAAATTCGAGCAATATTTGAAGGAGGCTATCAATAAATCAGATGATCCGAAAGCTAAAGCAGATTATAATTACAAGCTGGCACAGGTGTATTTGTCAAAGAAAAATTATCCGTCAGCAAAAAAATATGCTTTAGATGCTTTGAAGACAAACCCGAACATGGGTGATGCTTACATCACGATCGGTTTGGCTTATGCGGTAAGTAGCAATGACTATGAAGGAGACGAGTTCGACAAACGTACCGTATTCTGGGCTGCCGTAGATAAATTTGTGAAAGCTAAACAAGTTGATCCGTCAGTAGCGGCAAAGGCTAACGAATATATTGAACGGTATTCCCCTCACTTCCCGACGAAGGACGAGGCTTTCTTCCGTGATATTACGGCAGGAAAAAGCGTGAAAGTCGGTGGATGGATTAACGAGACAACGACTGCTAGATTTAGAGATTAAATACATGACCTTTCTATATCGAGCATTAAAAATTAAAAGCATTACCGTCCTTGTTTTAGGGACGGTAATGCTCTTTTCGTGTAAAACGAATATGAAGGATGTGGATGCGATCGGGAACCGGAACGGTATGCCTGAAATGTCCGGGGAGAATATGGAGTTATTTTATTCCGATTCCGCATTGTTGAAATATAAAGTAATAACCCCTCTTTATAATAAATATAATCAGGACGACAAGAAGTATGATGAATTCCCGAAAGGAATACATGCGGAATTGTACGAGAAGGACGGTAGTATGGTCGGTTCTATCACATCAAAGTACGCGAAGAAGTTGGAAGAGGAGATGCTGTGGGAATTGCGTAACGAGGTAGTTGTGATTAATGCCGAAGGGAAAAAGTTGGAAACCGACTTGATGTACTGGGATATGAAAAAAGAGATCGTTTATTCCGATCGTTATTCCCGGCTTACTTCCGGGGACCAGATTATAGAGGGGAATAAAGGTTTCAAGTCGGATCAGTCCTTGAAAAATCCGGTCTTTAACAAGATCACGGGAGTGGTAGAAATTGAAAATAAACCTTAAATGTCAGGATTTGTTGCCATATTGATTTGTCTGGTTTTATCTGCATTCTTTTCGGGAATGGAAATTGCCTTTATGGCTTCCAATAAACTCCGGATCGAGATTGATAAATCGAACAAGGGTATCACGCAGAAGTTAATCGATCTTTTTGTTTCCAATTCGGGAATGTATATCACCACGATTCTGGTAGGGAATAACGTGGTGATGGTTATTTATGGTATCTTTATGTCCGATTATCTTGATCCTAGGTTGGAGGGTGTCGGAATTTCGCTGGGATTGCGCATGATTCTCGTGACGTTGATCTCGACGTTGATCATGCTGGTGACGGGAGAGTTTTTCCCGAAAGCGGTGTTCCGTTTGAGGCCGAATGTGTTTTTGCGGGTATTCGCTATTCCGGTATTTTTGTTTTATATCCTGTTTTTCCCGATCTCGTATTTCTCCGTGTGGTTCGGAGGATTGTTGCTGAGGATATTTACCGGACGCAAACTGACGCATAAAGAGGAAAATCGGGCTTTTGGCAAGATAGATTTAAATAATTTGATAGAAGAGGGTGAGACCGGGGGAGAAGAAAATGAGGACGAACACGATATTAAATTGTTTCGGAATGCGTTGGATTTTTCGGAAGTGAAATTGAGGGAATGTATTGTTCCCCGTCCGGATATTGTGGCCTTGTCGATAGATGGCAGTCTGGATGAGTTGAGGGAACTATTTGTAAAAACGGGGTTATCTCGGATATTGATTTATCGGGATTCGATTGATAACGTGATCGGTTATGTACATTCATCTGCCTTGTTTCATCATCCCGAAACAGTGAAGAAGGCGGTGAGCAAAATATTGATTGTTCCCGAGACCATGTCGGCCTTGAGGTTGTTGAATCTTTTCACGAAGGAACAGAAAAGCGTGGCGGTCGTGGTTGATGAATTTGGCGTAACGGCCGGGATGGTTACGATTGAAGATATTATGGAGGAGATTTTCGGGGAGATCGAGGATGAGCATGACCGTTTGAATCTGAAAGAAGAACAGGTCGCTCCCGATGAATATATTTTCTCCGGCCGTCTTGAAGTGGATTATCTGAATGAAAAATATGATTTGAATCTTCCGGAGAATGAGGAGTACGAGACTTTGGCCGGGTTGATTCTTTATTACAATGAGGATATCCCGGAAGAGGGAGAACGCATCTCTATTGAGGATATATCTTTTGAAATCGTAAGTGTCAAGAGTGCCCGGATTGAGGAGGTTCGGGTAAAGATATAAAAAGAAAAGGAGCTTTAATTAAGCTCCTTTGTTGTATGTTTTAGCATATCGTCGAAATGCCGGATGTTATCCTCGTGATCCCGGTGGCAGATCATTAGAATGTCATTATTTTCCGCAATGATACAATTCTCGATCCCTTCAATAATGACTTTCTTGTCTTGGGGAACGTTAATAATACATTCTTTTGTTTCGATTAAGCGGACTTGTTCGCTGTTGGATACATTGTTATTCTCGTCTTTCGGGCTGATTTCATGGAACGAGTGCCACGTGCCGACATCGGACCAACCGAACTCACCTTTCATGACATAGACTTTTGCGGACTTCTCCATGATACCGAAGTCGATGGAAATATTACGGCATTGTCCGTAGATGTGAGCGATATTTTCGGGAGAATCCGGGTTCTCCACATTTTTATATTCCTGCTCGAATAATAAATACATATCTTCGAGGTATGTTTTGAACTCTTCGATAATATCTTCTACTTTCCAGATAAATATCCCGGCATTCCAAAGGAAATCACCCGATTCCAAAAAAACTTTTGCCAGTTCCTTGTCCGGTTTTTCGGTGAACGTTTTAACCTTGGATATGAATTCGGAGAACTTGTTTTTCTTGATCTGGATATACCCGTATCCTGTTTCCGGGCGGGTTGGATTGATACCGATGGTAAGTAATCCGCCGAACTGTTCAACGAAAGAAATCCCTTTCTGAATGTTGTCAAGGTAGACTGCGTCATTCGTGATAAAATGGTCGGAAGGGACAACAACCATGCTTGCGTGCGGGTTAACCCGGGCAATCCGGTAGGCCGCATAAGCCACGCATGGGGCGGTGTTCTTGCCGAAAGGTTCTTTCAGAATATTCTCGGAAGGAATTTCCGGGATTTGCTGTTTCGTCAGCTCTTCGTAGGCGGTACCTGTAACAATGAATATATTTTGGGTATCAAAAATTTGATTTGCTCTTTCAAAGGTTTGACGGAGGAAACTTTTCCCGACATTTAAGATGTCACAAAATTGTTTCGGACAGGCTCTCGTACTCACGGGCCAGAAACGTTTTCCGAGACCGCCGGCCATTATAACGCAATATGAGTTTTTATTCATCTTATTTAGTTATACATTTAAAATTAAATTCATCTTATTGTTGTCGAAATTAGTAATAAATCCGTGAATAATTTCTATTTTTACGATAAAATTTGAGACAGGGTTTACAGGAAGGTATTATTTAAGGAGTTAATATAGATGAAAGTATTAGATAAGATAGGAGCTTACATATTGTTTATGGGGCGTATCTTCACGAAACCTGAGAAGAAGAAAGTTTATTTAAAAGAATTGACTAACGAGTTGGAGAAGTTGGGGTTGAATTCCGTGATGTTGGTGATGATTATTTCTTTCTTTATCGGGGCGGTGTTGACGCTGCAAACGGCTTACAATATGTCAAGTCCTCTGCTACCTCGCTATCTGATCGGTTATTTGACTCGGGAGACGTTATTGCTGGAGTTCTCGTCGACGATCGTGAGCTTGATTTTGGCCGGGAAGATTGGTAGTAATATCGCATCCGAGATCGGTAGCATGAAAATCACGGAACAGATCGAGGCGCTGGAGGTGATGGGAGTGAATTCCGTTTCATATTTGGTGGGGCCGAAGATTGCAGCGGCCTTGGTGGTAAATCCGGTGCTTTATATATTCAGCGTGTTTATCGGTATTATCGGAGGGATCCTGTCGGGGTTGGCATCTGGTGTGGTGAACTATGATGATTATATACACGGGTTGCATTTTGCATTCAATCCTTACTACGTGACCTATTCTATTGTCAAAACTTTGTTTTTTGCCGTGATATTTACTTCTATTCCTGCCTTCTACGGGTATAACGTGCAGGGAGGGGCGCTGGAAGTCGGTAAGGCGAGTACGAAAGCTGTGGTGGATAGTAGTATTGCCATCCTGCTTGTAAACTTGATATTAACCAAAATATTATTGTAATGATACGGGCGGAAGGGGTATGTAAGTCATTTGATAAAAAAGAGGTGTTGACGGATATTGATGCCGTTTTCGAACCGGGAAAGGTAAATTTGATTATCGGGAAGAGTGGTTCCGGGAAGACCGTGTTATTAAAGTCGTTGATTGGCTTGCACTCGATTGATAAAGGAAAGATATTCTATAATGATCGAGATATTACCGTGATGAATAACAAACAGATAAAGGATATTCGGAAGGAACTGGGAGTGGTTTTTCAAGGCGGGGCATTGTTTGATTCGCTTTCCGTGTTGGAGAACGTGAAGTTTCCGTTAAATCTGTTTTCCTCGATGACGGAAAAGGAGAAAACGGAGCGGGCTATTTTCTGCCTCAATCGGGTGAACCTGAATAACGTGGAGAATCTTTATCCTGCGGAGATCAGTGGAGGAATGAAAAAGCGAGTGGCTATTGCCCGGGCTATTGTCTTGCAGCCTAAATACTTGTTTTGTGACGAGCCGAATTCAGGTTTGGATCCTTTGACCTCGATCGTGATTGATAATCTGTTGTCCGAGTTGACACATGAATATGATATGACCACGGTTATAAACACGCACGATATGAACTCGGTTTTCGAGATCGGGGAAAAGGTGTTGTTTATCCATGAAGGACACAAAGAATGGGAAGGCAGTAACGAAGAGATCATGTACACGAACAACAAGGCATTGAACGAATTTCTGTTCTCGTCGAAGTTGAATAGGATGGTGCGGGAGAAACTAGAAAAAAAGAGCGAGGAATAAATACTAAAAGTTTTAGCGATATGAAGCGTATTTTATGGGTGATATTGATTATTGCGGCGATAACGGCTTGTTCGAAGAAGGTCCCGTTGGACAAGGATCAATTTACGTCTTTATTGATTGATATGCACACGACTGATGGTATGTTGTCGGTCGCACGGGGTGATATACGAACCGAAAAGGACAATTATTTATATTATAACGATCTGTTTGAGAAATACGGGATTACACGGGAGGATTTTGATTCTTGCGTAACTTACTATTCCTTACAATCAGCGTTATTCAATAAAATTTATGACGTGGTGATTGATACCTTGAGTCGTCGCCAGACGAAAATCATGCGAGAGTGGAAAGAATTGACCGTGAATGATACGGTTAATCTGTTCCCGGGATACACGATGATCGTGGCAGATACTATACGCCCGGATTCTACGCAAGCTAAAGTCCGGAAGAAAGATTCTATTGTGTACGAAACACGTGTGGTGAAAGCCGATACGGTTTATTTCGATAAGCGGAATCAATTTGTGCTGGTGAAATTGGATAGCATTGTTCCCGGTATGTATAAGTTTACCTCGACGATAAAGTTGGAAAAATCTGACCGGGGAAAACGGAATTTCATACAGACTTATTTCTTGTCTGCCGATAATGATACGCTGAAAGTTCCGGATCAGTACGTGGGAGTTGACACGTTGCGCCCTTACAAGAAAGACTGGGAGTTCTACGTGGCGGATTCCAGCTACACGAAGTTATTCATGAAGATTCCCAAGAGTGACCGGGATACGAGGGTGAAAGTAAAGAAGTTGAATGACCGGGAAGGCTGCGTGTACAAAACCGAAATCTTTAAAACGTATGTGGCCCCGAACCGGGAGAAACAATTGAAAAAGGAATACGAGCAGAGGAGACAGATGGAGCTTGAGAGGAAATCTGCAAAAAAGAAATAAGATCATATTCTGAATGAGAAAGATTGCGGCTAATTATATTTTGTTACCCGGATTTGAATTCGTGAAGAATGGATATGTTGTTTTGAAGGACGGGAAGGTGATGGACGTGGTGAATACCGGAGGCGAGATCCGGGAAATTCCTTGTCTCGAATTCTATGGAGGAATGATTGTTGATGATTGTGTTCGACAGTGTATCAAGTGGGTTCCCGGTGATCCGATTTGTGAGAAAATTCTTCAATTATACCGGGAAAATGGAGCGTGTGGGAATGGCCTTGCCCTTATTCAAGGGGGGGATTTTACCCGTTTTATCTGGATGCCGGAATCCCGGATTGTATATTTGCGCTAAGTTAAATACCAAAATAAATGAAGGATGAATAAAATCGTATTGACTGTTACTTTTTTACTTGTTGCTTTTTTCGTTCAGGCGGGACCTCTTTGGATGCGTTATCCGAAGATTTCACCCGATGGAAAGCAAATTGCATTTAGTTATAAGGGGGATATTTATGTTGTCCCCGCGGAAGGTGGCGAGGCTCGCCAGTTGACCACACATCCGGCGTATGAATCGTATCCCGTGTGGTCTCCAGATGGAAAACAGATTGCGTTCACGAGTGATCGGAATGGTAATTTTGATATTTTCGTGATGTCAGCACGGGGAGGTGATGCCCGGCAGGTGACGACGAATTCTGCAAAGGAGATACCCTACACGTTTACCCCGGATGGAAAAGAAATTATTTACGGGGCGCAAATGAGTGATCCCGCACAGAGTGCTTTATTTCCGGCAGGTTCCATGACCGAATTGTATGCCATATCGGTGGATGGGGGACGTCCCCGGCAGATATTGGCAACCCCGGCAGAAGATATTTGTTTCTTCAAATCGGGTGATGCATTCTTGTATCAGGATAAAAAAGGTGGGGAGAATGAATGGCGTAAACATCATACCTCGTCTATCACACGTGATATTTATCGTTATGATATGAAAAGCGGGAAACATACCCGTCTGATTGACCGGGCAGGGGAAGATCGTTCTCCCGTGTTGTCTCCGGACGAACAAAGGGTATATTTCCTAAGTGAGCGGGAGGGGTCGTTTAACGTGTACTCATTCCCGGTGGCCGATCCTTCTGCTGTGAAGGCAGAGACCTCTTTCAAGACTCACCCGGTGCGTTTCTTGAGTATCGCGGGTAATGGGCGTTTGTGTTTTGGTTATGACGGTGAAATATACGTGAAAGATGCATCCGGAAGTCCCAAGAAAGTGAAAGTGGATATTATTGGTGACAATGCGAAAGATAATATTGCCTCGTTGCGTTTTACTTCAGGGGCAACTAGTGCGACTGTTTCGCCGGACGGAAAACAGGTGGCCATGATTATCCGGGGAGATGTATTCGTGACTTCCACCGATTACACGACGACCAAACAAATTACCACGACCCCGGAAGGTGAGAAGTGGTTGAGTTTTGCTCCTGATAACCGGACGATTGCTTACGCCAGCGAACGGGGAGGAAATTGGAATATCTACACGGCAAAGATTGCCCGTGAGGAAGAGGTGAATTTCCCGAATGCAACTTTAATCGAAGAGGAGGCCGTTCTTCCGGCTTCAACCAAAGAGCGGTTTGCCCCACAATTCTCTCCGGATGGGAAGGAATTGGCCTTTATCGAGGATCGTACGAAATTGATGGTCGTTGATTTGAAGACAAAGAAAGTGCGGCAGGTGGCAGACGATAAATATCAATACCGTACGGGTGATGGTTTCACGTATACATGGTCTCCCGACGGGAAATGGTTCGCGATGGAAATTATCGGGAATCGTCATGATCCGTATAGTGATATTGCCATCGTGAGTGCCGATGGGAAAGGGGAAGTTGTAAACCTGACCAATAGCGGCTATTTTGATAGTAATCCCCGGTGGGTGTTGGATGGAAATGCCATCTTGTTTTCCAGTGAACGTTACGGGATGCGTAACCATGCTTCGTGGGGTTCTTTGCAGGATGTAATGATCGTGTTCATGAATCAGGATGCTTACGATAAATTCCGGTTGAACAAGGAAGATTACGAGTTGCTGAAAGAGGAGGAGAAACGTATTGCCTCTTTGAAGAATAAAGAACAGAAAGAGGATCAAAAAGATAAAAAAGGCGAGACGAAATCTGCCGTGAAAGAGAAAAAGAATATCGAGGTCGAGTTGAAAGGTATCGAGGATCGGGTGATGCGGTTAACGCCGAATTCTTCACAATTGGGAGATGCGATATTAAGTAAGAGTGGCGATAAGCTTTATTATATGGCATCTTTCGAGGGAGGTATGGATTTGTGGGTGAGCGATCTGCGTTCACGGAGTACCAAGGTGATGCATAAGTTGAACAGTGGTTGGGCGTCTTTGGAGATGGATAAGGATGGGAAAGATTTGTTCCTGTTGGGAGGACGTTCCATGCAGAAGATCAGTTTGGGTTCGGAGAGAAGAAATCCGATCACGTATTCCGCTGAAATGAAACTAGATCAGGCTGCCGAGCGGGCATATATGTTTGACAGGGTGCGTCGTCAGGAGGCCAAACGTTTCTACGAGAAGAATATGCATGGAGTGGATTGGGCAAAAATGACCAAGGCTTACGAGAAGTTTTTACCTTATATCAATAATAACTATGATTTCTCCGAGTTGTTGAGCGAATTGTTGGGTGAATTGAACGTGTCGCACACCGGATCGGGTTACCGCCCCGGGTCAAGAGGTGAGGCGACTGCCGAGCTGGGACTCTTGTTGAACGTGAATTATTCAAAGGATGGGTTGCTAGTTGACGAGGTGTTGGAGAAAGGACCTTTTGATAATGTCCGTTCGAAGTTGAAAGCCGGAATGGTAATCGAGAAAATTGACGGGCAAGCGGTGAAAGCCGGGGAAGATTACTATCCCCTGCTGAGGGGTAAGTCTGGTAAACGTGTATTGTTCTCTATTTATGACCCCTCTACCAAGGAACGTTGGGATGAGGTGATCGAGCCGATTTCAAAGGGTACGATGAACGAGTTACTTTACCGGCGATGGGTAAAACAAAGAGCTGCCGATGTGGATCGTTTGTCGGGAGGACGTTTGGGTTACGTGCATATTTCCAGTATGGACGATCCGAGTTTCCGTTCCGTGTATGCCGATATTCTGGGTAAATATAATGATCGGGAAGGAATTGTTATCGACACTCGTTTCAATGGTGGTGGCCGTTTGCACGAGGATATTGAGATCCTGTTCAGTGGTAAGAAATATTTCACGCAAGTCGTTCGGGGACGGGAGGCTTGCGATATGCCAAGTCGTAGGTGGAATAAGCCTTCGATCATGGTGACCTGTGAGGCGAACTACTCGAATGCCCACGGTACGCCTTGGGTTTACCAACATCAGGGAATCGGTAAGGTTGTCGGAATGCCTGTGCCGGGAACCATGACGAGCGTGTCTTGGGAGACTTTGCAGGACCCGACGTTGTATTTTGGGATTCCGATCGTGGGTTACCGTTTACCGGACGGTAGCTATCTGGAGAACAAACAACTGGAACCGGACGTGAAGATTGCCAACTCTCCGGAGAAGATTATCAAAGGGGAGGACGAGCAGTTGGAGACTGCGGTGAAGGAATTATTAAAGGAGATTGATTCAAAGAAATAAAAGAGAGAAACGGCAGGCCAAAGGGATGAAGGCCTGCCGTTTCAGTTTACATGAGGGGTTGGAGTTTCCCGTCTTGCATGATTAATAATATCTTGTCTTTATTTAGTCTGGAACGTACACCCCTGTCAAAATCTCTCAAGTTTCTCAAGTATTGGCTTGTTTGGGATGGAAGGAGTACTTTTTTATTCTCGGGTAGGTATAGAGTCAGTGTCACTCTTTGAGCCCTCCATTGTCCCGCGAGTTTGATATAATTGTCAAATCGAAGCGTGTCGTTTTTGTAATTCCAGTTAAAATCCATGTTATCATATACCGGTTTTTCTTCTTGGGTGTAAAATTGTACACGTAATGTCGGGGTCGATCCCTCGGCCGAATATATCCTGATGTCCGGGGCAATCATGTTGTTGGAGGCTAATTGGAACACGTTGTGGTCGATGTAAAGATTTTCAGGTATCTTGTAGCGTTCATTTACAAGTAGAACGAGCGTGTCCTGTTGACTCAGTTCGAGCGATTCTCCATAGCGGGTGCCATCAATCGACCAGCTTCGACCTTCGCTGATCCCCACGAATATGAGCATAACGAGTCCCAGCATCCAACATGAGAGGGCAGAAAGGGCGATCACCTTGTTGTTACTCTTGAAGGAGAACAACAATTTGATCGCCATATAAATGATCATGATAATAGGAATTCCAATCAAGAATGATATAGCAATTTTACCCAAAGTGAAGTTTAAAGGAGTGAACGCGTAGGCGAGTTCCACTTTTCCAAGGATAAAGGTTAGGTAAGAATAATGCCGACAAGAAGGCGAACAGCATGAAGATTCCCCCGACGAAGAAGGCCACGCCGATAATAATGGCCAACACTTTCCCGATAATGGTGAATACTTCGTATAAGCCTTCGCCTACCCGGTTCATGAAAGCGGCACCCTTGCCGTTTTTAATTTCTTGGTACTCGTCTTTTATGGAGCGTTCGATGTTGGAGACATTTATATTTTCTCCTTTCATTTCGAGTTTCTGTTTGGTCGTCTTGGCCTTGGGACGGCAATCCACAAAATGATATACACGATAATGAATATTCCATAGTAGAAGGACAGAAGTACGAAACCTATCCGGATGAGCAAGGGGGATATTCCCCAATACGCTGCTAGTCCCCCGGCCACTCCACCAAGTACTTTGTTGTCTGGGTTCCGATATAGTTTTTTGGCCTGTTTCGGGGCGGATTTCCGGGGCTGCTCGTCTTCGTCGATGATGTCGTCAGGCGTACCCATCGTGGCGATCACCTGATCCACGTCTTCGAGAGTGATAACCTCGCGGAACTGTCCTTTCAAGTTTTCCGTGAAAAGCTCCCCGATCCGGTTCTCGATGTCATCCATGATCTCGTTGCCGTCCTCTTCTCGCGTGTAATATGTTTTGAGGGTATTGATGTATTCTTGTAGTTTTTCCAGTGCGTCTTCATCGATATGGAAAATCTTGCCGCTTAAATTTATAGTATATGTTTTTTTCATGATGTGTGGTGTTAGTTGTTATGGTTTTCTTTAATGCTGTTCACGGCAGAGGTCAATTCATCCCAGGAGTTTTCGAGTTCCTTGAGAAAACCTCGCCCTTGTTCCGTGATACTGTAATACTTGCGGGGAGGACCTTGTTGCGACTCTTCCCAGCGGTATGACAGTAGACCGGTATTCTTCAGTCGGGTCAACAAGGGATATATCGTTCCTTCGACCACGATCATCTTGGAAGCTTTCAGTTTACTGATGATATCCGGCACGTAGGCGTCCTGTTGCGAGATGATCAGTAAAATGCAGTATTCCAAGATACCCTTCCTCATTTGAGCTTGTGTGTTTTCAATATTCATCTCTTGGTTCTTTTATAATGCAAGGCAAAGATATGAATAAAAAATAGTATTATGCAATACATAGTACTATTAATTTTAATATTTTGTTCTTTTAGTCTGGATAAACGGCCGGGGAGCTTTAAAACGTTTTCGTTGATTTTCCTTGATTGTAAGGCGTTAAACTGGATATTAAAGATTAACTTTGCTGTGAATTTAGAAAAGTGAATAACAAAAAATAAAATAGATATGAAGAGAGTTTTATTGATGATACTGGATGGTTGGGGTGTTGGGAAACACGATCATTCAGACGTGATCGGGAGTACTCCGACTCCTAACATCACGGAATTGGCAAGTAATAATCCCCGTGCTTTGTTGTACACGAGCGGGGAGAATGTCGGGTTGCCCGACGGTCAGATGGGGAATTCCGAAGTCGGGCATTTGAATATTGGGGCCGGACGGGTGGTTTACCAGGATTTAGTGAAGATCAACCGGGCTTGTCGGGATCATTCCATTGCCCAAAACCCGGAGATCGTGAAGGCGTTTAATTATGCTAAAGAGAACGGGAAACAGGTGCATTTCATGGGACTGGTTTCTAACGGGGGAGTACATAGCTCGTTGGATCACGTGTTTGCCTTGTGCGATTTGTCGAAGGAGTTCGGGATCGAGAAGACCTTTGTTCATTGCTTTATGGACGGTCGGGACACGGACCCGAAGAGTGGAAAGGGATTTATCGAGGAGTTGCAGGACCACATGAAACAATCCACGGGTAAGATAGCTTCCGTGATCGGGCGTTATTATGCCATGGACCGGGATTCCCGCTGGGAGCGTATCAAGGAGGCTTATGACTTGTTGGTGGATGGTGTGGGTACCCCGGTAACGGACGCCGAGGCAGGAGTGCAGGCTTCTTATGACGCGGGGGTAACGGACGAGTTCATCAAACCGATTGTTTGCGTGGACGAGGCCGGAAAGCCCGTGGGAACGATACAACCGGGTGATATGGTGATATTCTTTAATTTCCGTAACGACCGTGCCAAGGAGTTGACCATCGTGCTGACACAGGAAGACAAGCCGGATTTCGGGATGAAGACCATGCCGTTGTATTATTGTACGATGACTCCTTACGATGCGAAATTCAAGGGTTTACATATCCTGTTTGATAAAGAGAACGTGGAGAATACGATCGGGGAATATATTTCCAAGCAGGGGTTGAAGCAGTTGCGTATTGCCGAGACAGAGAAATATGCTCACGTGACATTCTTCCTGAACGGGGGACGAGAAGAGCCTTTCGAGGGAGAGAGCCGTATTTTGGTACCTTCTCCGAAAGTGGCTACCTACGATTTGCAACCTGAAATGTCTGCCCCTATCGTGACCGAGAAGATCGTGGAACAGTTGAATGAAAAGAGTGTTGATTTCATTTGCTTGAATTACGCGAACGGGGATATGGTGGGACATACCGGGGTGTACGAGGCCATCCAGAAAGCCGTGGCTACCGTGGATGAGTGCGTGGGTAAGACCGTGGCTGCCGCACGTGCTAACGGTTACGACGTGTTGATTATTGCCGACCACGGGAATGCCGATAACGCGGTGAACGAGGACGGGACGCCGAACACGGCTCACTCGCTGAACCCGGTGCCTTGTATTTGGGTTACCGATTCCAAGTGTGATCACTTGCGGGACGGGGTTCTGGCCGATGTCGCCCCCACGGTTCTCGCGATTATGGGACTTCCACAGCCCAAGGAAATGACGGGAAAATCGTTATTAGTTTGATATAAAAATGGAACGCTGGTCAAGTAAATGGCCAGTGTTCTTTGTTTGATAAGGTCAACATCCCGATAATGATATTGTAGTTTCTCGTGTATTTGAGATTTTTGCAGTTGACTGTGAGAAAAAGAAAAGTCTTGCAAGCGGAACATGAATTTACCTATGCTTGCAAGACTTTTTTGTAAATATCTTGTTGTTACTTGTTCTTCAACTGTTCTTCGAGTAGAGCGACTTTTTCCTGTTCGGCTTTGACTAGCCGTTCGTAGAGTTCTACAATTTTGTCTATTGGATTAAACGTGTATTGACAATTTTGGGAAAAGAAGTGTTCGTTTTCGCTATTAGTAAACGTGTTAAAATAGTTGATGGTAGCCTCTTCACTCATCGTTTTCAGGGCCTCCGTGGAAACGTGCAATATTTTCGCAATCTTATCAAGCATTTCGTCTTCAATTTGTTCTTTTTGCTCTAATTTTGAAAATGCTTGTTGCGTCATGTTTAATTCGGCCGCGAGGGTTTCTTGTTTAATCCCTAGCATATCGCGTACGCGTTTTATACTGTGTCCGTGGTGTGTTTTGCTCATAGGTATAGTCTCTGTACTCATAGTTGTTTATATTCAGTTGTACGGGCAAATATACGAAATAATTGTTTATTATGGGTTGTAAATTACACCATTTCGGGAGTTATTTACAAGGCTTGATTGTAGTTTACCTGTAAATTCTGGGCTTTATTTGCATAGGTGTTATAAATAATGGTGTAGAGGAAATGAAAATCTATCAGCGTCAATTAGAAGAATGTTACCGGAAACTGGAACAAGCCGGGCAAGTCGGGCAAACGAGGGAATTGCGAGTGAGTTTGGGAAAAGTGATTGATAAAATACGGTTAATTAACACGATGGATAATTTGATTCATAAAAAGTCGGAAGAGATGAGGCAGTTAATTGAGGAAGTCATGGGGGATATTGACGATCTAGCCCAACGTCACCACATCTTTTGATTCTCCAGGATATATCCCGGTAAGAGATTACGAGTGTATTTCGAGTAGATTGAAGGGTACTCTCGTTAAATTCTCATGCATGGATCAAACCAAGATGAAGGATAATTAATCCTCTTCGTTGATTTCCGGTTGACTTTCCGTTGACTAATTAACGAGATTCCGGTGCGAGTATACTGAGATACCCTATTATCCCCAGGTTATTACTCCGAAAACCGATCACTTGCGTCGTTCCCTATCGCTTGTAATGGTGGCGAGAGATCAACGATTCTATCTTTTTTATTGTAACTTTGCGGAATCATTTTCATCAATTTTCAATTAAAACATGATACAGATAGGAGATACGATTATAAGTCTGGATATTTTCGAGAAGAAGTTTTGTTGTGATTTAGCAGTTTGCAAGGGAATTTGCTGCGTGGAGGGGGATTCGGGGGCTCCTTTGGAAGAAGGGGAGGCGGAACAGATCGGGGAGAATTATAGGAAAATTAAACCTTACATGAAACCTGAGGGGATTGCAGCCGTGGAGGAACAGGGCTTTTCCGTGGTCGACATCGAGGGTGACATGGTTACGCCGCTAATCGGGGGACGGGAGTGTGCGTATATTATCGAGGAGAACGGGTGTTCGTGGTGTGCCATTGAAAAAGCGTGGAGCCGGGGTGAGAGTTCTTTCCGAAAACCGATATCTTGCCACATGTACCCGATTCGGGTGAAACAGTACCAGAATTACGAGGCGATGAATTATGACCAGTGGACGATTTGTGCTTGCGCCCGCTTAAAGGGTGAACAAGAGGGAATTCCGGTGTACGTGTTTTTGAAAGATGCTCTCATTCGCAAATACGGGGAGGAATGGTACGAGCAGTTATGTTACGCTGCACGGGAGATTGAGACGGGAAAAATCAAGTTCGGACGCTAATTTTTTTGGACTTTTCTTTGCGGAAAAAGAAAGTTATTCTATCTTTGCAGCGCAAAAGCAAAATGGTGGATGTAGCTCAGTCGGTTAGAGCGTCGGATTGTGGTTCCGAAGGTCGTCGGTTCGAGACCGATCTTCCACCCCGCTGGAACGGAGAATTGAATTTCGATTCTCCGTTTTTTTATTTCTTCTCGGTTGGGGAGAATGGGAATTCGGATGAAAATCAAGTGGTCTCTTGTAATATAACACGGTGAAATCCCGTTGTATTTTCGATGAAGACAGGGAACATTTTCGTTTCATCTTCGGAACACCTTCGGTGCTCCTTCGCTCCCGGGCGTCTGTGCAGCGAAGGTGTACCGGGAACGTTCCGGGAAAGAATATTTACTTGAATGTTATTTCAACGGGATTTCACCCGTTTTTCACTTTGCTATATCTTCTTTGAATAAAGGATATATTCATGGTAATATCTCGGTAAAATTTTCAATCGTATTTGAAAATACTTGTGTTTGTAGGAAAATATTCGGTTATGATTGAGTGATTATTCCTGTGCTGTTTTTTTTGCAAGGACGAGAATTATGTCTATTTTTACACAATCGTTGACGAAACGGTGTAATTGAATATAAATCATTAATAATTAGAATAAATTACATGGCAACAGAGAAATTTTTGTGGAGACACATAGGGCCGCGTCCGGAGGATATTGAAAATATGCTCAAAGTGGTTGGTGTTAGTTCACTTGATGAGTTGATCGAACAAACCGTACCGGAGTCTATCCGTTTGAAAAAAACGTTGGATTTGCCGGCTCCTCTTACCGAGTTCGAGTTTATCTCCCGGATGAAGGCGGTAGCTTCAAAAAATAAATTATACAGAACTTTTATCGGTCAAGGGTATTATGACACGATTACCCCTGCTGTGATCCAACGGAATATTTTGGAGAACCCGGCTTGGTACACGTCATACACTCCCTATCAGGCAGAAGTTTCACAAGGTCGTTTGGAGGCTTTATTGAATTTCCAGACGATGGTGGTGGAACTTACCGGGATGGAAATTTCTAACTGTTCGCTACTTGACGAGGCCACGGCTGCTGCAGAATCGATGACGATGATGTACGGTTTGCGTGGTAAAGAGATGAAAAAAGCGGGAGCCAATAAATTGTTTGTTGATAATCAGATATTCCCGCAAACGAAAGACGTGTTAATCACCCGTTCTGCCCCGCAGGGAATCGAGTTGGTTTACGGTGATTATGATACGTTTGAGTTTACCCCGGATGTGTTCGGTGCTATTATCCAGTACCCGGCTGCTAACGGTGAGGTACGTGATTATAAAGCATTTGCCGATCGGGTACACGCTAATGGGGCGTTGTTGTCGGTTGTGGCTGACATGATGAGTCTCGTGTTGTTGACCCCTCCGGGAGAATGGGGTGCTGACGTGGTTGTCGGAACAACCCAACGTTTCGGTATCCCGATGTCTTACGGTGGACCTCACGCTGCTTACATGGCGACGAGAGAGGAATATAAACGTAACATCGTGGGACGTATTATCGGTGTGACGATTGATGCACAGGGAAATCATGCATTGCGTTTGGCTTTGCAAACCCGTGAACAACATATCAAACGGGAAAAAGCTTCTTCCAATATCTGTACTGCCAAGGCTTTGAATGCCACGATGGCCGGATTCTATGCCGCTTATCACGGTCGTGAAGGATTGGAGAGAATTGCCCGTCACATTCATTCCGCTGCCGTGATATTGGCAGAGGAAATCCAAAAATTGGGTTATAAACTGAAAGTAAATAAATTCTTCGATACGTTGCGTTTCGAGTTGCCGGAGGGTGTTTCTCAGGCTGCCGTGCGTGATGCTGCTTTGGAGCAGGAAATCAACTTGTTCTACTGTAACTGTGGTTGCGGTAAGGTCGTGGGGTTGTCAACGGACGAGAAGATTAACGAGAAGGAAATTAACACGTTGATCGGTATTTTCGCTAAAGCTGCCGGAAAGACGGCTGCACACGTGCAATTCCTTGATGACCGTACGGTGCTTGATCCGGTGATGTTGCGTGACGATGAAATCCTGCAACAATCCGTGTTTAACATCTACCATTCTGAGACTGGAATGATGCGTTACATGAAGAACTTGGAGAGAAGAGATATTTCTTTGGCTACTTCCATGATTTCTTTGGGATCTTGTACGATGAAATTGAATGCCGCTGTTGAGATGTTGCCGATCACTTGGCCGGAGTTGGGTGCAATCCACCCGTTTGCCCCGATGTCTCAAGCAGAGGGTTATCAACAAATGATCCGGGAAACCGAGGAAATGTTGTGCAAGGTGACCGGATTTGCCGGATGTAGCTTGATGCCGAATTCCGGTGCTGCCGGAGAATATTCCGCTTTGATGGTGATCCGTCAATATCATATCTCTCGTGGAGAAGGTCATCGTAACGTAATCCTGATCCCGGCTTCCGCTCACGGAACGAACCCGGCTTCCAGTTCTATGGCAGGTTTCAAGATTCTTGTTACCGCTACCGACCCGGAAGGAAATATCGATGTGGAAGACTTCCGCAAGAAAGCTATCGAGAACCGGGATAACTTGATTGGTGCGATGATTACCTACCCGTCAACTCACGGTATTTTCGAGGAATCAATCAAGGAATTGTGCAAGATCGTTCACGAGAACGGTGGACAGGTATTCATGGATGGTGCTAACATGAACGGGCAGTGTGGTTTGACTAGCCCGGGAGAGATTGGTGCTGACGCTTGTCACTTGAATTTGCACAAGACATTTGCTATGCCTCACGGTGGTGGTGGTCCAGGTGTCGGCCCGATCTGCGTGGCGTCTCATTTGGTGAAATTCTTACCGTCACACACGATGGTGAAGACCGGAGGCGAGGAAGGTATTCACGCCGTGGCTGCCGCTCCTTACGGTTCTGTTGGAATGTTACCTGTAACTTACGGTTACTTGTTAATGTTGGGTGGTGAAGGTTTGGCTATGGTGACGAAGATGGCTATCTTGAATGCGAACTATCTGGCTTCATCTTTCGAGAAATTGGGATTCAAGATTTTGTTCAAGGGATCGAAAGGTCGTGTAGGTCAC
>ERZ779729.1008-NODE-1008-length-22498-cov-9.996881_pt1 | contig 22498 bp, 20 predicted proteins | sample MGYA00511072_ERZ779729 | MGnify/ENA primary metagenome ERZ779729 (study PRJEB29588, sample SAMEA2156675) | human gut metagenome | biome: human gut; feature: human-associated habitat; material: faeces | place: Denmark | collected 2008/2010 ...
AGGCGGGGAAGATGGTGGAGCTGCGGCTCCAGGTCTTCAGCACGTTCTTCTCGCCCTTGGCGTTCATCTCTTCGACCCGCTTCAGCAGCTCAGGGGCAACATACGGGCCTTTTTTGATAGATCTGCTCATATTCTCTTGCCTCCTTTACTTCACATTGCGACGCTTGACAATGAACTTGTCGGTGGGATTCTTCTTCTTGCGGGTCTTGTAACCCAGAGCCGGCTTGCCCCAAGGAGTGACAGGGCCAGGACGGCCCACGGGGGACTTGCCTTCACCGCCGCCGTGGGGGTGATCGCAGGGGTTCATGACGCTACCGCGAACGGTGGGACGCCAACCCATGTGACGCTTACGACCGGCCTTACCGATCTGGATGTTCTCGTGCTCCAGATTGCCGACCTGACCGATGCAGGCCTTGCAGTTGGTACGGATGATGCGGACCTCGCCGGAGGGCATACGGATCTGCGCGTTGTCGCCTTCCTTTGCCATCAGCTGGGCATAGGCACCGGCGCTGCGGACCAGCTGGGCGCCCTTGCCGGGGTGCATCTCGATGTTGTGGATCACGGTACCCACGGGGATGTTGGCGATGGGCAGGCAGTTACCGGGCTTGATGTCGGCAGCGGCGCTGGAGATCACCTTGTCACCGGCAGCCAGACCCACAGGGGCCACGATGTAGCGCTTCTCGCCGTCCTCGTACTGGACCAGGGCGATGTTGGCGCTGCGGTTGGGATCGTACTCCAGGCGCAGGACGGTGGCTTCCATGTCCATCTTGTCGCGCTTGAAGTCGATGATGCGGTACTTGCGCTTCTCGCCGCCGCCGCGATGACGGACGGTGATGCGGCCGTAGCTGTTGCGACCAGCGTTCTTCTTCAGCACCTCAACGAGGCTGGCTTCAGGCTTCGCGTGCTTGTCGATACCGTCGAAGCCGGAAACAGTCATGTGGCGGCGGGAAGGGGTGGTCGGCTTAAAAGTTTTAATAGACATTCTCTACACTCCCTTCTCTTACACCATACCCTCGAAGAACTCGATGGTCTTGGAATCCTTAGCCAGCTGGACATACGCTTTCTTCCAGCTCTTACGGGTACCGGGACGGCCGGCGCCCATGCGCTTGGTCTTGCCATCGTAGTTGATGGTATTGACCTTGGCGACCTTCACGCCGAAGATCTTCTCCACGGCGTTCTTGATCTCGATCTTACCGGCGGAGGGCGCCACCTCGAACACGTACTTCTTGTCGGAAGTAGCGGCCATGGAACGCTCGGTAATGATGGGACGGATGATGATGTCGTATACGTTAGCCATTACGCGAACACCTCCTCGATCACGGTGAGGGCTTCCTTATCCAGCACCAGATACTTGGCCTTGAGAATGTCGTAGACATTGATCAGGTTGGCCATAGAGGTCTCGACGCCGGGGATGTTGCGGGCGCTCTTGACGACGATCTCGTCCTTGGCGGGGGTGACCACCAGAGACTTACCGTCGGCCTTGACGGCGTTCAGGAACGCGCGGAAGTCCTTGGTCTTGATGCTGTCCATCTTGATGCTGTCGATGACGATGATCTCGCCGGCAGCAGCCTTGGCGGACAAAGCAGATTTCATAGCCAGTCTCTTGACCTTCTTGTTCAGAACGTAAGAGTAGCTGCGGGGCTTGGGGGCGAACACGATGCCGCCGTGGGTCCACTGGGGCGCGCGGGTGCTGCCCTGACGGGCGTGACCGGTACCCTTCTGACGCCAGGGCTTCTTGCCGCCGCCGGAGACCTCGGCGCGGGTCAGAGCGCTCTGGGTGCCCTGCCGGCAATTTGCCAGGTGGTTCTTGACCACTTCGTGCACGACGGCGGTGTTCGGCTCCACGCCGAAGATGCTGTCGTTCAGCTCAACAGTACCGACCTCAGCGCCGGCCATGTTCAAAACTTTGATAGCAGACATTTCCTTAAGCACTCCTTTCCTTACTTAGTGCGGGCGGAAGCCTTCTGCGGGTTACGACCGGAAGCCTTCTGCGGGTTGTTGCTGATACCAGCGTCAGCGTGCTTGATGCGGTGGGTCTTAACGGTGGACTTGATGAGCACCAGACCGCCCTTGGGGCCGGGGATGGCGCCGCGGACCGCGATCATGTTCAGCTCAGGATCGACCTTCACAATGTCCAGGTTCTGGATGGTCACCTGGTCGCAGCCCATCTGGCCGGCGCCGATCTTGCCCTTGAAGATACGGCTGGGATCGGTGGTAGAGCCCATGGAACCGGCGTGACGATGGACGGGGCCGCCGCCGTGGCTCATGGGGGTGCGGCCGGCGTTCCAGCGCTTCACAACGCCCTGGTAGCCGTGACCCTTGGTGGTGCCGGTCACGTCAACGAAGTCACCCTCGTGGAACGTGTCGGCCTTGATGATGTCGCCGATGTTCAGCTCGGCGGCGTTCTCCAGGTCGAACTCGCGCAGGTACTTCTTGGGAGCCACGCCCGCCTTGTTCAGGTGGCCCATCTCGGGCTTGGTCAGCTTGCGCTCGGGGACATCCTCGAAGCCCAGCTGCACAGCGGCGTAGCCTTCCTTCTCGGCAGTCTTCTTCTGGACGACGGTGCAGGGACCCGCCTCGATCACGGTGACGGGGATGACCTTGCCGTTTTCGTCGAAGATCTGAGACATACCGACTTTCTTGCCAATGATTGCCTTCATGTATGATCCTCCTTAAAGGTTATTGGTCGACATAGATTCAACTTCCATTGGGTAGAAGCCGCTTGCTCTGCCGACGTAACCCCCGGAACGCCTCACGCAAGTTAGCGCTCCGGCTGGGTAGCAAGCAAATTCGTTTGCGGGGATATTATATAAGGTATTTACAGCTTGATCTCGATCTCCACACCGGCGGGCAGATCCAGAGCCATCAGCGCCTCCACGGTCTTGGGGGTGGAGTTGGTGATGTCGATCAGTCTCTTGTGGGTGCGGCGCTCGAACTGCTCACGGCTGTCCTTATACTTGTGGGTAGCGCGCAGGATGGTGACGATCTCTTTCTTGGTGGGCAGAGGGATGGGCCCGGACACGGTAGCGCCGGTGCGCTTGGCCGTCTCGACGATCTTCTCTGCGGACTGGTCGATGACCTGATGGTCATAGGCCTTCAGACGAATGCGGATCATTTCTTTTGCCATTTGGTTTGTTCCTCCATAAAATTCGTACGGTTTTTGTTGCTTTGACCAATGCCGTACGGCGGGAAATTTCTTATACGCCGTTCCGTGCGTATCATTCCGGCTCATAAGAAACACCGGCGATCAGGCCGGTGTCCTTCTGGCGCGGCGATCTACGCCGACGTGCAGAAATCTCTCAGCCGCCCGATTATCGGACATACTCCCCGGAAGTTACCTCCTTGCGGAGCAATCTCCCGGTTCATCGCAGTTGCAAACGCCTCCGGGTGTGTAGCACCCTTCGCGCGCGTACCCACATATAATAAAGGAAAAATCCCCTTGTGTCAAGGGGATTTTTCTATTTTGTCTACAAAATTTTCACTTATTTTTTGTGGCTTTCGCCCATCACGCCATCGTGTTCACCGTGCCCACGAACAGCGGCACATTGCTGTTGTCAAAGATCACGAACAGGAACGGCCTGTCCAGGTCCATCTCCACAGTGGGCGGCACTTCCATCATGGCCGAGTCCGCGCAGACGATCTCCGTGTAGGCCGCAGCCTCCACACCCTCCTCGTCGATCTTCACCCGGGCGGCCTGCATGGCGCTGCTGAGGAACGCGCCGTTGTCCGTCAGCGGGGTAAAATCCGCCTCCGCCATGTCAAAAGCATCCGTCACGCCCAGCGATTGCAGCACCCCGTTCAGCTCGGTGGAGGACTTCACATCGAACTTGGGCACCGACCACACCAGCTCTGCGGCATTGTAGTCCCCGGTCAGCTCCGTCAGGAGCCCCTGCCGCTGCAGCAGGCTCTCCGGCGTCACGCCCTCGTCCGGCAGCACGAACACCATGCGGCCATAGTTCAGCGACCGGGGCGCGGCTGTGTAGCCGTCACCCTTCCGATAGCTGCCGCTCTCCGTCCGGTGCATGAACTCCGTTTTCTGCTTCGCGCCGTTGGCGGCGGTGAACGTGTCCTGCTTCGTCTGACTGCTCTTAAAGGCGTCCTGCCAGCCGGACTTGTAGTAGATGGTGTTATACAGCCGCAGCAGGTCGTTCCCATCGGTGCGGATGTTCCCCGTTTCCTCGGACAGCAGCCCGCCGGTGTTCTGGTTCAGCCAACCGGCGATGGCCTTGTCCGCCTCCTCCGTGCCCATGGGCACGCGGTAGGTGGACGCAAAGTACCAGTCCACCAGCGCGTCCACGGCCTCCTGCTTCACGTCGGCGTTTTCCCGCAGGAACGCGCCGTTGGCCAGACGGCACACCGACCGCCCGTCGTCCAGATACACGCTCATCCACAGGTCGCGCACCGTCTGCCGCAGCGTCTCGCTGTCGGCCGCGCCCAGCAGTGCCATCACCTGCCGCTTCGTCTCTCCGTCGGTCATCTCCGTCAGCATGGCCAGGGCCGCGTACAGGCTGATGGGCGAATACACCCGGTTCTCGCTGTCGGCGAAGATCTTGTCCAGCGTTCTGTTAGCAAAGGCCAACACCGCGCCGCCGTCCGGCTCCGCATCCAGCTTGCCCAGCTTTTGCAGCGCCTCCCGGTACTCGGTGTATGCCGCGTCGTAGGCGTCCCAGTCGCCCTCACCGTTTTCATCGAAGTAGTCTTCAAACCGCGGCTCTTTGGGATAGGCCGGGTAGGCCGCCTCCCTGACAACATACTTCGTCAGATCCACCGCCGCTACCGGCCCCTCCGCCCTGCAGGTTATCACCTCTTTCGAACCGCAGCCCGCCAGCATCAGCCCGGCCAGCACCGCGCACATGGCCGCTTTCAGTCGTTTCATGGGAAATACCTCCTTTTCTTCCTTCTATTCCTTTGGACGCACGCCGCCGCCCCTTTGTTCCCAACTGAAAAAAGACCGCCCGCAGGCGGTCTTTTTTATATTCAGATACGTTTCCACTTTGCGCCGCCGGGTACGTCGGTGATCTCGATTCCCTGCGCCTTCAGCTCATCGCGGATGCGGTCGGCCTCGGCGAAGTTCTTGGCCTTCTTGGCGTCGGCGCGGGCGCGAATCAGCGCCTCCACCTCTGCGTTGGCCTCACCGTTCTCGCTGACCACGGCGAACCCACCGGCGGCGGGCGCGGCGAACTCGCCGGCAGTGGGGGCAGTAGCCTGCTTGGCGCGGAGGGCGGCGGCCTTCTCCAGCAGCTTCAGGCCCAGCACGGTGTCGAAGCTGTCCAGCAGGGCCAGCTTGGTCTTGTCATTGGTCTTGGCCTTCAGCACGTCATACAGCACCGTCACAGCCATAGAGGTGTTCAAGTCGTTGTCCATGGCAGCCATGAACTTGGCCCTGTACTCGTCAAAGGTGTCCTGCTCCACCTCGCCCTCATCCTTCAGTGCCGCGATCTTGCTCAGCAGCTTGTTGTAGGCCACGGTGGCGTTGTCCAGGTTCTCCCAGGTGAACACCAGACTCTTGCGGTAGTGGCTCTGTAGGCAGAAGAACCGGTAGGCCAGCGGGTCATAGCCCTTCTCCTCCAGCAGCGATACCGTCAGGAACTCGCCCTTGGATTTGGACATCTTGCCATGGTCGGTGTTCAGGTGTGCCACATGGCACCAGTGAGGGCACCAGGGATGGCCCAGATAGCTCTCGCTCTGGGCGATCTCATTGGTATGGTGGGGGAAGGCGTTGTCCACGCCGCCGCAGTGCAGGTCCAGATACTCGCCGTTGTACTTCATGGAAATACCGGAGCACTCAATGTGCCAGCCGGGATAGCCCACGCCCCAGGGAGAGTCCCATTTCAGCGCCTGGTCCTCGAACTTGGACTTGGTGAACCACAGCACAAAGTCGTTCTTGTTGCGCTTGTTGGTGTCCTCCTCCACGCCCTCGCGGACGCCCACGGCCAGATCCTCCTCGTTGTGGTCGTTGAAGATGTAGTACCGCTTCAGCTTACTGGTGTCGAAATACACGTTGCCGCCGGCCAGATACGCGTACCCGGTGTCGATGAGTTTGGTGATGATCTTGATATAGTCGTCAATAAGGCCGGTAGCGGGCTGCACCACATCCGGACGCTTGATGTTCAGCTTCCGGCAGTCCTCGAAAAACGCGTCGGTGTAATACTTGGCGATCTCCATGACGGTCTTGTGCTCACGCTTGGCGCCCTTGAGCATCTTATCCTCGCCCTCGTCGGCATCGGAGGTCAGGTGCCCCACGTCGGTAATATTCATGACGCGGTTCACGTCGTAGCCCGCGTAGCGCAGGTATTTCTCCAGCACGTCCTCCATGATATAGGAGCGCAGGTTACCGATGTGGGCGAAGTGGTACACCGTGGGACCGCAGGTGTACATCTCCACATGGCCGGGGGTGTGGGTCTTGAACTCCTCTTTCTTGTGGGTGGCGGAATTATACAAATACATAACGGTTCTCCTTCTATCTACATTATATTATTATGCCGAACAAAAACGCCTCCCATGCCGTAGGGCATGAGAGGCGAAAAAGACTTCGCGGTTCCACTCTCGTTTATCACTCAAGTCCGGCCATAACGCAGGCCATGCGGAGGGCATCCACATCCCTCGCGCTCCCGGACGCACTTTCTGCCCGCAGCGGGTAAAGGGGCTTGCAGCCGGCGGCCCCCTCTCTCTTTCCCCGTGGGATGGACATACTCTTTCCGATCAACGCGCTATTCGGTTCAGTTAATAGTAGCAGGAATTCTGTATGGTGTCAAGTGCTCCTGATTATTCTTTACATTGTCGCTTATAGCTGCAACACTCTCCACCAACCAAAACATTGACTGGCTTTACCTCAAATATCTTACAGCGCGACACATTCCCAAAAACTTCACTATCATCCAAAACGAACTCGCAATCCCTGCAAATCAAGTCTTTGTTGCTGATTCTCATAGTCGCCCGTGCCTCGGATTCGATACGCTCCTTCATTTTCTTTTGAATCTCATTCATATCATCCACATTTCCACCTCAGTTATCATTCATCCCGAAATCAATTGTCCCAAGCTTTTCTTTCCACTGGTTTTCTGCGTGAACGACTATACTATCTACTGTAGATTTTGAAAAGATTTGCAAAATAGAAAATTGGAAATACTTATACCTCTCCGGGTAGGTGCAAATAACCTCTTTCATCAATTTATTATTGCCGTGCAAGGAATTAACATAGCACTCCCAACGGCCAAGTATTCCCCTATCTCCGTAGGCCGAGCCAACATATTGTTTTCCGTTTGCCATATCCAAAATAAGATAAACGCCCTTGACATTCGAAAGCGCCGCCTGCCACAACTCGTAGTTAATCTTGTCTTCCACAATTTCTTTCAGTTTGTCGTAGGTAAGGATGACTTTTTCATAACCAACAAATGGATGCTTGTCTGCGGAATCAATTGCAACGATTGTCTTTTCCGTTGTCCCCTTTTGGTGCCACATTCGGGCGGACTTTCCCCAGTCTATGACCATGCGCTTTTCATACTCTCGCAAAGCGTCTATGCTCTGTAAGTCAAAAAATGCATTCTCACCAGTAAAAGCCTCTCCGTCAGGGTACCCCTCCGGTCTTACATCCGGCGTATCAGGCACGCTCTCCCCTACTCTATATACGCCGTACAATCTGGCGTAATTGCCCCCTTCACTGAGAAAAACCGCCCAATAGTCATAACCTTTACTGAAGCCCGCTTTTTGGTGCGCTGTATACTCCCGCACCATATTTTTGTCGTAGCAGCGTCTAAAGCCTTCATCAGCTAATGAATGTCGAATAAGCTTTACTTTAGCCGGATCCAATCCTGCTTTTTTCAACACATCAGCAAAAACAAGAATTGCCATTCCTACACCCCCATCACTCAATGTCATTAAAAATCTTATTTGACCTCTTTGAACACATCAGCGTTCTTGGCAAAGTACTCCACTCCGGAGTACACCGTCGTTACCAAAATGATACCCTGGCATACATAGTTCAGCCACTGGGGAATGCCCAGCAGGATCAGGCAGATACACACCATAGTACTGGCTGTCTTGACCTTACCGGACCAGCCAGCGGCGATGACCCGGCCCTTCTCCACAGCTACCAAACGCATACCGGACACAGCAAACTCCCGCAGCAGCACGATGGCCAACACCCACGCGAAGAAGGTGCCCTCCTCCACGAACCAGCACAGCGCCGCCATCACCAGACACTTGTCCGCCAGCGGATCCATGAATTTCCCGAAATCGGAGACCTGATTATAGTGCCGGGCAATGTAGCCGTCCAGCAGGTCGGTCAAACAGGCCACGATGTAGATGCCCAGCGCCACATAGCGGCTGCCGGGAAAACCCCAGTACAGCACCACCAAGAACGCAGGGATCATCAGCACCCGCAGGATCGTCAGTTTATTTGCCGTCGTCATATATGTATCCGCCTTTCGCTTTTATCTCTCGCAGTATTATAGCACAGTGCCGGGCAAAGGGAAAGCCCCCTTTTACTCCGCCAACTCGCCGGTCAGCTCACCGTCCATGGCACCGGTGATACGCACCGGCACGAACTCACCCGCCTCCACCTCGTGGTCGGCGGTGAAATAGATGCGCCCGTCAATATCGGGGCTCTCGGCGTAGCTACGCCCCACGAACTGCATGGCCTCCTGGTCGAACCCGTCGCACAGCACCTCTGCCACCGTCCCCATGCGGCTGTCGTTGAAGTCATCCATGATCCGGGACTGTACGTCCACCACCAGCTCCGCCCGGCGCTCGGCCTCGGCGGTGTCCACACGGTTCAGCATACGCGCCGCCGGCGTCCCCTCCTCCGGGGAGTAGGGGAACACGCCCGCCCGCTCGATGCGGACCTCCTGTAAAAATTCGCACAGCTCCTCAAACGCCGCCTCATCCTCGAAGGGCAGACCGGTGATAAGGCTGGTCCGCAGCACCAGGTCGGGGATACGCGCCCGCAGCTTACGGAACAGCGCCAACAGCTCCGCCTTGTCGCCCCGGCGGTTCATGGCCTTCAGCACCCTGTCATTGCAGTGCTGGATGGGGATATCCAGATAGGGCAGCACCTTCTCCTCCGCGGCAATGGTGTCGATCAGCTCGTCGGTGAACTCGTCGGGATAGAGATAGTGCAGCCGAATCCAGCGGAAGTCCAGCTTACACAGCTCCCGCAGCAGCGCCGCCAGCTTCTTTTCGCCGTACAGGTCGATGCCGTAGCGGGTGATATCCTGGGCGATGACGATGCACTCCTTCACCCCGGCGTCAGCCAGATGCTTCGCCTCCGCCAGCACGTCCTCCATGCGGCGGCTGCGGTATCGGCCCCGCAGGGAGGGGATCACGCAGTAGGCGCAGCGGTTGTCGCAGCCCTCGGCGATGCGCAGGTAGGCATAGTGTCCCGGCGTAGTCAGCACCCGGTCGAATTCGTCGATCATCCCGTGGATATCGGCAAAGCGCCGGGGCGTACCGCCGGCCATCATTTCCGAGAGCGCCGGGACGATCTCACCGTAGCTGCCGGTGCCCATGATGCCGTCCACCTCCGGCAGCTCGTCCAGTATCTCCTGCTGGTAGCGCTGGGTCAGGCACCCCGTCACCAGTATCTTGCCCACCTGTCCCTCGGCCTTCAACGCCGCCACGGACAGTATGGTGTCGATCGCCTCCTCCTTGGCGCTGTCGATAAACCCGCAGGTGTTGATGACCACCGCGTCCGCACCGGCGGGTGCCTCCAGCAGCGTATACCCCGCATCGCGGCACAGAGCCATCATCTGCTCTGTGTTCACCAGATTCTTGGCACAGCCAAGGGAAATAAATGCAACCTTCACGTTGTATACCTCACGTCTCGTCTATTTCCTGCCCCCACTCATTGAGCACGGGCCGTATGTCATTCCAGGAAAACCCACGCCGCTGCAATGCCGCGGCCAGCTTCCGGCTGTCCTCCTGTGTCATGGGCCGCCCACGCAGTCTGGCAGCCACCACCTTCCGCACGGCATCCGCCGCCGGGGGCAGCTGTGCCAGCGCCTCGTCCCACAGCTCCCGGGGCACGCCCCGGCGGTGCAGTTCCTGTTTCACCCGGCCTGGGCCATAACCCATGGCCCCGTAATGCCGCACGATAACGCCGGCATAGCCCTCGTCATCCACTGCGCCGAGCGTCTCCAGCCAGTCGGCGGTGTCCGCCGCCTGCTCCTCCGTGGCGCCCTTTTTTGTCAAACGGCGCTGCACCTCTTTTTTGGACAACATCCGTCCCGACGCCATCCGCGCCGCGGTCTGCTTCAGCTGAGACTGCTGCGCCGCCGCCTGTAATTCTACCACAAGCGCCGGCGACAAGTCCATACCTTTGTATAAACCAAAGCGCAGAAGCTCCGCGCCGGTGATCCGAAGGAGGTCGCCCCCCTCCAGAAACACCAGCACGCGCTCCTGCTTGTGCTTTGATTTTTCAATGCGCTCGATCCGCATCAGTCTTCGTCGTCAAAATCGTCGGCGGACACGTCCACCGCCCGTCCGGCGGCCTTGGCCGCTACCCGGGACTGGCTGCCCATCAGCTTGTGGAAGTTCTCCCGCACCGCCGTCTCCAACTTATCCGCCTCGTCCGGATGGTCGCGGAAGTACTGCTTGGCAGCATCACGGCCCTGTCCCAGGCGCAGCTCACCCATATTGAACCAGGAACCACTCTTCTGCACCAGGTCCAGCTTCACCGCCAGATCCAGCAGGTCGCCCAGCTTGCTGATGCCCTCACCATACATGATATCGAACTCCGCCTCGCGGAACGGAGGCGCCACCTTGTTCTTCACCACCTTGGCCCGGGTACGGTTGCCGATGACCTCGCCGCCGGACTTCAACGTCTCGATACGGCGCACGTCAATGCGGACGGAGGCATAGAACTTCAGCGCACGGCCGCCGGTGGTGACCTCCGGGTTGCCATACATGACGCCCACCTTCTCGCGCAGCTGGTTGATGAAAATGACGATAGAATTGGTCTTGTTGATGATACCCGTCAGCTTACGCAGCGCCTGGCTCATCAGTCGGGCATGCAGGCCCACAAAGCTGTCACCCATCTCACCCTCGATCTCCGCCCGGGGCACCAGCGCCGCCACGGAGTCCACCACCACTACGTCGATGGCTCCGCTGCGGACCAGGGCCTCGGTGATCTCCAGCGCCTGCTCGCCGGTGTCCGGCTGGGAGATAAGCATATCCTCCACGTTAACGCCCAGCGCCTTGGCATAGGTGGGGTCCAGAGCGTGCTCCGCGTCCACGAAGGCCACCTCGCCGCCCATTTTCTGTGCCTCGGCCAGCACGTGCAGTGCCAGCGTGGTCTTACCGGAGGACTCCGGTCCGTAGATCTCCACAATACGGCCCCGGGGCAGGCCGCCAATACCCAGCGCCAGATCCAGCGACAGTGAGCCGGTAGGAATGGACTCCACATTCAGCGTACTCTCCGCACCATAGCGCATGATCGACCCCTTGCCGTACATCTTCTCGATCTGCTGCATGGCCGTCTCCAGCGCCTTCTTTTTGTCGGATACCACCGGTGCCGGGGCGACAGGTTCTTTTTTGACTGCCATAGTTCCGTCCTCCTCAAGTTCTGATGTATCTAATATATCTCCCCAACTGTCCCAAAAAACGGACAGTCAACATACGCTGTCAAAGCTCCGAGCACAGCACACCCTCTACCACCCGGGGAATACCGTTCAGATCCGGGGTGATCTCCAGGTCGCCGAAGCCCACGCTCCGCATGATCCGCAGCACCTCGTCCGCCTGGCCGATACCCACCTCGAACAGCAGCCGCCCGCCCACGCGGAGCGCTGCCGTCCAGTGTCCGGCGATCGCTCGATAGAAGTCCAGCCCATCCGTGCCGCCCCGCAGCGCCAGATGAGGCTCGTAGTCCCGCACAGACGCGTCCAGCTCCGCGATATCTCCATCCGGGATATAGGGCGGATTGGACACGATGCAGTCAAATTCCCCCAGATGGGCCGGCGGCTTCTCCCGCGCGTCCAGCTGCAGGGACACCACCCGCCCGGTCAGGTCATTGCGGCGGATGTTCTGGCGGCAGATACGCAGTGCACCCTCGTCCAGCTCGCCCAACACCACATGGCTCTCCGGCGCGTTTTTGGCCAGGGCCAAACCGATACAGCCCGAGCCTGCACACAGGTCCAGCACCCGGGGCTCGGCCACGGTCTTCAGGTACGTCAGCGCCCGATCCACCAATACCTCGGTGTCCGGCCGGGGGATCAGCACGCTCTCAGAGATATCCAGCGGCAGGCCGTAGAACTCCCACTCGCCGATCAGGTACGCCACCGGCTCGCCGGCCAGATGGCGCTCCGCCAGGCGGCGCACCTGCTGTTCCACCGACTCCGGCACGTACAGCCGGCCATCCCGGCTCAACGCCTCCCGGGTCTTCCCGGAGGCGCAGCATACCAACTCCCGGGACTCCAGCGTGGGATCGGGCAGTCCTGCCCGCAGGAATTGCTGCCGCACGTCCAAATACAAATTGTTATATGTGATCGCCATAATACGTACCGTTTTCACTTTCTTCGGTATTTTTCGGCGCTCTCCGCTGTTTTGCGCCCCGCTGCGCGACCCCGGCTTACCAGGTGTCGGTACCCTTCTCCTCCGGGATGACCAGCTTCATGGCCTCGATGGCTACCTCGATCATGCTGTCGTCCGGCTCGTGGGTCGTAAAGTTCTGCAGCCACATACCGGGGGCAGAGAGGACGCGCGTCAGCGCATTGTCGTGCGCCCCCACCATGCGGTTAAACTCGTAGGTAATGCCCACTACGGGCACCAGCAGCAGCAGCTTCACGCCCACACGGACCCACACGCTCTGCCAGTTGATGTAGGGGAACACCAGGCTGGAGACAATGATGGACACGATGATGACCACAAACAGGAAGCTGGTACCGCAGCGGGGGTGGTGCCGGGGCTGGATACGAACGTTCTCCACCGTCAGCGGCAATCCCGCCTCATAGCAGAAAATGGTCTTGTGCTCCGCACCGTGGTAGCAGAACACCCGGTATACGTCCTTCTGTCTGGAGCAGAGGATCATGTACGCCAGCAGCACCAGGATCTTGACCACACCCTCGATCAGGTTATGGAGTGCAGGGGTCGTGGCATGAAACAGCCCCGCCAGAAACGTAGGCAGCAGCATGAACAGCACCAGCATGAGACCGATGCTCAGCACCACTGAAAAGCCCACCAGCAGCGATTGCAGTTTCTCCGCCGGCACGTGCTTGTTGAGCCATTCCTCCAGCTTGTCCGGCTTGGCATTCTCGTCCTCCGGGAAGTAATCCGCCGAGAACATCAGTGCCTTGACGCCGGTGATCATGGAGCCGATGAACGTCACCGCGCCCCGCAGAATGGGAACGCCCAGAATGGGGTAGTTGGCCTTGACGAATTTGCGCTGGGTGACCTTGGTGACCAGGCCCTCCGGCGAACGGACCACAATTGCGTCCTTCTCCGGGCCGCGCATAAGTATTCCCTCGATCAGCGCCTGTCCGCCGATACTGGTACGGAAAGCGCCCTTTTTCTTTTCCATAGGTCTGCTGAATTCCTTTCTGACGCAAGCATAGCACAGCTCGCAATAAAATGCAACACTTGTTCGAGTTTTTTCTGTTTTTTTACAATTCCTGTTCCGCCTGCTTTTTCAGCGGCAGATACACCGTGACTACGGTGCCGCCGCCCTCGGCGTTGGCGATGTCCAGTCGTCCGCCGTGGCGCTGGACGATCTCGTCGCAGACCGCCAGACCGATGCCGCTGCCCCGAGCCTTGGAGGACCCCTTGTAGAACTTCTGCTTCACATAGGGCAGCTCCGCCTCCGGTATACCGGGGCCGAAGTCCCGGATGGTGATCACATACTCCCCTTCCTGCTGGCTCAGATGCACAGCGATGCGCTTGCCGCTGCCGCCGTGTTTGGCCGCATTGTCCAGCAGATTGCAGAACACCTGCTTCAGGCGTTCCGGGTCACCAGAGATGACCTCGCCATACTCCGCCCGATCACTGGAATACTCCAGCGCAATGCCGTCCTGGCGAAACAGCTCCCGGTAGCTGTACACCGCGTCCTCCAGTTCCGCCTGCAGATCAGTGTCCTCCACCTCCAAGGTGAAGCGTCCGTCCTCCAGGCGGGAAAATTGCAGCAGTTCCTCCACCATATTGGTCAGACGGCGGGACTCCTTCACCATGATCTGCACGCCGCGCTTGATCTGCTGCACGTCGTTGGACTCGTCTGCCAGCAGCGTTTCACCCCACCCGTTGATCGCCGTCAATGGTGTCCGCAGCTCATGGGACACCGAGGAGATGAACTCGGATTTCATTCGTTCGCTCTCGCCGATCTTGCGGGACATATCGTTGATGTTGTCCACCAGCTCGCCCATTTCGTCGGAGTACTTGTTGGGTATCTGCACGCCGTAGCTGCCGCCGGAAATACGTTTGGCCGCCTCTGACACGGCGGACACGGGGGCCACCACATTGTTGATGAAGATCATGCTGGACATGACGATCAGCCCCACCACCGCCAGCATGACGCCGGCCACCAGCAGGACCGTCAGCAGCACCTGCCGGTCGATGTTCCCGATGGCGGTAACGTAGCGTATAACGCCCACCACCTGGCCGTTGAACTTCAGCAGGCCGGACACCGCCAGGATGCGCTCCCCGGTGACGCTGTCACGGCCGATGTAGTCCTGCACCGTGCCGCTTTCCAGCGCCCGCAGTATTTCCGGCGTGCTGGGGTAGGTGCCGGTGGTGACGCCCCGGGTCGTGACCTCCACGCGGCCGGAGCTGTTGAGGAACTGTAGCTCGATCTTGTCGCTGTCGTCAAAGGCGGCGGCGTAGATCGTCGCGCTGCGGTAATACTCCCGATAGCTGGTCATCACATAGGTGTTGAAATAGTCCGCACCCGCCGCGGCCTTGGCCCGCAGGGTAGAGCGCGCACTGTTGTAGTAGTTGCTGGCAAAACCCACGGAGATGAGCACGCCCACCAGCAGCAATATGACCAGCACCGGCCCCATGCTGCCGGTGAGCCACCGGCGGCGCAGGCCCTGCACCTTATGCTTCTTTCCTGCCAAGGCGTTCATCTCCTTTCATCGCAAAATAAGGCATAGCGCACCCACGGGCGCGGCGCAAAGCCTGACAGCGAGAGACTTTTTTGCCAGGACGAGCCACAGCGGCGCAGGCGTACTGTGTGTACGTCAAGCCGCTGCAACGAAGTACTGGTGGAAAAGCTCTGCTGTCACAGCCCCCATTTGTAGCCGAAGCCCCAGATCGTCGTAATATAGGTTGGGTTCGTGGCATTGTCCTCGATCTTCAGCCGCAGGCGCCGGATATTCACGTCCACGATCTTGAGCTCGCCGAAATAGTCGTGGCCCCAGACCAAGTCCAGGATCTCCTCGCGGGAGAGCGCCTTGCCGGGGTTCTCCATAAACATCTTCATGATGGCGTACTCTACCTGGGTGAGCTTGATCCGCTGACCGTTCTTCTCCAGAGTACGGTTGCGGGTGTTCAGCAGGAAGGGCGGCTGGTCGATCTCACCGGCGTCCACGACACCGCCGCCGGATCGGCGCATCAGCGCATCCACGCGGGCGGTCAGCTCCGCCGGGGAGAAGGGCTTTGTCACATAGTCGTCGGCACCGGTCATCAGCCCCGTCACCTTATCCATTTCCTGGGACCGTGCGGTAAGCATAATGATGCCGATGGCAGCGTTGGTGGCGCGGATACGGCGGCAAACCTCAAACCCATCGATACCGGGCAGCATAATATCCAGCAACGCCACCCGAACGTCGCTGTGGATCTTCAGTTTTTCCAGTGCCTCCTCGCCTGTTTCCGCCTCCACCACCTTGTAGCCGGCGCGGCGGAGATTGATAACGATAAAGCTGCGGATGCTGGACTCGTCCTCCAGTACCAGTACCTTTTTCATGGCAGTCCCTCCTTGTCAGTTGCTCCAGCTGCCTACGATGAGGCTGAAGCTGCGGCGCAGCAGATCCTCATCCATGCCGTAATAGGCCGCCGCGTCATTCAGCTCACCGGCGTAGATGGTGGCTGTCTGGCGGCGCAGCAGCACCCTCTTCCCCATGCGGCCGCGGTTCTCCCGGTTCTCGCCGGTGATGGTGTACAGGCTCAGCACCGGATCCCCGTTGATCGCCAGGCTGAACTGATTTTCATTGCTGATGCTGGTGGTGGCGGTCTCCACGCTCCAGTCCCACCAGCTCTCCGGTATGGTGAAATACCACCCGCAGGACAGGCTGTGGTACGTCTTGGCCACGGTGGACAACTGCCCGTCGCCGTTGCAGCAAAGCCAACTGACCAGACCGTCCGTCTGCTCCGCTGTCCAACTGGTATCCGGACTGGGCAGCTCGATGATCCCGTCGCCGTTGATATCCTGGGGCAGCAGCTGACGATAGGGAAACACGGCGTTGGACACACCGGTGCTGCTGCCGCTGAGTGCCAGATTCACCAGTCCCAGATCCTGGCGGAACACCAGAATATCCGTGGCGGCCATACCCTGCTCGTCCACGCCGGTGATATACAGCGCCGGCGTGTCGGCATCCAGCCGACCGCTGACCAGGCTGCCCCGGTTCACCGAGGCCATGGTGCTGGACAGCACGCAGCGGTAGGCCACGCCCATCTGCTCATCCTGCCAGCCGTAGAACTCCGCCACCGGCTGGCTGTCCGCGTCGGTGCGAAGCACCAGCAGGCTGGGGATACCGTCACCATTCAGATCCTGTATGGTAAAGCGCGTGTAGCCGCTTGACATCAGCGCCACTGGCTCCCGCTCCACGGTGTACACCGCCACGGTCTGCACCTCGGCGCTGATACGCCAGCCCGCGATCAGCTCACGCCGGCCGTCGCCGTTCAGGTCCTGATAGTATACGCTGTCGATGGCGGTGCCGCTGCTCTCGATGGTGCAGTAGCGGGCATAGCTGTCGCCCTCGATCTTAAATACAAATATTTTCAGCGGCTTTTCGTCGCTGCTCATGCGGAAAAAGGCCAGGGCCTCCTGCTGTCCGTCGCCGTCCAAGTCAGCCATCTGCACCGACTGGATATTCCGCCCGCCGGTAGGCGAGGCGTACTCATAACCCTGTGTGATCAGTGCCTCCAGCTCCTGGGTCAGGCCGGTGTACTCCTCCGCCATTCGCGGCAGGGTAAACAGTTCCTCCACCGAATCGTCAGAGAAACCGCAGCCAGTCAATGCCGCTGCCAGCAGCGCCAGCAGCCCGACCATGCAGATATACCGTTTCAAACGCCGCATACAGCAGCACCTCCCTCCGGGTCATACTCTTATTTAAATATCATACCACATCTTGCACCGCTTTGGTAGAGGGAAAATCGTAAATAAACGGCAAATTAATGCCGGACGCAGAGAGCACCCCTTTCGGGGTGCTCTCTGTATTCCCCTGCCGGTGCAGGGAGGAAGACATCAGCCGTGGGAGGGATATCCTCTTAGGCATCGCGGCGGCCACGCCTCCCGCACAGCTTTACCGCGCCGGCCAGCGACAGGGCGGCGACTTCAACGTATACGGCAATTCCCGCGTCAAAGGTCGTGGGGCTGACCGTCCTTTTCACAGGTGCAGGGGGCTCGCTGTAGTAATAGGCGGCCGCCGTGTAGGACACGGAGGGCTTGGGGAACTCCAGATCCTCACCCCGCTCACCGTCTGTGGCTACCGGTGTCAAGATCGCGCTCTCATTGGTATAAAGCGCCTTTGACACGTCTACGTGTGTGGTGGTGTCATCCACATAACCGTCCCCATTCAGATCCATCACACCGTGGGTGCCGGCGGCGGGTGTACCGGCGAGCTTTACAGTGTAGGAAAGCTTGACCGGGGCAAAGTTGGAGACCGGTTCGTTGATTTCCCATGTGAAGCTGTCGGCGGCACCGTCGTACTCTATCTTGAAGCGGTAATTACTCTCATTCCGGTCGCCGCCGAAGTAGGTCACATTTCCATCCTGCTTATATTGCAGTTCTTGCACGCCAACGGTGAGACAAAACGTGCCGGGAACGAGATCGAAACTCTTGCCGACAGTATCCGCCACAGTGGAACCCTTATCAACAGCGTAGAGGACTTTATGTTGGATCGAGTTAAAATCGACTGCTCTCCCTCCCGCCAGTCTGTTCATAAAGGCGGTACCCCACTGCCGTATTTCCCTTGCCAACACGGCATGGCACTGATAGCCACTCTCCTGCATCGCTTTGTAGGTACTCTCTGTCAGGTGCAGGGCTTTCTCCACATTTGAAACGTTTTCCTTGTTCTTCAGCAGCTTGCTATTATCGGTCGGAGCCTGCCCAGTATATGGGTAGTCCCAATCCTCGTTGTCATTGTCTGTCTCCATTCTTCCGGCAATATCGCTCATCCAGTTATCGATGCTGCCCTTGGGAATAGACGTTTCTACCCCTTCGTACTGCACGTTCAACTCACTTAGCGTACCGCACTGGTTAGGACCATCCGAGTTTAGGCTGCCATCAAAGCTGCGCGTATACGGGGTAGTATGATCATCCTCCTTGCAGAACTGATAGGTAACGCCGTCACTGACAAATATCAGATGCTTTCGGTGCGGCTCGACCGCCGTATCGCCATCGAGCATTTTCTTGCCCGCAAGAAGTCCCGCATGCGTATTGCTGCCGTTGGATATAGTTTCCCTTATCGCATCCGCAATGGTAGCATAGTTTTCCTCTGTAAGCTCCGTAAGCGGGAACGCAACATTTGCCGCCTGATTGAAAATAACAACGCCGACCTTGACCATCACACCGCGTTCCCTCACCTCTTCCTTCAGGTCGGCAAGAAGCGCTAACGCCTTATCCTCCAATTCTGCGCTTGTAGATTTGTCCAGCACAAAGACCACATCGCTGGCCAGTTTTTCCTCTGCGCTGGGAAGCGACAACGTAACTGTGGACCGATAGTCCTTATCCAGTACGGTGGCTGTCTTGGATCGAGACACATTCACCAAACTCGGAGTCACCTCCCCATCAGTCGGCACTGTCCCCCATGCAACAACGGCCGTTGTCAGCAGCAGGGTAAGCATTAGTAAAAAACAGCTTATCCTCCTCATTTTCTCCTCCTTTCCCATTGTACAGACCTCTTTGTTTCAATTGTGCATTGAAACAAAGAGCAGTGGTACCACTGCTGGTTCGTGTATCTATTATATATTCTTGCAGTGAAATGTCAAGCAGTTATTGATATATTGGTAATTTTTGTCAAATTCGTATATACCCTTCTATCAGCGACAAAAAAAGAGACATCCTCACGGATGTCTCTTTTTTGGTGCCGGTGACCGGACTCGAACCGGTACGCTGTCGCCAGCGGTGGATTTTGAGTCCACTACGTCTACCAATTCCATCACACCGGCAGATATATTACCCGCACATTATACCGTAAATGGCCGGCGATTGCAAGACAAATTTACCCGCCGAAAGCACTGACGCCCAACAGGCTCAAGCCGCCCATGATGGCACCGGCCAGGAGGACGCCGGCGGCGCAGGCGAGGGTGCTTTTTTTGAAATCCATATCGAGCAGGCTGGCGGCCAGAGTGCCCGTCCAGGCGCCGGTGCCCGGCAGGGGTATCCCTACGAACAGCAGCAGCGCCCAGTACAGTCCGCGGCCGGCTTTGGCCTGGAGCTTACGCCCGGCTTTCTCCCCTTTTTCCAGGCAAAAAGTGAAAAATTTTCCGATATACCTCTTATCTTTCCCCCATACAAGCACTTTTCGTGCAAAAAAATAAATGATGGGAACCGGCAGCATATTGCCCGCGATGGCGATCAGATACGTCAGCCACAGGGGCAGATCGAAGGCCACGCCGTAGGGGATCGCGCCCCGCAGCTCGATCAACGGCACCATGGAGACGAAAAAAACGATGACACAATGCTTAAACATATACGTTCCTTCACTTTACTTCATTGTATACCTTATTGTATCCTTACTGTGCTTTTTTTGTAACTGTCATTATACCCGAAGTTTCCCTCTTTGACAAGGCGCACAAGGGCGGTTTAAGAAATGCCTAAAATTTCTACCGGCTTTTTTACAGTTTCAGTCGACAAATACCACCTGTACCTGTTATACTACCTATAAGAAGATTTTATCATGGGAGGGAATGGGCCATGAGCGTTGCAGACGTCATATCGCTGCTGGGCGGTATCGCACTGTTTTTGTTCGGTATGTCCCTGATGGGCGAGGGCCTGAAAAAGGTCGCCGGCAGCCGCCTGGAGCTGGTGCTCTACAAGCTGAGCAGCACACCGCTGAAGGGCGTACTGCTGGGCACCGGCGTCACCGCTGTGATCCAGTCCTCCTCCGCCACCTCTGTGATGGTGGTGGGCTTCGTCAACTCCGGCATGATGAAGGTCAAGCAGGCCATCGGCGTGATCATGGGCGCCATACTGGGCACCAGCGTCACCGGGTGGATCCTGTGCCTGTCTTCCCTGGAGGGCGGCAGCGGCGTGGTGCAGCTGCTGAGCACCGAGGTACTTACCGGCATCGTGGCCGTGGTCGGTATCATCCTGCGGATGTTCACCGGCAAGACCAGCAACCGCTATGTGGGCGAGATCCTGCTGGGCTTCGCGGTGCTGATGTACGGTATGTCCGCCATGTCCGGCGCGGTGTCCCCCCTGCGGGAGAGCGAGGCCTTTATCCGCATCCTGACCAGCTTCTCCAACCCCATTTTAGGTATTCTGGTGGGTCTGGCGTTCACCAGCGTTTTGCAGAGCGCCTCCGCCGCGGTGGGTATTTTGCAGGCGCTGGCCATTACCGGCGCTGTCACCTTTGAGGTGGCTCTGCCCATCGTCATGGGCATCGCCATCGGCGCGGCGGTGCCTGTGCTGCTGTCCGCCCTGGGCGCCAACCTCAACGGCAAGCGCACCGCCTTTATCTATCTGCTGATCGACGTGCTGGGTGTGCTGATCTGGGCGCTGCTGTTCTACGGCGCCAACGCCATTATCCACTTCACCTTTTTGGACACGGTCATGTCCTCTGTGTCCATCGCACTGATGAACACCCTGTTCCGCCTGGCTACCGTGATCGTGCTGCTGCCCTGCATCGGGCTGATGGAGCACATGGTGGAGCTGCTGTTCCCCGACGACGGCTCCGCCGCCGAGGAACAGGAGATGGACCGGCTGGAGGAGCGCTTTTTGCAGCACCCGGCGCTGTCCATCGAGCAGAGCCGGCTGGTGACCAACTCCATGGCCGAACGGGCCGAGGGCAACCTGCTGATGGCCGTTGGCCTGCGGAACCGCTGGTCCGACAAGGATTTCCGCATGGTGGGTGAAACGGAGTCCGTTATCGACCGCTACGAGGACAAGCTGGGCACCTATCTGATGAAGATCACCAGCAAGTCCCTGTCTCAATCCCAGAGCGAGGAGGTCAGCAAATACCTGCACACCATCTCCGACTTTGAGCGTATCTCCGACCACGCACTGAACATTTCGGAGGCCGCCAAGGAGATACACGACAAGGATCTGCAATTCTCCCCTGAGGCCTGTCATGAGCTGGACGTGATAGAGTCCGCCGTCCGGGAGATACTATCCATCGCCGTGGGCGCCTTTGTGGAAAACGATCCCCAGCGGGCCGCCCGGGTGGAGCCGCTGGAGGAGATCATCGACGGCCTGTGCGATGAGATGAAGTCCCACCACGTGGACCGATTGCAGTCCGGCAGCTGCACGCTGAACCAGGGGTTCGTGTTCAACGATCTGCTGACCAACTACGAGCGCGTGGCGGACCACTGCTCCAACATCGCCGTGGCCATTATCGAGCTGGAGTCCGACTCCTTCGACACCCATGAGTATCTGAACAGTGTCCGGGCCATGAAGTCCAGTTCCTTCGCGCGGTACTATGAGGAGTACAAGCAGGAATATCATCTGTGAAAAACAGCCCTCCGGCGGTGGCCGGAGGGCTGTTTTTTTGTGTGCCGGATTGGAGAGTTTCGTGCCCCCTGGCGGCGAGTGCATTATTTGTCTCCGACGGGGATAATTTCGCGCCTGCGGGCGCAGGATGGGGCGTTTCGTGCTCCGGCACGAGTAACTTTCTTTTTTTGTAAAAAGAAAGTTACCAAAGAAAACCACTCAAACCTACGGTTTAAGGATCCCTTGGCGCGGGGAGGGTTTCGCCGCTGCGGCGGCGAGTCGATTTTCCCCTGACGGGGAGGCGGCCTCCGGCGGCCACATTTCTTTCTGCGAAGAAAGAAATGTGGGAAAGAAAGTCGCTTAGACCTACGGTCTAAGGACCCCTTGGCGCGCTGTGGGTCATGCAGATTTGGCGGTATACACTCGCGCATGAAGTGCGGTGGGTGATATTGTTGTCGGTTCAGGGATCGCTTGTACCTCTTGCGCCGCTGCCGCTGATAGCAGTGAGAGGATAGGGGCTGGTGCGCTGGTCGAGTGGCGATTATCAAATCGCGCCTTTGCCGCCGCAAGGCGGCAAAGGTAGGTGTGCCCGTCGGGCACAGGATATAATTATTTCTTAGCCTGCGACATGGCAGAACGAATAATTTTTGCCGTAGTAGCAGGCAGCGGCAGCGGAAAGCTGTGCTGGCACAGTCGGGGGACCGACAA
>ERZ779729.1016-NODE-1016-length-22200-cov-2.302687_pt1 | contig 22200 bp, 15 predicted proteins | sample MGYA00511072_ERZ779729 | MGnify/ENA primary metagenome ERZ779729 (study PRJEB29588, sample SAMEA2156675) | human gut metagenome | biome: human gut; feature: human-associated habitat; material: faeces | place: Denmark | collected 2008/2010 ...
GCCCGTTCAAACGTCAACCCTTGGCTTTTATGAATCGTAATCGCCCACGCCGTTTTCAACGGGTACTGCTTAAACGTTCCCTCCACCGTCTCCGTGATCTCCCGCGTCTCCTCGTCCAGCGTGTATCTCGTGTTCGTCCATTCCTCCGGGGTCACCTGAATCTTCAGACCATCCTCTTTTCCTACCACCTCGATGGAACGGTCATTAATAGCCGTGATTTTACCGATTTTCCCGTTGTAGTAACGCTTTTCCGGTGATGAATCATTTTTCACGAACATCACCTGCGCCCCTTGTTTCAGCACCAACGTCTCCTCCGTGGGATAAGAATAAGTGGGGAAATTATCCTTCACTTCTGCCTTGAACGAATAAGCCCTAGTGGATAATTCTGCCATTTTCACGTCGTTAATCCTTTGTGCTTGGTGATTATGTGTTGTCAACGTGATATACCCCTCATCATCCGAAGGCTTGAAGCCCGGTACATACCTCCGGTTCAACATCCCCAACACAGTGGCATCCACCCGGTTCTCCCGTACCCTGTTCAACAGGTCCACGAATTCCCGATCCTGTTGCCTATAAACGTGTTTCAACTCGATTGCCACGTAACGGGTGGCTGCCAAAGCCTTACTATGGAAAAAGAACGCCGATGCGTAATGCTGTTTCAACAACGCCCACTCGTCCTCTTTCACCACGGGAGCCAACTGCTGCAAATCACCGATCAACAACAACTGCACCCCACCGAAAGGCTCGTTCTTGGAACGATAACGACGCAGCATATCATCCACCGCATCCAGTAAATCTGCCCGCACCATACTGATCTCGTCAATCACCAGTAAATCAATCGTCTTGATAATATTGATCTTTTCCCGGTTGAACTTGTGCGTGTATTGCAATTTTTCACCTCGCTCCACCGTATCCGAACTTCCCGGTACGTATGGCCCGAACGGCAACTGGAAGAAAGAGTGGATCGTCACCCCACCCGCATTAATTGCCGCCACTCCCGTGGGAGCAACCACAATCATCCTTTTGGGTGATCTCCGTTTCAATTCTCGCAGAAACGTAGTTTTTCCCGTTCCCGCTTTTCCTGTAAGAAACACGTTCACTCCCGTATATTCCAAAAAATCATACGCCAATTCCAGTTGAGGATTACTTTCCATGAATCAAGATTTTACACGAATTATCATTCTATTCGGCCTTCACAGACACGCAACTCGCACAAAGGTATGAAAATAATCTATTCGTATCACGGCAATTATACACAATCACGTACACCTCTTGATATTTTCGATTATTTTTTAGGATTATTCTTTACAGATTCATATATTTGTAGAAATTACATACAATACCATTTATGAGATTTCAAAACTTCATCATGGGCATTCCGTATCGGGTTCGTGCCTAATTTAATCCCGGGAAAATTCCTCCGGACTTTTTTAAAACTTTCCTCCTAACCGGGAAGTATCAAGGTATTGTTTTCTCACTTTTAATATTGATATAAAATTACCATGAATAACTGGAAAAAGGTATTCGCAATTATATGGACAGGACAGTTTTTCTCCATACTGACCAGTTCTCTCGTTAATTTTGCCATCATTTTATGGCTAACCTTTGAAACTAAATCGGCAGAAACTTTGGCTTTCGCCACGATTGCCGCCATGTTACCGCAAGGCATCTTAGGTATGTTTTCCGGAGTATTTATCGACCGGTGGAGCAGGAAGAAAATCATGATCCTGTCTGACAGTTTCATTGCTTTCTGCACACTTATTTTAGCCTTTTTATTTTATTTCGAACAAGCGGAAGTTTGGCAAATCTATCTATTGTTAGCACTACGATCGATAGGTTCGGCTTTCCATGCTCCTTCAATGCAAGCATCTATCCCGTTACTCGCTCCAGAATCTCAATTATTACGGATCGCCGGGATCAACCAGATGATCAATTCTGCCTGTAATATAGCTGGGCCAGCTTTAGGCGCCCTAGCCATTACCACGCTGGCCATGCCTGTCGTGCTTATGCTTGACGTAATTGGTGCTGTACTTGCATGTACCTCGTTAGCTTTCGTCAAAATACCAAACCCTCCTCCTAGCGAACTTGCAGAAAAAAATAACATTCTTCAAGACTTAAAAGAAGCTCAGAGGGAAGTAGTTAGCCACCGGGGAATGTCGTTATTATTAATACTCTCGATCATGGCTACATTCTTTATCATGCCCGTCAGTGTACTCTTCCCTTTAATGACCCTTAATCATTTTTCGGGAGATGCTTTTCAAATGAGCCTAATTGAAGCCATTTGGGGTGTAGGATCTCTATTGGGAGGAGTTGCTTTAAGTATCAGGCAGTACACAATCAATAAAATCACATTGATCAACCTAACGTACATTCTCCTGGGAACCGGATTCACTGCTTCTGGTCTACTCTCACCCAATGCTTTCGTCTGGTTCGTCGTGTTTACCGCATTCGAAGGCATTATCGGATCAATATACTTTGCTTCTTTCACGGCCATTATTCAAACGAAAATCAACCCGTCTATCCTCGGCCGAGTATTTTCCATATACATGAGCCTAAATATGCTTCCCGCCATGTTTGGATTGATGAGTACCGGATTCCTTGCCGATCACGTGGGGATCACAAACACTTTCGTTATTGGTGGTTTTGTGGTACTCGCAATCGGAGTTGTGTCATTCTGTATCCCGTCATTGTTACAAGTTGGGAAGCTAACAATTGGCAAGAATACCAGAAATATCTAAAAACAAAAAACTATCGGTATACAAGTCTATAATCAACAAACTTGTATACCGACAATTCTCTACTCTATGTAATTACGAATCAATAATTAATTATTTGTTAACAAATACTTTATACACATTCAATCCGTTGGGTAAGAACTCCACTAAAGTATTACAATATTATAATCGCTCATTTACGCCTTCTTCTCCAAACCCATACGCCCCCCATAACAATGCCTAGAGGCAAAATGAACAAAGCGAACCACTTTAAAACAATTAAACCTGTTTCTCCTATTTTAATGGCATTATCCACAGGCGCAGGACGACTCACATCTACAGGAAACACGCCATCTCCCAACACCCTAAAACTTTCCATGATTAAAGAATAATTATTAGAGTTAACATCATTTCTCGTGCGAGTTAATTCCCCGTTACTGATGCAATCAGCACATCCAACAACTAAAATATGCTGTTTTTTACTCCCGACCTCTCGATCAAGCATAACCATTAAAGGATAACTTTTCTCTTGTTCTCCCGGTCCCAATGTAGCTACCTGATTAACAAAATCTATCGTTTCCTGTTCATTCCAACAGCTTTTAGCAGATGTTTCCAAAATTGGTGTTATCCGAAAATCGGATTGCCCATTACAATTTATAGCAACAGCTCTTGGCATCGTGATACATTTCCCACTAGCTTTATTAGAAAAAAATTCTGGAGAAAAATGAATTGCCTCGGAAGTAATTTCTCCTAAAATCAAATCTTGCTGATGCTGTTTATGATTTTGCACCAAAATTCCAGGCTCAAAATAAACACCTAACGAACGTGTAACAGGATTCAACAATTCTTGCCTAGTGGCTGTTGCCAAAATAAATAAATTCCCTCCTTTATCAACGTATCGTTGCAAATACTCTTGTTCGTCATCTGTCAACGGCTTTTTCAAGTCAGCAATTACCAAAACATGAATATCTCCGGGTATCGTATCTCTTAAATCAACCTCCTCGACATCAAACCCTATATTTACCAAAGAATACCGGAAACCAATATTTGCGGCAAAAGCCGAATAATCCCATTCGCCAACCTGCCGAATACTACGTTCATCATGACCTGTCAAAAATCCAACTTTAGGAGGAACAATCGTTAATCTCTTCAAAGCTGCAATTATTTCCCTCTCGCCAGGATTAGCTTGTCCATCATTATAAATTCGCAAAAATGTTTTACGACCATTTTCCCGTTCCAACAAACGTACAAAACGATTACCTTCCGAAGTCAAATCAATTTTCTCCCGAATCTCTTCAGGAGAAAGGAATTTATCAAAATCCAAATCTTCTACTCGTGCCAATTCTCTTGCCCGTTCCTCCATGCTCAAATTCGGATACAACTTATCCAGTATCGGATTATCTGTTTGATCATAATAATAGACATAACGCATCTGAATTTCTGGCTTAAAACGAGTAAACTGCCGAAAACCACGAACATCATACACACGATTAGCGGGTAACCCTTGCCAACGATGATCATCCAACAAGTTTACATAGGTTGTAATTGTTAAACCTCCGTCTAATGCTTTCATAACCTCTTGACTTCCCTTACTAAGCGTCCTCGACTTATCTTGAGTGACATCACAATACCACATGCAAGCAGGACGAGTACAAACATATTCCAATAAAAGAACAAACGTCAGAATACCAATACACGTTACAATACAACGAGACTTTGAAATCACTTTTCGTTCAGAATGCAATTTCAATACAGATAAAGACAGAAACAACCCAATAACAATAAAGAAATAAAATAAATCTTCACTACAGATCAACCCATCGATCATTTGATTAGCTTTTCCTGAAATTGAAAACCAATACGTGATCTCTTGCACAACCTCGATATTTCCACCTAAAGACGGCAAATAATTCAGAATCGCCAACACGGCTAAAGTCCCCAATGCCGCAACAACTTGATAAGAAGTAATAGATGACATGTACAGTCCAATAGCCGCATAAGTACAAACTATCAAGTATAAACCGACAAGTCCCGAAAACGGTAACCAAAAATCTACATTTTCAATAATACATAATCCGAGAAATACATAAATCAATAAAATACAAATCAGTATTAGATTATAAATCAACAGAGAAATATATTTCCCTAAAATAATCGAACTATTACTAACCGGAGAAGAATACAACAATTTAATCGAACCACTACTCCTTTCCCGGCTCATTAACCCCATTGTCAATAACGGAACATACAGGAACAAAGAACCTTGCAACGAAGAAAATAAACCCCTTATACCGGAATAACAATTTGCCGTCACTCGATATAAACCAACACCCATAACACTGTCCCGAACTTCCATAGCCATACTTCCCGTAAATTCAATTCCGGTCTGTACTGCAAATATAAACAATACAAGCCAAGCTATCGGGGAACAGAACATATTCCTCAATTCATTTTTTGCTATTTGGAAAATCATGCTTTCTAGTTTAATTTTTTATTTGACAACTGTGCAAAAACAGAATCCAAAGATTCTCGCTCCAAGGTAATCTCCCTCAAATGCCATTCTTGCAATACACTTTCCCGAACCACCTGTTCCAAAATATCTTGCGAACCGGAAAAAAACACTCGACAACAATTCTCCGTCAGCATTTCCACCTGCTCTATACCCGGAATCTTTTCCAACACTTCTCGATTAGGCAAATTACCCATCGTCACGACAAAAGAATCAGGTCGTGCATAATTATTAAACTCTTCTATCGTTCCTGAAAAAACCACCTCGCCATGTTCAATCATCCTGATCTCATTACAAGCCGCCTGTACTTCCGGCAAAATATGCGTGGAAAGCAAAACAGAACGTTCGCGTGCAATTTCTTTAATCAAATGTCGAATTTCAATAATTTGATTCGGGTCCAATCCATTAGTCGGTTCATCCAACACCACCAATGCCGGTTGATGGATAATCGCTTGAGCAATCCCCACTCTCTGTTGGTATCCCCCCGAAAGATGACGAAGCACTCGCTTACTAAAATGTGCGATTCCACACTTTTCTTTTACCCGTTCCACCGCATCGTGAACATCTTTCTTGGCTATTCCTCTCAATCTCGCACAAAATCCCAGATATTCATCCACATTCTGATCAGTATACAAAGGAGGTGTTTGAGGCAAAAATCCTATATACTTTTTTGCTTCGATAGGATTTTCCGCAAGATCCACGCCATTAATAAAAACTTTCCCACGGGTTGGACTCAACACCCCACAAATAATATTCATTGTTGTCGATTTACCTGCCCCGTTTGACCCCAACAATCCCCAAACACCTCGCTTTCCAATCTCCAAATTAATATCTTCCACCGCCCATTGTTGACTATATCGATGGTACAAATGCTCTATTTTCAATATGCTTTCGCTCATACCTTTACAATTCTATTCATTTTGCCATTAAAAAGTCCAGTCTGCACCTCTTTGCTTTTTATAACACACATCCACTATATTACCGAAATCATTCTCACTCTTATAAATCAATCTCGTTCTCAGAGCGTTCACGGCATCTCGACTAAAATCAATCACGCAGAAAGAACCGTTAGCCAAGCCTATACCAACACATTCATTGCCAAAACTTTCTGTATCTATTGCAGAAATATTAGCTTCAAACGTATAATAATCCGTTTGCAAAACACCAGATTTCCAATCGAAAAGAGTCAACCGATTACCATTAGCTATTATAAAATAAGGAGTATTTCTCGCATACAACGTACGGAACAAACATGAAGATGGATCCTCGATACAATTTTCAAACCCTTTCACTTCCTGTTGTTCAACGCTACTAGCAACTGCCATCGGTCCAAACAGCATAAAAGAACTCAAAGTAAAGCGATATAAATAATATACATTTTCCGGGGAACGCATCAAAGCCTGATACCCCTGCTCGATACTTCCATTTCCATACCAAGCCCCGATATGCAGCACTTCCATATCTCCCGTATTATCCAAACGAGCCATCCCGGGTGTTTTATACAAATTCTCACTAACATTAATCGGCATCACCTTCCCCGCCTCGGTCATATTATAATCACTGATTGCCAAAAAACGATGCTGATCATAATCATACAACACGGTGAACATCATCTGCTTCACACGATTATTCAACAATCCTTTCCCATTCAATTTTTTACCTTCATAATCCATCGGGATATCTAAATAAAAACCGGAATTAAACAACGCTGGAATAGTTTTCTTCCGGGTATAAATCGAACCATCTTGCGACACGGCCAACGAAATATTTTTCATTTCCATAATCTCGATAGGACGAAAATCTCCCGGAAAAACTTGATTATAAAACGCCTCTTTCAACGCAATATCTTTCTTGAAACTCTGACCGGATACATCTACACAGTCTTCCGGATCACGTTGAATCACCCATAAAGCACTTAAAGCATTCTGATTTGCACAAAAATGCTCAACCACACGCCAAGGACTTTTCCCCAATTCCACGTCCGGATTCATTTTTTTCCAAACATCCGGAAATTCTTCGTAAGTATATGCCGTTACCCCGCTAACAGGATCCCGATCTGCATATTCACGCACGAATGAAAGACTCGATTTTCCTTCTTTCTCTGACAATATAACCCAACCGTTCTGCCCGTATTCAGCGGTAATTTCTAAATTCGTTTTCCCAAAATAGGAAACACCACTCGTACGATCAGTAACTTTCAAATAAAGCACATCCGAAACCAATGTATCGAAAACGTATTTCAAATTCCGATCAGTAGAAATAACTTTCTCCAAAAACGACCATTCGTAAGCCAAATGATCTTCCACGCTATCCATTGCAAAATGGAAAATCGGACTAATCTCCAACTCCGTCTCAATCGGTACACTATAAAACGATTGATTAAAATCCACCGTTATACCATTCATCGTCCGATAATCATAATTACCTTCATCTCCATAGCAACCTGTCAGCAACAATCCGACCACGATCACCCATAATATATTTATCATTTTCATAAGATTCCAAATAAAACAATTAATAAATAGGAATTTCCATAGGATCACCATTCGCTTCCGTTATACCATTCAAAGCAATATATGCCTTAAATTCCAATGCGTATTTTCTCAAGGTAACCGGATCAACTCCCGACAAATCATTAACTTTCGTACATAATATGAATTGTTCATATTTCAAGGGAGAATAAGTCCCTAAATAACGCTCCATCTCATCATCCCACCACAACGGTTTAGTCGGTACATTATTAAATACAATACAGGCATACCTGTAAGTCTCCATCCCCGGCATAAAATAATCGTTAGTCACGATAGCCAAAGTCAACACGACAGGAGCACTCAATGCATCGTTTTTCACCAGAACAAAAGAGAATGTATCAACCACCTGTTCCGGCCTAAATAAAGGATTCTCCGGTAATCTATAATTTCCCGGTAAAGCCGATGTCAATGAATCGACAACCTCGATCCGATAACTTTGCGCTTTTTTCAAAAGATCGCCTTTCAATTGAAGTTCAAGCTTCACTTCCAATTCGTCATTCTCCGGATAATGAGAAAAAGAAAACTTCAAACTATCACGATCAGCCATCGTCCATTGGAGAAAATGTCCCGAGTTATAATCCATCAACTCATCATTCTTACAACTTCCCAAGGTGGCTAACAAAAAGAAGAATAATATATATTTACTCATGATCTTACATTGTTAAATTAATAAATTAATTCTATTTTAGGAATCGGGAGAACAAACTCTGTTTTATTATTACTTGAAAGTTCTCGATTCAAGCGTTTAAATTGATAAAACACCTGTCCTTCTCCATAAAAATCTTTACGCATATCCGCCAACAACGCCTTCTCAAAATCATCAACCGAACGAATATCCAATTTTCCTCCCGCAATACCTCTTTCCATACGCACCTCATCCAATTTCTGCACTCCTCCTTCCGTATCTCCATTCTTATACAAATATTCGCTGACGATATAATACATCTCACTTAACCGAATTACCGGTAAAAGATCACTACCATAAGTATCTCCATTATCCTCGTCGTATTTCACAGAAATACTATAAAACCAATTCACTGTCCTAAACAGATCTTTCCTCCAATCTTCAGCATCCATACCGGTTAAATAAGAACACAAATACAAACCTCCCGTTCCTTTTTGCCAGTTAGCATATTCTTCAGATACCTTAGACTTGGAAAAACCACAAATCACCCCATCGTACAATTTCGGATTCACGCCATAATCTCCGGGAGAAGTAAAAGAAAAACAGTTATAGGTCCTTCCATTTTCTTCATACGTGGCTTCAATAACTTCTTGAGCTTGTTCCCGTGCAAGCGCTTGTTGACCGTCATACATATACGCCCGGGCTAAAATAGCCGTTGTCGCCCAATAATTCATCCTGTAACCACGGTACATATAAAATATATCCCGCGGAAGATTGTCATCCACAACACCTCGTCCTCCTTCTATCCGATAATAAGTCTTACTCCATATCCTATTTTCCGGTATAATATCCACCTCTGACAATAATTTTTTAGCCTGTTTCAAATCACGGATAATTTTATTCATACAATCTTTCACGCTTTCCCTATCACCGAATAACGTACCGTAATCCTCCATATAAGGAATATACTTTTTCTGGTCAGCCACAACTGGTGCCGGAGCAAAAAGACGCAACAAATCCAAATGAATAAAAGCCCGCAAAGCCAAAGCTTCACCATAAATCATATTCAACTCCATATCCTTGCCTGAAAACAATGTCGCATCGGCATGAGCTATATGGGAAATCAAATTATTACAATTTGCAATCGCATTATAAGCCTGTTCCCACAAGGACGACAAAATTGCTTCAACTTTATCATTATCATACATCGACCAAGCCATATAATAATAAGCATGATCAGAAGGTATATAATTCAAATGATAAGTCTGTCCCAACACCTCATTCATACCCCATGTCAACTCCCGTCCATACAATGCGAAATCTGCCAAATCCTTATATATCCCGTTCAATGCATTCCTGTAACCATCACCATCAGTGAACAACGTCTCTTCGTTCACTTGATCATCCGGAGAAACATTCAACCAATCACTACAAGCGGCCAAGCCCAATAACAGGCCTATCATAATAAATTTTCCAACTATTCTCATAACAACAAATATTATAAACTAACACTAAGAGAGAAATTGATATTTCTTGCATAGGGATAACTCAAACCACGTTCGGCTTTAACAGAAGACAAACGAAACAAGTCATTTGCGCCCACTTCAAAACGCAAAACCCCTAATCCCCATTTTTTCACCATCTCTGATTTGAAATCATAACCTAATGTCAATGAATTCAATGACAACACATTATAATCTTGTACGAAACGCTCTGTTGGATTCGTTTTTAAAGAATAAAGTGCACTCTTCTGCAAAGCTTTGAATTTAGTGTGATCACCTGGCTTTTGCCAACGTTTCGTCAACACCCGCTTATCAACATTGTAATTATAAACATCTACATTTTCCACTTTTTCTGCCAATGTACTATTATAACGTTGACCACCAAATTCATACAAAAAAGTCGCGTACAAAGAAAAACCTTTGAAACTTACATTAAAACCTAACGTACCTTGCGCTTTCGGTTCTTTATTACCAACAATCACCTGTTCATTAGTATTCCATACCGTCGTAATATCCCCTTTTTTCGTCAATAATAATTCTTCCCCTGTCGCGGGATCAATACCTAAAGAACGCATAGCATAAATAGAAGTTAATGACCCTCCTTCAACATATTGCGTAAAAGGCTCCAAACTGGTACTATTATACATATTTTCCCGGAAATACTCATTTACCCGCTCATTATAAGCCTTCAAACTCTCGGCAACTTTCAATATCTCATTCTTATTATGGGCTAAATTGGCGAACACATTCACCATCCAATCCCGACTCTGGTAAACCCTTCCACGCAAATTAATCTCAACTCCTTTATTCACCACCTCTCCAACATTATCCACGTACGTCCGGAAACCGGAAGACGCAGGAATCGTTACATCATTAATTAAATCCACCGTTTTATCCTTATACCACGAAGCTGAAAGCTGTAAAACCCCTTTCCATAATTCCAAATCCGCCCCAATATTCAACTTACGAGTTTTCTCCCATCCCAAGGACATATTTCCCAAGGCCATCAAAGTAGCCCCGTAACCAGTTTTATACCACTCATCATTTTGTATCTGATAAATTGTTTGAGCGGAATAAGGTGCAAAATTCACTTTTCCGGTTACCCCGTAAGATCCCTTCAGTCTAAACGTATTCACCCATCCCGTTTGCTGCATAAAAGCAAAATTGTGAAAATTGATTCCTACTCCTCCAGACCAAAAAGGAGCAAACTTCCGATCACTACCAAACTCAGACGAACCGTCCGAACGGAAAGCAACATCTAATAACCAAATATTCCTATAAGAATAATTCAGCGTACCAACCACCCCGAACAAACGGGTTTTATTCTGATTAGCAGTAGGTTTAGTAACAATTTCTTGCGCATAATTCGGTGAATGCAAAATACCCGAAGGAAATCCCCGGTAAAAAGCATTCAAAGACTCCGTGTTGGAAGTGCGGATATTAAAACCTACATTCAAATTAATATTATGCTCATTCAAAAAATAATTATATGCTGCAAATACATTAGCATTCCATGATAATTCATCTCCTGATGTCGTGTGTAACTCCCCGGAAGAAACATTACTATTAGACAATGGTCGAGTATTATGTCTGGATTTCGGATCCACGAACTTCTCATGTTCCGAACCGGTTTTAATAACACTAACCTGTCCTTTCAATTGTAAATGAGGCGTTACATACCAGTTCACATTCAAATTATCAACGAACTCCTCTTGCTCCGTCTTGTCAAAACTTTTCAATCCAGCTTCATACAACGGATTAACTGTCGTATTCCCGGTATTGTCGTGCCAAGTAGTTGTTTCCCATAACCATTGACCATATTCATCTTTCATCTCATCATAAGGTAACTTTTTAGTATAATCAGAAAAAATTCCATAAGGTGATTCTTTCGATTTTACCGATGTATAAGAAAAATAATTACGGATTTGAAAATCTCCGATTCGATAATCTACAGAAAGGCCTACACCAGCCCGATCACGAAACGACCCCTTCATAACACCGTCATTATTATTGTAATTCAATTCGACCCCGAAACGCAAATTCTCCGCGCCACTTTCCAAATAAAGACTGTGTTGATGATTAAAAGCCGTTCGTAACGGTTGAGACAACCAATCAGTGTCCACACCACGCAATACATTTGACAACTTAGCATGATACTCCCGGTTCAACAAATCCTGTCCGAAAGCATTCGATCCCTGATACACACCACTTGCCACCTCTGCTTCCAATTTTTCCCGGGCATTCATCAAGTTGTAATCACTAAGATCAGGCATCATAACAGTTCCCGTCATATTATAGGTAATCATGATTTTATTAGGCTTCGGGGCAATCGTCGTGATAACCACCACGCCATTAGCAGCCCGCGAACCGTACATGGCCGTTGCCGCGGCATCTTTCAAAATAGTAACATTCTCTATCCTGTTCGGGTCAAAATCATACAATTTCCGGGCGCTAATCTCAAAACCATCCATAATAAAAAGCGGAAGATTAAAATTATTCTCTAATTGTGATTTACTCAATTGATCCTTATCCAATTCTTTTATTCCCACACCCGAACGTCCCCGGATATACATCTCCGGAATTGCGTTGGGGTCTGATCCCCATTGATTATTCTCTTGAATCCGAAAAGAAGGATCGAAAGTTTGTAAAGCCGCAATCACGTTACTTTTCGACACTTTCAACAAATCTTCACGTTTAATGCTCACCGAATTACCCGTAAAACTTGATTTGCTGATATTACCATACCCGGTAATTACAACATCTTCCAAATTCTCCATCAAATCCTCTAAAACCACCTCTAATTCCTTGTGCTTTTTTACACTTACCTCTTTTTCCTTCTTACCGATAAAAGAAAATACTAAATATTCGGTCTCCGGCATTATTTCCATCTCAAAACGCCCATCCACATCAGTAGCCACCCCCATGTGGGTATTTTTCAAAACTACAGTCGCACCCACCAAGGGGTCACCCTGTTGATCCCTTACAACTCCTCGTACAAGTCGTTTCTTCACCTTCTCTCCTGGGGAAACCTTCTCGTTCTGAAGATAAATCAAGATAACATCATCTTGAAACGTGTACCCTAATCCTTTTTCTTTCAAGCATCTATCCAAAACCTTGTCCAACCGCTCGTTTTCTACCGTCACACTAACTCGTCCCTTCTGTTCCAAAATATCGGCACTGTACACGAAATTTTTTCCTGTAACCTCTGTCAATTTATTAAAAAATTCAATCAATGTCACGTTACTCAGCTGCAACGTCACGTTAGGATTGTCTGCGATCACGGATTGTGCCCTTAGGTTTCCAATCAATAATCCGGACCACATGACAAACAACAGGCAAGTTTTTTTAAAGATACTTTTCTTTGCTTGGCATCTGAATTGTTCTTTTTTTTTCATAATTTTATGGTGTTAAATTTTCAATAGAAATCTGTTTGCACCAGATTTCGAATATAGAGGGGAATTACCAGTTTCCCTCTGTTTTTTACTATTGCACAGACAAGATTACTTCCATGAAAACACGATCTCTCGTCCTTTCACCTCGTATTTCACATGAGCAACCAATCCTATCATTTCTAATACTGTATCTATATTATCATACCGTCTGAAATTCCCCGTGAAGTGCCGTAAACCAATAGATTCATCCTCCAATTCAATCTGGACATTATACCATCGTTCCAAATCCTTGAAAACTTCCTTCAACACACAATTGTCGTAAACCCAACATTGATTTTTCCATCCGATATAACTTTCCGAACGTACAGGAACAATAACAACAGATGTATCCGACAAACGCAATTGTTCTCCAGGTCTTAAAAGACAATCTTGCCCCAAACAATGAATGCTAACACGCCCCGACTCCAACGTTGTATACTCTTGATTTGCAGAATAAGAACGCACATTAAATGAAGTTCCCAACACACGAATATTTTGGCGGGAAGTTTGCACGTAAAAAGGACGCAAAGAATCCCGGCTCACTTGAAAATAAGCCTCCCCTTTCAACTCTACCCGACGTTCTTTTCTCACGAAACTTACCGGGTAACGCAATTCTGAACAAGCATTCAACCAGACCCGGGTACCATCGGACAATTCTAAATGATAAAAACCCCCAACCGGTGTTTGTAACACGTTATACTCTTCTTTCATCCCGACAGCTCCCGAGTATTTCAAACCTTCCAACGAATCATTTCGAATAATCCCGATAACAGACAAGGGTAATTGTCTTACCGCTGCATGCAAATCCACGATCGCGCCATCAGATAAAATCAATTGAGCCTTATTACTTCCGGGAGTAATCGCGGCAACTTCCGTGGATCCACGCAATCTTCCTCCTATCATCCCTATTTGAAACAGCCCCCCTAAAATAATTAAAATAGAAGCTGCGACCGAACCCATTACCCATAAACGACGGGTACCATGCAAAGCCCTATTTAACCTCCTCTTTCCTAAAATGATCTCTTCCCGATTTTCTTCATACTGAGACATCCGAACAAACGCCATCTCTCGCAACAACTCTAAATGTTCCGGTTCATCCATCCAACGCGACACCTCCTCCTCGGTCAAATCTTCACGATGATGCAAAATGCGAAGGGCAAATTCATAATCTTCTGGTGTATACTCTATCATCTATTATCGTTTTTACACAATACAACGACCCATAGAAAACAGGTGACAACAAAAAACAACTTTTTTCCAAAAAACTCTTTTTTATTTCAAACGACGCTTCACCAGCATGAAAAGCAAAAGAATATCTCCCCGTAATTCTTGACGGAAAAACTTCATTGCCCTCAACAAATGAGTTTTCACCGTATTTTCCGAGATTTGCATTTCTTGCGCCGTCTCCCGGTATAATTTCCCCTCAATACAACATTTAAACACAACTTCTTTCTGCTTTTCCGGCAACTTTTCAAAAAGCCGCCGTACACGCTCTAAACGAGATTCCAACTCTTCCGTATCTTGCCCTGCCAATTCGTAAGTTTCAATCACATCCCGCTCATTTGTGGCAATAACTTTCAAATGTTTCAAATAATTGAAAGCATAATTACGGGCTATCCGGAAAAGATAAGATTTCACAGACAATGATGGATCTATCTGCCTCCTGTTTTGCCACAAATTCAAAAACAGATCATGCACCAGATCCTTAGCAACCTCTTTATCATTTACAAAACTGTACACAAAATACGTCAGTTCACCATAATAAAGTTCAAATAATGTATCAAACCCCTTTCGATCCAAGCCTACCTTTTCCATCATTTTTCTCATTGAAAGGCGAAAATAAATATTTTCCCGAAGATTCACAAAAAACGCCATGCATATTTATCTTACAAACGGCCATAGTAAAGAAACAATAATCCTATTTTCCCCAATCATGTAAAAACAAGAAAGCCACCCCGAAAAAGGTGGCTTTCAATATATCTAATCAATTCAAAGAATTACTTTCCGGCACGAGCTTTATACTCTTTCAAACCGTCTTGTAAGAATTTCACGAAAGCATCCCGATCCTTATTATAACCTCTGGCGGGTTGTAATACATGCGGTTTCAATACTTTCTCGTTACCTTTACGGCTATCTAACAAGATATAGTTCGGTTGAGCATTCGACTCGAATTGCTTGATTTGGAAATCCGTATTCTTCTTTCCAAGCGTGTTTTTCTTTTTCCCGTCATACTCTGACACGTATACCTCCTCTGCGGGCAATTTGGTCTTATCGTCCACGTAAAGAGCCACGATGATATAATCATTCTTCAGCATTTCAAGTACACGAGGATCAGACCAAACGCTTTGTTCCATCTCACGACAGTTCACACAACCGTGACCAGTGAAGTCAATGAACAAAGGCTTATCCTGAGCTTGTGCAGCCTTCAACGCTTGATCGTAATCAAAATATCCGTCCAAACCATGAGGCAAGTGCAAGAAATCAGAGTATTTTACAGGCTCGTTGGATGCAGCACTAGCGGCACCTTGTGTTCCACCTACCTGCACGCCACTCTTCATGATCTCTTTTGCGTTGTCACGCACAATACGGTTAATATCGAAGTCAATCGTTTCTTGTGGCGGGAAATATCCGGCCAAAGCTTTCAACGGTGCCCCGAACATACCCGGGATCAAATAGATCACGAATGACATGGTAATAATGATCATAATCAAACGCGGCACTCCGATATATGGTAAATCACTATCGTGAGCGAATTTGATTTTACCCATCAAGTACAATGCTTGTAATGTGAACACGGCTACCCAGATAGCGATGTAAATCTCTCGGTCTAACAATCCCCAGTGGTAAGTCTGGTCTGCTACCATCAAGAACTTGAATCCAAGAGCAACCTCCACGAATCCTAATACAACTTTAACTGCATTTAACCAACCTCCTGACTTCGGTAGATTACTTAATTTTGAAGGGAAGAAAGAGAAGAATCCGAAAGGCAACGCCACGGCGATAGAGAATCCTAACATACCGATGATCGGACGTAATACAGATCCGCGTGCAGCCTCTACCAACACGGTTCCCACGATCGGGGCGGTACAAGAGAATGATACCAATACCAACGTGAAAGCCATGAAGAAAGCTCCGATATAACCACCTTTATCAGCTTGTTTGTCTGATTTATTTACCAACCAAGACGGTAACACGATCTCGAATGCACCAAAAAAGGATGCAGCGAAAATCATGAATATAATGAAGAAACAAATATTAGGCAGCCAGTTCGTACTCAACCAGTTGATAAATCCTGGTCCTAACAAGAACGAAATGATCAATCCTAAAGCGGTATAAATACCGACGATAGACAAGGCAAAGAAAATAGCTTTTGCCTTTGCTTTTGCTTTATTGCTATCACCATGCATGAAGAATGACACCGTCATCGGGATCATCGGGAACACGCAAGGCATCACAACTGCCAATAATCCACTACCAAAAGCGACCCAGAAGAACAACCACAAGGAATCATCCTCGGTTGCATCCTTCGTTTCATCGGCAACAGCAACAGTAGCTTTATCGGCACCTTTGTTACCCAACTCAATCGCAAAATCCTTCTCTCCCGGCACACAAGCACCTTCCTGACAAGCCTGGAATTCAACACTTCCTTTCACGGTAGTAATGGAAGGATCGGTAACTTTGATCTTTTGGGTTACGGTGTAATTATTTGAATAATACCACACATCGACTCCGAAAACATCATCATGCTTTTTACTTGGTTCACTCTCCTCGGCCGTACCCACTAATTCGATTCCCTCTCCCACTTTCTCAATAGTAATTGATGTAGGCATGGGACCACCTGCCGGGGTTGACATGGAGTAAACCGTCCACCCGGATTGAATGGTTGCTTTAAAGGTTAAAGCGTATTCGTTATCCCCGGTTTTCTTCTGGGAAAACGTCCAACTTGTCGGGTCAGACATTTGGGCGAAAACCGAAAAGGTTCCCACGAACAACGTAAAGATCAACGTCAATAGTCTCTTTTTCATAAAAAATTATTTAATAAAACATCAATTTGCATGCTTCTCGAAATCGTATGCATTATCACACAGTGGACGCAAAAGTACCATATAATTTGTTCTCACACAAATTCATGGTACTATTTTAACATCGTTTTAAGATGGAATGACAAAACTGTAAGTAAAAACACCTACTCGGGTTCTATTTCTCTATTAAAACGATTAAAAAACTTATATTCGTAAATATAAAAAGAAGGAACTCCGATCACCTTTAAATGGATATGGTGCTTAAAAGCCCACTTCCTACGCAAAGACCAGAAACCTTTTTTCAAATACGCCTCCACGAAAGGGTGTACTTTCAATACCAGATTCTTGATTTTCTTCTCCTCAACCAAGAACTCTAGGTGGTCCTCAATCTTATCAATCACTAAAACGGCCGCATCGGCTTTACCGGTTCCATGACACACGGGACAAGTCTCCGTGGTCGTCACGGTCATTTCCGGACGTACACGCTGGCGCGTGATTTGCATCAATCCGAATTTACTCAGAGGAAGTATGGTATGCTTGGCACGATCGAGTTCCATCGCCGAACGCATCTTATCGAACAACTTCTGGCGGTTTTCCGCCTGTTGCATATCAATAAAGTCGATCACGATAATACCCCCCATGTCTCGCAATTGTAACTGACGAGCCACCTCGTCGGCAGCAGCCAAGTTTACTTCCAGAGCATTTGACTCCTGATCGTCGCCCAATTTCACACGATTCCCGCTATTCACATCTATCACGTGAAAAGCTTCCGTGTGTTCTATTATGAGGTATGCTCCATTTTTAAACGAAACAGTACGTCCCAGCGAAGACTTGATTTGCTTGTCCACCCCAAAATGATCGAAGATCGGTACCTCGGTTGACACAAATTTAACGATACCTTCTTTTTCCGGAGCTATCGTGCTGATATAACGCTTAATCTCTTTACTCAATGCTAAATCATTCACATAAATGTTCTCGAACGAGGGATTCAATATATCCCGGAGAATAACACTGGTCCGGTCTATCTCTCCCAAAATTAGCTTGGGAGGCTCTATATCCCGAAGATGTTTGAACGCAGTTTCAAAACGCTCTACAAGTTCCGTCAATTCACTATCGAATAACTCGGCATTCTTGCCTTCGGCGACAGTTCTCACAATCACCCCGAAATTCTTGGGGCGTATACTTTCAATCAGTCTTTTCAAACGCTTCCGTTCTTCAACCGATTTTATCTTTTGTGACACGGATACCTTTTCCGAGAAAGGCATCAAAACTAGGTGACGCCCGGCAATACTTAACTCGGAGGTCAAACGCGGTCCCTTGGTAGAAATAGGTTCTTTCGCAACCTGCACGGCAACATATTGGCCAACAGAAAGCACGTCCCCGATCTTCCCGTTTTTACTGATTTCCGGCTCCAGTTTTAACTTGGCTACAGGCATCCCCTTCCGGGCTATACATTGCTTTATATAGCTATCCAAAGAATAAAACTGGGGACTGAGATCAAGGTAATGCAGGAAGGCATCCTTTTCATAACCGACATTAACGAAAGCGGCATTCAAACCGGGCATGATTTTCTTCACTTTCCCGTAATAGATGTCACCTACCGCAAATTTAACGCTAGTCTTCTCCGTTGTCAACTCTACCAACCGCTTGTCTTTTAACAAGGCGATTACTACTTCTTCCGCTTTTACATCTATGACTAACTCAGTATTCACTACCTGATCAATTAATGTATTAATCAAAATAAACCTAAAGGCATAGCCCTTAGGTTTATAATCTCTAACTCACAAACGATGACTACTTCTTCTTGTGTCTGTTCTTTCTCAGTCTCTTTTTCCGTTTGTGAGTGGCCATCTTATGTCTCTTTCTTTTCTTTCCGCTTGGCATAATTTCACTCCTTTCTTATTTTACTTGATCTTTCACCTGATTGACGAAACTCTTCGAAGGCTTGAACGAAGGAATAAAGTGTTCAGGAATTTTAATCGTTACATTTTTAGAAATATTACGAGCGGTTTTCTCAGCTCTCTTTTTCACTACAAAACTTCCAAAACCTCTTAAATATACATTTTTTCCATCAATCACAGAACCTTTGATTGCTTCCATAAAAGCTTCAACTGTAGTTTGTACCGCAGCTTTCTCGATACCAGTGGTTCTTGAAATTTCATTCACGATGTCCGCCTTTGTCATTTTCTTTAAGTATTTAGTATTCAATATTATATTTCGTTTCTTCTAAATTTCAGACTGCAAATATATATCTTTTCCACAAACAATGAAACAAACTACCGCATTTTTGTCAATATTTTTTGTGTTCTATATATTTAATTGTCAACATCGGACACATCCCTGCACCACTTTTTCCAACAAGCCTTTACCTTGCCTGCACCTCATTTAAACTGGTAACAACAAAGTTATCACTTTCTATGATCGGGAATAAATCACGAATCATAACAAGATGGCATTGGGATTATTTTTTTTCTCCGAAATTATTCCGTAATTTGTGACAAATTTTAATCCATACATATTATACATGGTAAACAAAGTTATTCTTATCGGTAATGTCGGGGCTGACCCGGACGTAAAATATCTCGAAGGAGGTGTTGCCGTGGCAAGATTCAGCCTTGCCACGTCAGAGGTGTACAATAATAAAAACGGAGAACGCGTAACTCAAACCGAATGGCACAATATCGTTCTCTGGCGAAATCTGGCTCAAATAGCCGAGAAATACGTTCGTAAGGGGATGATGCTTTACATCGAGGGACGCATCAGAACCCGTTCCTGGGACGACCAGAACGGGGTAAAAAGATACACGACCGAGATTTACGGGGATAATTTCCAGATGTTATCCCGGAAACAGGATAACGGGGATAAACCTCAAGACACGCATATGCCACAAGCACCCGATTTAAGCGGCGGTGACGACAGTGACGATCTCCCTTTCTAAACTAAAAGATAAAAGTTATAAGATAAAAATAAAAGACAGAAACTAATTGTTTAAAGCCAGATCCATACGTTTGGAATCTTTTACTTCAAACTTTTAGTTTTTATCTTTTATCTTTTAGTTTTTATATGTATCTTTCGGCGATATTTAAGTTTAACCAATTATATAAATTTTGGACACAGATTATATTCCCCTTGCCGGGCAGATTTTTACAGGTGCATTCACCCTCATCGATTTAATTTTCGTCATTATCCTATTGCTTTTATTGTTATGCTCGGCATTAATTTCCGGTTCGGAGGTTGCCTATTTCTCACTTTCTCCCTCGCAATTGAAATACTTGGAAGACAACGGATACGAGAAGGCCCGCAACCTGCAACAGAAACCCAATCGGCTACTCGCCACGATTTTAATATCCAACAATTTCGTGAACGTGGCCATTGTCGTGTTGTCCACCTACCTGGTAAATTCATTATTTGATTTCTCGGCTTATCCCACGCTAGGTTTCATTATCCAAGTGATCGTGGTAACGTTCGTGATCTTACTGGCCGGAGAAATCATTCCTAAATTATACGCCAACCGTTCCCAGTTGAGCATGGTGATTTTCATGGCAGGTCCACTGACCTTCCTGTCTCACCTATTTCGTCCGCTATCCGCCCTGTTGATCGGCTCTACCTCTATTATCAGCAAGCGCATGGATAAAAAAGACAATTTATCCATCGACCAATTATCCAAAGCCTTGGAATTAACCAAGGACACGGCTATCAACGAGGAAAAAGACATTTTGGAAGGCATTGTCCGTTTTGGTAATATTGATGCGGTTGACATCATTCGTCCCCGCATCAATGTAATCGCTATTGACGGGAGTTCAAGCTACCAGCAAGTGAAAGAGATCATCACGGAACACGGCTACTCACGTATGCCCGTGTACGAGGAAAACTTGGATAACATCACGGGAATCCTCTACGTGAAAGATTTATTACAACATCTGGATGAGAAAGAGGACTTTCGCTGGCAGACCTTAATTCGTCCGGCTTATTTTGTCCCGGAAACCAAAAAGATCAACGACCTACTGGAAGAGTTCCAAACGAAAAAGGTACACTTGGCGATTGTTGTTGACGAATACGGGGGAACCACCGGAATCGTCACGATGGAAGACATTATCGAAGAGATCGTGGGCGACATTAATGATGAATACGACGAACAGGAAATTGTTTACACGCGGGACAAGAATGGGGCATACATTTTCGAGGCCTCCACGCTACTGAACGATTTCTACAAGATCACGGACATAGAGGAGGATTCTTTCCAAGAAGTGGAGGGTGATGCAGACACCTTGGCCGGACTGATCCTTGAAATTAAAGGGGAACTTCCTCATAAGGACGAGGTGATTACATACAAAGAACATCAATTCAAAGTACTCGAAGTTGACAACAGGCGAATCAAAAAAATTCAATACAAAAAGACCGGACAACTCCCTCTCTCGCCTATGACTGCTCCGAAGATAAGCTAGGACAAGTACCCTACAAATACACACCCCATGGAGGTGTGTCAAAATGCACACCTTCTTTTTTTATGCACAAAACCCCGACTTTCACAAGCAGGGGCTTTGTTATTACCTAAAGATATTGTATCTTTAAGCATACAATTTATACTATGCCAAAGATACATTTTCGCCCTTACAATCCCAACCAAACCGTGCTTTTCCCTCAAAGAATTGATGAGGATATTGCAGAGAACGATCCGGTGCGCATGGTTGACGCTCTGGTTAAGAGCCTGAACCTTGAAAGTTTCAGGAAATTGTACAAGGAAAGCGGCCGCAGCCCTTACCATCCCAGGATGATGCTCAAGGTCGTTCTGTATGCCTATATGAACAACGTCTACTCCTGCCGGAAAATCGAAAAGCTCCTTCACCGTGACATCCATTATATCTG
>ERZ779729.1021-NODE-1021-length-22131-cov-9.872622_pt1 | contig 22131 bp, 20 predicted proteins | sample MGYA00511072_ERZ779729 | MGnify/ENA primary metagenome ERZ779729 (study PRJEB29588, sample SAMEA2156675) | human gut metagenome | biome: human gut; feature: human-associated habitat; material: faeces | place: Denmark | collected 2008/2010 ...
ATGTGTTCAGCCTAGTTCATAAATATGTGTCCAGGATTCTGGGTACATATCATATCCTGACGTTCTTTTGATATTTCCTCTAATACAGGTCGAACCATTCGGCACGGCATGCACCATGATGCCAAAAATCTTCTTGAATTAGATCGTGAATTTGCTTTTGTCAGCAAAGAATACCTTTTTTGTCGGAGATGCTAAAAAATTTATTAATATGCTGTTCTACAACATACAAAAACACCGTTATGTTTTAATTGAAGTCAAGACAAGGGCATTGATTCCGGAGATATGGGACAATTAGGAACTTACATTGACAGTCGCTTTCGCCAGTGCTAGTATCTGTATTAGTTAGGTATGTCTAACGTGCTTGGTTTTAGCACATTAACAAACAATTGGGAGAATATTTTTATGAAAGTTTACGAATTCGGGGATAAAAATAAACCAAGCATCATGCTCTTTCCTGGCACCTGCTGCTATTGGAAAACCAACTTTGGACACGTTCTTGATGGACTTCAGGAGCATTTTCATACTCTGGTTGTCAGCTACAGTGGATTTGACGATACGGAGAATTCTACATTTATCTCAGAGCTTGACGAAGTTCAAAAGGTTGAGAACTACATCAAAGATAAGCTTGACGGAAAGCTGTTTGCAGCATACGGCTGTTCCCTCGGAGGTTCATTTGTCTCTCTCCTGATCGGGCGTCAGAATATACATATAGATCATGGAATCATAGGTTCAAGCGACATGGATCAGGCGCCAAAGTGGCTGGCAAAGCTTGAGACAGCCATCATGATGCCTATGTTCTATCCTTTTATCACCGGCAAGGAAAGCGGTATTCTGAAAAAAGTATTTGAGAAGAAAATGAACGAAGGAAATGATAGTTCTGAATATATGAAGAAATTCATGGAGATCATGGGCAAAGGAAGTGGAATAGACTTTTCATTCATATCCAAGGAGTCCATGAAGAATCAGTTCTGCACCGACCTGTACACAAGCGTTGGAGAACACATAAACGTACCCGGAACGACTATCCACGTATTCTACGCCAAGAAAATGGGTGAGAAATATCTTGAGCGTTACAGGAAGTGTTTCGCCGATCCGGATATCTGTGAATTTGATCTGCAGCACGAAGAACTGCTGCTTGACGCCGACCGCTGGGTTCATGAGGTCTGCAGGGTGTGCGGCATAAACTGATCTGCTCCTTTCTTAGGTCTGAATAAATCTTTCATATCTGTTTTCTCTATCTCCAGCAGTTTGATCTTCTTGTCTATTCCACCTGCATAACCGGTCAGACTTCCATTTGTACCGACTACTCTGTGACACGGGATGACGATTGATATTGGATTGTGACCAACAGCACCGCCAACCGCCTGAGCAGACTTTTAAAACAGATCACCCCTCTTGAAGCATTTTTCTCAAATCGCCCAATGTCTCGGATGCAGGGGTAACCCTGACATTTCTCACATCATCTTCTGCCTCAGCCAGAATTTCTAGCAGTTCTATACGAACATTCATGTTTTTTATATTCTTCATATGACATAACCACATCATCTCCTCTGACACAACCTCAAATCAATATTGATCTGAGTCTCTCCTACTTCTTAACAACCAAATGCACGGCCCCTGCAAATGAAAGTACAATGATCACCACATATACGATCAGTGTAATCAAGTGTCCATTCTGCCAGTTGTCCACCGCAAGCAGAGTCCATAGTGCGCCCTGAACCAACTGCGTTGCAATCTGTATCTTCTTATTACCCTTATTCTTACAGCTTATTATAAGTAATATTATGTAAACAACAAGACCTATACTCAATAAAATGCTCATCACAAATATAACCACCTTTCGTCTGTATACTCATCTAGTTAGGTTTTCCTAACCTTTTTCATTTTAGCACTAATTATTTTAAATTCAATCAGACAAATTCATAAGTTATATTAAGTATGATGAACAGCACAAATTTAAGAGGATGGTGTATTGCCTCAGCAATACTCCCACCCTCTAGTGACTAATTTTTCTGTTGTCCGAACAACGAGACCGACCCTTACGTTCGGCATTGGAGCAAAGTTTTTCGCTGCCTGCCAGCGTCCTGTATCTTTCGCAACAGGATAGGTCACAAGTAATGTAACCTCGGATTGAATCGTGTCAGCCCACGTTGTTCTCATTATGCACTGACACCCAGAAAAATTCAATGAACCTGTGGTGTAACATTACCATCCTAGCTTCTGGCAAATCTCAGTCCAGGCTTCATCGTCTATCTCCTCATCACGGAAAAGTTTTCTCTTATCATCCTCTGTGATCATGCGAAGTACCTTACATGGATTTTCCGCTGCAACTGCCCAGTCTGAGATATCCTTTGTAACAACACTTCAATTATGGCGTTACTTCCAATATGCACGCCAGGGCAGATCACAGTGTTTCCGCCAATCCACACGTTGTCTCCAATGGTCACTTCCTTGCCATACTCCCACAGAGCACTGCGCACATCAGGATATATCGGATGACCCGCTGTGTATATCTCTACATTTGGCGCCATGAAACAATTGTCACCTATGGTCACCTTTGCAACGTCAAGGATCGTACAGTTGTAATTTGCAAAGAAATTCTTGCCCACCTCTATGTGTGAACCGTAATCGCAGTAAAATGGAGGGTTGACACAGGCTCCACCAGACTTGCCGAACAGCTCCTTTACGACCTCTGATATGCCATCGAAATCCGAACGATCCATGAAGTTCAGCTTCTGCAATTTCCAGCCTACATAAGGATGGAACAGCTATCCCTCTATCCCGACTACAGGGATGTCAGCCACAGGCATGACGATATTGAGTTTATTATAATGATGGATGGGCAGATGACATATGATATAAATGGATAGAGCATGACATGCAGACCGGGGAAGGTGTCTTTGTCAACAGCAGATGCCTGCACTATGGATACTCAGAATAAGAATGTAGAAAATTCATATGACCTCCTGTCACTCACCGCCATGATCGGAGTCATCCAGAAGAATTATCCAGGCAAGCTATTGCTCAAAGACATCTCCAGCGCCGGAAGCTGCTGCAAAACAAAATGCACATCTCTTTTCCAGAGATACCTGTCGGTATCACCCATGCAATACCTGAACAACTATCGCCTTGAAAAGGGATGTGCTATGCTTAGAAACTCTTCTATGTCCGTGACTGATGTGGCTTTTCTGGTACGAGCTATTTCTGTGAGCTGTTTCACAGGCATTATGGGATCACGCCGAATGAATATAAGAAACAGACTTTATAGTTTTATGGTTTTCTTGGTCTTTGTATATTAATTACTGCGGCATACTGTAAAAGTCTGTAGTGGTCAAGTAATAGTCAGTTTATGTGGGCAGACTACTACTATTTATGAAACAATTTAACGATTCGAGAAATATGAGTGTGCAAAGGATTGAAAATTAAATATTAATAGTTCATTAACTCTTGTTTTCCGTATTACTCCTCCTAAACTCTTCCAACATTCTTTTAAGAATCTGCATGATTTTATACTCTTCACGAAATGCATTCATATTATAATCAGGCAGTTCCTCCATATAAGGAATCCCAATATCATTTGCAAATTCTTCTTTTCTAGTCCAGTTATTTCTGACATAAATTCTGAAGTTCTGATGTTCAATCTCATTATCAAAAATCAAAATACATTTTTCATATTTATCATGAGCATGTCGTGCCTCATCGCCATCATCTATATAATAAAATTCATGAACCAAGTGATTTAACTCTCCTTTTATCATATAACGATACGACACATCCCAATGATGATGCTCTTTAAGTGATATTCCATCCCTATCTGGCGTTGCTGTAAAATACCTACCACCATCAAGAATCACTCCGCCGAGTTCTGCAAGAACAGTCTGATGATAGCAAATTCTTATTTCACTCCAGTGAGGTCTTGGATCAGTTTGTGCAAACAGATAATACTCATAGCCATCCCTGCCATCATCAGGTTCGTATGTACGATTAATCGTAAATTCTGGAGCATACTTATAATATTTCTTAACTTCGCTTGATGGACTATCTTCCCAGTGTTCAGGATATTTAAGGTATAACTTCACTTTTTCAATTGGTGAAAGCAACATTCCAAATCTCTTTTTCCAAAGATACTCAACGTGATGAAAATCTGCTGATTTATCAGATGGTGTATTACTGTCCTGAAGTCTTACGTAAATATTGTTAGCAAATATTCCCTTGTACTTCTCTTTTAAGAAATAAGGAGTATTTGTGCTATTATAAACAACAATAACATCTACCACTCCTTCATTCAATTGCACCCGTTCTACGGTTACAACTGGGCGAAAATCGCCCGCAAATTTCTTACCTCTAATAAAATCTGTAAGCATCTGTGTATTCCTACGATTTGTATCATGCGTAATATCCTGGATAGAAAAATCATTTTCCTCATCGACTCCTATAACGATATATGCATCTTCATTTACAAGATTATTGGCCATACAGATTATATCAATGAGCATATCTCCGTCTTTATTATCACCGTACCACTCTCTCTTGAAGTCCCAGTAAGGACCTTCCTGATGCATCGCAATCAACGATTCTATTTTGTCCGTTATATTCAAAAAAACACCTACTTTCATCTATCCCAAAAGTTATCACCTTTTAAAAAGAATACTTCAAACTTCCTTGAAATATCTATAATTTCAAAAACAATTTTCAAACGTTTTAAATTATCTTCACTATGATCGTAAACCATCCATTTTGTTTCTGAATGTACTTCATTCTGAATTCTATCAAGATATCGAACATCAACATCCCACAAAGCTGAAAAGGGATCATTTTTCTCGCCTATTATGGCATCCGTATCTTTATATAACGACTCACAAAAATCAACAGTTGCTAAAAAGTAAGATCTAAAGTTTTACAATATTTTCCAGTATCCTGTCTTTTTTGAACCAACCCGCTCTATATACCCATTTTTTCTTAAAAAAGCTATATTATTTTCTACTGCTGTCTCACTCACACCTAATATGCTATGAAGTTCTGCAGCTGTAATGTTTGGATTGTCCCTCATTTCTGAAATAATTTTCTTTCTTCTGGGATTTAATGTTTTTTTATCCCCAATCTTATTCCCAACTTTATTCCCAACCTTATTTATTCTATCAAATGGAATGGTTACAACAATCGAATTCTCTCTAAATGAAAATGCATTTTTCCCGTACATTTCCGTAATTTTAGGAACTCCTCGTCCTGATTTCTCACTTATATGCAGTTGCAGAAATATCTCTGACAACTTTTCATTTACAGGGATTGATTCTCCTAAGAAAAATCCCTCCATGGTCTGTGCCGGAGCAAGTGTCCCCCTTGATAGTATTTCTATTCTGTCGGAAAATACCGAAATCATAGGTTCATTTCCTTCCACCCATTTATTGTGCAAGACGGCATTTATGATAGCCTCACGAAATGCCTTATTATCAAATAGAGAGACCTCCTTTCGCTCAACAACCCTGTCTGTCTCATCCGCCTGAATCAGGTTCAATACATCTCCATAACGCAATAGCTCATCCAAACTGTATAATAAACAGTCATTACCAAATTCACGTACAGAAAAAAGATTAGATCCTTTTGTTTCTCCATCAAAAATAGATACACGAAGCGGAAAATGAGAATTATCCGACAGAAGCTGCGCTAACATATTAAACTCGCCTTCTTCTGTTCTAAGCCCCAGATTCTTAATGAATGTCTTTTGATTTAGAACAATACCTTTGGAACCGTAATATCCAAAGAGTTTTTGAAATGTAAGTTCCTGGTATTTTGCCGGTACTGTTTCTATCGTTTCTGTTCTTCCATCCAGTATTTTGAAAAGTTCAATTTCTCTCTTAGGGTAATCCTTAATATTACATTTTGACGATCCTATTCTTAAAAACCTCTTTTCTTTAAATGCCGTAGGAATTTCAGTCGCCGCCGGAATTACTAAAACTACAACTCTCTTTCCAGAAAATTCAGTTTCTTCAAATTTGAAGTTGATACTCGGAGATAAGTTTCTTGCAAGATAATTCTGATACGGTTCCTTATTATAATCACAATACTGATTAAAAGTTGTTCCTACAATTTCATGAGTTACATCATTTACCCCCCAAATGAAAAAGGCATGTTTTTTATAATGAAATGCTGCCGCATTTGACAGAGCAGATACGTATTCACCTAACACTTCAGGTTGAAACCAGTTCTCCTTAAATTCAAACCATTCCTGTTCATCACTTAAGGCACATAAATCTAAAACAATTTGTTTAATATCCATTTAGTATGCTCCTTTATCCAGCTTTTATTTCCAACCCCAATAATTATAATATGTTGGGAATAAAAAAATGAAAACCACTATCTGAGTCTGTATCCAATTCAACATCAACTATTTTTCTTCGATCGAGTCATCATCATAAGTCTAACAAAAACCGGCCGTAAAATTCCTATTCTAATCTCCAACTGTATAAATATCGTAGACGCTTACTTTTCATCGAACCGAACCAACTTTATGATGATAATCCTCCCTATAGCGATGGTGTTTCATTATATTGTTTCCGATCGCTCTTATACACACGAATAATTATATTTTTTAAAAGATTTACACTCGTAAGAATTGCTTCCCCTTGATTAAGTTTCCTCACATGCCTTATCGAGTAATCATCTAAATGATTCTGTATTGCTCTAATTTCATCATTATGCATTAGTCTATGAACAAGCAAGGTTCCCACTTGGCCTAATAAAATAGGAGAAACATCTTGCGGGTTTTGTGTTGTAAGGAATAAGAATATTCCCTTTTTTCGCCCCTCCCTTGCAACCAATGTAAGTCCATTATAAAATTCCGATTCTGAATACTGAGACTTCGTATAACGATGCACTTCATCAATAAAATAAACAAATGGATTAATATTATCTTGATTGATTACATAGTTACTAATCAAATCAATTATCATCCCTCCTATACCATCTGTAGCCCCCAAGAGTGAGGCATCAACATAAAGACTACTTTTCGGAGTTTGTAAAAAATCATTTATCTCACATAGTAAATCCTTCATTCCCTGCTTCTGTGAAAAGAAAGTCAAAAAATTAGTATTTCCTAACTGATATGTCACTTTCTCCACCAAGTAGTTATTTACATTAGCCTTAAATGTGTCATATATATAAGTACTTCCTTTTGGAGGTTGTGATACTGATTCTGCAGCTATTTGCTGTGGTAATAGAGAAATATCAAAATCTGTGTCTGCTTTTGTTATTGACGACAATTGCTGCTGGATTATCGCAATATTTTGTCCCTCTTTTGTTAGACAATCATTTCTTCCTGTTTTTCTTTGATAACGTAATGAATGAATAGCCTCTGCCAATACAGCACCTTGTGTATTACTGTTTGTCTCAAATAACATTGCCCATTGTTGCATAGAAATTTTACCAGAAGAAATAGCAGTATCAATTCCCAATGTTAATTTATTAATTTCAGTATTAGAAAAAGAATCTTTATATTCACCAGTCGGGTCTATTATTAATACTTTTTTCTTATCTACTACAATTTTATCCAAAATCGAAAGAGCTGATGTAGATTTTCCACTATTAGTTGCACCTACAGTCATTAAGTGATGACTAAATAGGGTACTTGGTTTCAACTCAACATCCTCATCGATTCCATTCAAATAAGCAGCAAAAGGTGAAAGTACTTTTTCGTCATTAGTTGTAATTTCCATAGATTCGAGATAAATATGTATGATCTTCTCATTTGCAAGATAAACTTTATCTGCAACCCCTACTGTCAGAAATTCTGGAAGTTCAAATTTCATAGTATCATAAGGCATTAAACCAATCACATCTATTCCAATCTCTGGAAAAACTACTTCACTTTTACCTTTATTTATTGATTCATGTAAATTATCGCTCGAAAGAACTTTATTTTGATATACTTCGCCTAAAAATAGCCCCCGTACAGAATCAATTACAACCAAATAATTAATTGTACTTGGATATAAACATTCACCCATTAATTTTCTATGCGACAGTAATGATAAGTTTTCAACTTGTGCTATGCTTCCATCTCTATATACTTGAGAAATTCGGCCGATATAAAAATAATTTTTGTCTATTTCATTATATAAATAATCAATCATCGTAATTTTCTCCCAAATAATCCGACAAATCATAATTCATTGTTGCCTGCAAAAATGCCACCTGATAATTTTGACTCACAAGGTTGCTCATTTTTATCCAATTATCATTGCTTTGATCAATTGAGTAGTCAGTCACAAGAACACCAAGGCTTTTGTTATGCAATATTGCTTGATAAATCATCTGAGAAATATGATTGTCTGCAAAACTAAATCCAACTGTAATAAACAAAGTATTTGGACGTTTTAATAGTTCTTGGAATTTTGTGAACAACTCAAAGTATGGTTCCTGGTAACTCTGCATATATTTATTTGAACTTGGAAATATCATGATAGGCTTTACAACCTCATTCTTTTCTTTTCGTCTAATACCGCTAGCATCATGTTCCCAAGTCAACGATCCATGCAATTTCAATAAATTAATTATATTTTTCTTGTATTCCAACTCATTAGTTTTAATATTTTCAATATCTTTTACAAGATTCCATTCAAACATATCACTATCAAAATATGGCCGATGAGAGAATGAAAAACCATCCATCACTGTATACCCCATTTCATCAGCTGCATCTTCTATTAATGTATCATAATTTGTTGTTACAATTGTCAATTTATTTGGTGTCTTTACTAGATGCGCTACAGTATTAATAAATGCAGAATGCTTTAGACAATTGTTATCATATTCATAACTTGTATTTTCAACAATAAGATCAAAAATTCTATTCTCACTCGCCTCATATTTGTTTGCGTGAATTGATGGGACATATTTTTTAAAAGCAATTAAATCCGATAAAAAATCTTCTAAATTAAATTTTGGATTTAAAGAGCTTTCATTCTCTATCTCAACCTTTTCTGTATATTTACATAAATCTGCAAGTTCCTGCAGAGTAAACAACGTACCGTCTTGCTTAAGAGATTTATTAATTTCTTCAGCAAGCATAAAAACAGTTTTACCAAATCGCCTATCTATTTTATTATTTGTACAAAGGACAGAAGCTCCTGCACCTATCAGTATCACTATATTGTTATATGATCGATGAATGAACGAAGATGTTTCCTTCTTAATCGCTTTTTTATACAATAGCTCATCAAATGCCTTTCCCTTTTCATCAGTTAGTTCAATACCATTCTTATAATATTTAGTTCCTTCGCTTGAAAAAACTGCCTTTGGTGATATATATTTTTTTCCCATTTTATATTTCCTCACTTATCTTTACTACCAATAATGTGTACATTCAGAAGAATCTTGAGATCCATTTGAAAATGCATTTACGCCACCTGCTTATATCTCATAAACACATACTCAAATATCAGCTTTCGATATTCAAATATTCTCTGATCTGAATAACTCTCCGGCAGTTCTTCCCACAGAATCTTTCCAATCAACGTGTCTACCTCGGCCTTTGTCTCCTGCTTGTCTGTCCAGTGATCCAGCTCTGCAATCTTCGTCTTAATCTTATCCAACAACTCTACAGCAACCTTCTTGATTTTTTTAATATCCTCTTTAGATAGATTCTCATCAAAAAGCATATCATACATGGAGAGTTCTTCATCGCTGCTGAAGCCTTCACGAACATAACGCTGTTCCTCTTCATTCATGGAACTTGCAAGATCCATCAGTTCCATAAATGTCTTTTCTATATTAGCTCTATCCTGCTCAGAATTATATTCATCAATGATCTGCTGATACCTTATGTAATAATCCACTCTACGGGGATTTTCTCTCAGCATGGCATCCAGCCTTACTTGAATCAATTCATCTAAATCCATTAATGCTAGATTCTTCTTTTTAATCTTGGCAAATTCCTTACGCAAAAGATCAAAATCAATTTTGCTGATATCAAAACGCTTTGCAAGTCCACGATCATACGGTGTTCTTTCAATCATTATATAATCTCCTAAGATTCCGTTAATCTGAACCATTAAATCTGTATTATCAACATGCTTCTTCTTTTTCTTTAATTCATCAACAATAGCAATAATTGCATCCTTTCTTTCACAGTCTGCCTTGGAAATATCTGCACGATCCAGATATTTCATCATGCGGTTAAGTTCGTTTCCATATGTCATAAACTGCTTCTTGGTTTCCCTAGATTCTGATACCGCATTAGCGGCTGTCTGCAATAAGGAGAGTTTTACAAAATCCTTTGCATACACTAGATCATCCAAGTCAAAATCTTTGGAATCCAGAAATTCAATAGCCGCTGAAATTGTCTCAAGCACTCTTTCTATCAATTCACACTTGTCAATTGTCGGGTCAGTACTTCCTCCACCTACATTAGCGGTATAATCAGCAAGTGCCTTTCTTAAGGCTTTTACAATTCCTATGTAATCAATAATAAGTCCATTGCTCTTACCTTCTGCCACACGGTTTGCGCGGGCAATCGTCTGCATAAGAGTATGTGCCTTGAGTGGCTTGTCCAGATACAAACATGATAAACACTTCACATCAAAACCGGTAAGCCACATTGCACAAACAAATACAACTCTCAGCGGATTGTCTTTGTCCTTGAATTCTTTATCCAGCTCACGTTTTTCCATCTTCTCACGATGATACTTGATATCCAGATTCCACTTTTTGAATGTTTTAATCTCATTCTGTTCCTGCGAGATAACAACCGCCATCTCCGTCTCCTTCATCCATTTAAGTTTTCTCTCCAGTTCCTGAACCTCCTGCTGCGATGCGGCCTGTATCTGCTTTTCTAAAGCCTTGATATCGTCCTGCCAATATTTCTGCACAAGATCATACATGCGCACACAAGTAACTTTATTCAAGCAGACAAACATAGCTTTACCACTGGTCCACAAATCAGAGTAGTGTGACACAAAATCCCTAGCTATAGACTCAAGTCTCGGCTCAGCAGTAAGCAGATGTATTTCCTTTTCAAATTCATGCTCCAGCTTCTCTTCCTGCTCCGGATCAAGATCCGCAGCTTCAATAGCATCAAGAATCTTGTCCGTAATATCCGGATTATGGATATCCAAAATCTTTTCTCCCCTATTTTCATAATATAGAGGAACTGTTGCCTTATCTTCTACAGCACGTTTGAAGTCATAAATTGAAATATATCCACCAAAGGTTCTCTCCGTAATATTGTCATTAGAAAGAAGCGGTGTGCCAGTAAATCCAATTCTAGAAGCAGTAGGCAGCAATCTCATCATATTATCGGCAAAAACTCCATACTGACTCCTATGGGCTTCATCAGACATGATAATAATATCATGATCCGGAATGATTGGCTCGTCCACCTTTTTATTAAATTTCTGTATCAAAGTAAAGATAAAGCTCGGATTTCCCTTCAGCTTATTGATTAGATCCTCTCCGCTTGTCGCTATAAACTTAGATGCCTTAGTTTTGCCCAATAATCCACAGTTTTCAAAAGTATCCGAAATCTGGGAATTCAACTCTTCACGATCCGTAAGGACAACAATGGTAGGAGAACCCGCAAACTTTCTGCGAATCTTCTGTGACAAGAAAACCATAGAATAACTCTTACCAGAGCCTTGCGTATGCCAAAACACACCAAGTTTACCATTATTCAACTTACGTGCCTCATAAGCCTTTACTGCTTCGTTAACTCCAAGATATTGGTGGTTCCTTGCAAGGATTTTGACTGTTTTTCCTCCAGAATGATCAAAAAGAATAAAGTTCTCTAGCAAATCAAGGAAATTCTCTTTCTTACAGATTCCCCGCAGCATAGTTTCCAAAGCTACACTCCCCTGCTCTTGCTCGGAGAGTCTCTTCCACTCATGAAAGAATTCATACTTACTACCCAATGTACCAACCTTTGCTTCCACTCCATTTGATAACATCAGGAATGCATTATAATAAAATAACTGTGGGATAGTGTCCAGATAATCTGTATAATTATCTGTATACGCATTCTGTACATCCACAGAGTTCTTTTTTAATTCAATAAAAAGAAGGGGAATACCATTTACAAAGCCCACAATGTCAGTTCGGCGGCGATAAAGGTCACCATGAATTTTCATTTCTTTAACTGCAAGGAAGTGGTTCCTTTCCATATCATTTGGATGACTAAAATCAATAATCATGGCCCGCTTTTCTTCTATCTGACCATTTGGTTTCTTCTCTGTAACAGGAATTCCATCCCGTAGATAAGCATATTTTTCTTCATTAATCTGCATCAATGATGCGGAGGAAAGATGCTTTTCGAAAGTATTCTGAGCTTCTATAACTTGAGAATCTGTAATCCATGGATTAAGCGTACGAAGAGCTTGCTGAAAATAACGCACCAAAAGAACATCCTTGTAGGAGTTTCTTCCCAAAGTTCCATTTGCCCCAAGGATTTCCTGATTATAAGCAAGTTCTACCTGCCAGCCCAGTTCATCAGCAAGCAGGTGTCCTGCACTCTCTTGCACTAATATGTTTTCTGAGTAATCATAGCTCATAGAAGTCAACTCCTTTCTTTGAGATTTTATCCTGTAGGCAAAACTCTTCATTGATTTTAATTACAAGGATTACGAACATTTTTAATAAAACAATATAGTCATTTTGCTGACGCCTTTTGTCTAAAGAATTCGTGTCATGTATATATCGATTCCGTAGATCAAGACCATTGGAAAATTCAGACTTATTTAATACATAATTAAAATACTCCCATTCAGGCTCCGATAACAATGAACTTTCCACCCTGATTTCACCTTCACTAATGAGTTTTCTTAATATGTCACTATCTTTATATTGCAAACAAATAACGCCCTTATCATTTAATTCTTTCAGAATCCATATTCGCTCATAATTCAATGCTAGCATTCCATCACTTACATAGACAACTCCACGTTCTAATAACCAATTAAGTTCGTCAAAGTTGTATTCTTCTATCTCTTCTGGCTTTACATTTTCCAATCGTAGTAATTCAAAAAAAGTATTATACTTGCTTCCAGTTTTCTCAGTATATGAAAGCATACATTGATCAGAAAACATGTCATGCATTTCTCGCACAATTTCATTGCTATTCGCATATGCATACTTATTTTTAATTAAACTCGGAATTTCTTTATATCTGACAGAGCCCGATATCATTTCATATAATTCTCTATCAATCTCTCCTTCTTCGCAAAAAAGCTTAAACTGCTTAGTCTCCCCATCCATAACCGTAGCCACACGCTCATACTTACTAAGAATACTGTCGCTCTTCTCCGGCATATTACATATAAATCCATTTGCACCAAATTCATTTTTTATGTAAACTTCAAAAAACCATTTAATAATATCTTCTAAATAGATATCACAACTATTAAGGACACCAACGTAACCATGCATTTGTACATTGGAAAGTGCATTTAACAGTTCAAAAGACTGCCCTTTTTGATACATTCCATTTCCTTGAGTAGAAAACAGATTCTCAATAATCCCTTGTTTCAAACTTTCTGCAGTAAGTGAACATCTCATATAACCATCTGTATACTCAAATAGATAAATAAAATTATTTAATAGAGTAGGATAGTCCAGATTATCTTTTATCCAATTAGAATTGTATTTTGCTGTAATGACACCAGCCGAAAAAACTACTTCACAATCTGGGTTTTCAGGAGAAAACGATACATTTATGCCTGTTTCATGTTTAATCACCGGCATTGTATTTTCATCCCAATAACGCTCATACCTCTTCTTAGCAAGATGCTTAAGTTTTACGTCAACTTCAAATTCTTTCGGATTTTTTGACTTACCATTCATGATTAAGTCTAAAATATTTGCATTTACTATATCCCCATTAATATAAGCCTTTACAGTATTATACTTATCCTCACGTGTTAAGCCTTTAGGCAAATAATACTTAGTCTTTCCATTATCTTTCCTCAAATAGAAATCAACAATAAATCCAGCTCCGAACTCTGGGATTTTGAGCATTTCTGTAATCTGGACATCAAACTTCTCAACTAGATTTTTATTTTCCAAGAGCTTGTTCGGTGACATATGAAGCCCTTCTGCAATTTCTTTAAAATGCTCCATAGAGATTTTCTCATACACTTTGCATATGTAAAAATATTTCCAGAATTCATCCCGAAACATAACTTCGCATGCATCATATATAGAAACAATCTTGTTTTCCGAAATACTTAAAAAGAATGATTTCACTTCTTTTTCAACATTTCGGGAAAGTTCTTTATTTTTCAGATAGCAATCATCACTCCAACCATTTACATGATCGTATTTATCAAAAAATTGTTTAATGCTACTTAATTCCAAAACTCTATTTACATCGGATAAATCCAGTTGATTTTTTACATAAGAATTCAAGACATGTGGGATTTTTTCTTCTTCACCTGCAAAACAGTATTTTATTGAAAAGTATTCTCTCGCTCTTGGTTTTTTCAACAATTTACACCTCTATTTCTCCATTCATTAGTTTTGGTAGTAGTCTATCTCTAGCCTCAACTAATTGCTGAAGTTGCATATCAACCACTTCGATTTTCTTATCTAATGCTGCAGCTATTTTTTCATATGCTGACATTATTTTCTCATCTGGTATCACAAACACTTGATTTAATAATTCATTTTTAGAAATTGATGCAAATATCGCTCCATTTCCTAAAATATCATCCTTAAAAAATCTTTCTTTCAGCGCATAAAAGAGATAGCTCTGAAATCCTGATTTACTATTGATAGCTGCAATACCTCTACCAATCACAATCTTATTCTTAGTAATGTTAAGTCGCCCAACAGGAGCTCTAACACTGAACAGAATACTGTTTGCCTCCGCAACTTTTGTAAAAGATGTCGAGTAAGTATCATCTTGCACAAATCTTGCTCCATATGATCCTACTCCTTGATGAAACGGTAAGCCTTTATGCTCTTTATTATAAAATTCCGATTTCGGACTCTGTCCCATAATAACATCAGCAATTTCGTCAAGCTTCTTTTTTTTCCACTCTACAGGCACTCCATCAACAATTTTACAATCCTCATAACCAGGGAATCTCAAATCAACAAACCATTCCTTGTATAGGCGCTGTGCTGCTTCTTCCAGAAGTTTGATCTGCCTCTGATTATTTTCAATTAAGTCGTCATAAATTGAAATATATCCTGCTATCTTCTGTTGAACATCTATATCCGGCAGTTCTATTGGCATCTTTCTAATAACCGGAAGATTGACATGAGCGACTGTTGCTCCATTTGCAGTCCCCAACAACTTATACTGCTGTTCCGGTGCCAATAGATAATAGACCAGATACTCAGGAAAAACCTTTTCACAATCAGGTCTTATCAAAACAGTTCTTTGTCCAAGACATACTTCTTGCCCCTCACGAATAAGTGCAACATTACCAGCTGGAGCCTCTCTCGCAAAAATTATGTCATCCTTTTTGGGTATAGCCCTCATATTTCTTTTATCATATATATCCTTCGAAACCCGATGTACACCTTCAAGCAAAAGTCTACCCTTGCCAACATTCGGTGTTCGAATAAGTGGATATCCTTTTCCTTCATCAGGTGCTGTAGTATGAGGACAATCGGCTATAAGTTCACAAACATCTTCTAATACCATAGCTTCATTCTCCCCTCTTTAACTTCCCGTATTGTTTTCCCCATGCCTTAGATGGTTGTTTGCAAATGCATTCTGAACTTGCAAAAGCGCAAATATCTTCTAATCCGTTGTTTCTGCAGATATCTGGATTATTCGCTCTGCATCCCCATGTCTGATTTTCCGTATCTACTTTATTTAACGGTGCTTTAAATGGAACCTTTAACTTCAACTCACTCATAATCCCATCTCCTTCATATTCTGTGAGATGGTATACATCAGATCATTGCTTTCAGCCTGAAGAGCCAGCAGTTCCTGATGAATCTCTGTCATTCTTTCCTCAAAATCAACTCCGTCATCTTCCAACGGTGCTACACCTACATAGGCTCCCGGTGTTAATGACCAGCCTTTATTCTCAATTGTTTCGATATCGGCAATCTTGCAGAATCCAAGGATATCCTCATACTTTCCTTCACCAAACTTGCCATAAAGCCAGTGTGCTTCCTTTACGACCTCAACAATCTCTTCAATAGCTGCAAGCTTCTCATCCCAGTTAGTCTGAACTTGTTTCTTTTCTTTGCGTTCACAGGCTTCAACCGCTTTCTTGCCCGCTTCTCTAACAGACTTAAGATGCTTCTTCGCCACCTCAAGTCCTGTTACAAATACATCGCCATTTACTACATGCAGGTCGTCTTCTCCTGCCTCAGCAATCATGTTGGCAACAGTAGCCTTGTATTCCTCTAACAGTTTCTTATACTTATCTATCTCACCTCTGTAGAGCCATACAATGGCATTCATATTTTTTAGCTGCCACTCATTCCACTCATTCAGGGTACGATCTACAACGGTATAATAATTTCGTGCATCGATGAATAAAACTTTATCCTTCAGATTCTCTGCCTTTCCCTTATCAAAAAACCACAGAGAACAAGGCAAACTCTTTGTGTAGAAGAAATTATTTCCTACAGAAATCATGACATCCACATGCCCTGTTTTAACTAACTTTTCACGGATATCCTTATCACTTCCCTGACTGTCGGTTGCAGAAGAGGCCATAACGAATCCTGCACGACCTGTTTCATTCAGATATGCATAGAAATAAGAAATCCAAAGATAATTTGCATTTCCGATTTCCTTATTCTTATTTTCCTTTGGTACTCCAAAAGGCAGTCTTCCAGCATTGGCTGCTGTTTCTGCCTTTACCTTATCCACATTGAATGGTGGATTCGCCATAACATAATTACACTTGCCCTCCAGATGATGGGCATCGTGATAGAAAGTGTTAGCCTCATCACCGGATTTGATTACACCAGTAAGTCCATGAACTGCCATATTCATCAAACAAAGCTGTGCATTGTATTCTACCTTCTCCTGACCGTAAAATGTCATGCTCTTATTAGCCTGTAATCCTGTCTCATTTACAAAATCACCAGTCTGCACAAACATGCCACCGGATCCGCAAGCAGGATCCAACAAGACTCCCCCCTTTGGTTCAAGAATATTTACAATCATTTTTACCAATGACTTAGGTGTAAAGAATACTCCATCATCAGATGCGATGTTTTTGGCAAATTTATTCAGGAAGTACTCATAGATGCGTCCAATTACATCTCCACCTACTTCATCCAAGGCATTGTTATTAAAGATTCTAAGCAGTTCACCAAGAAGTTCATCTGAGAAATCGGTATAACTTTTAGGAAGAACCCCTGTAAGCTGGTCACTCTGCTGCTCCACAAGCTCCATTGCATTATTTACCACTTCTCCCAGGCTTCCCATAGTCTGTCCAGATAAATTTAATAATCCCAATGAAGCAACATTTTCAGGAAGATTTACCAGATAATCAAATTGTGCCATTTCAGGAAGGAACAATGCACTCTTAGCTATAAAATCACTTGCCTCCACTGGCATCTTACGCCCATTCCTTACCGGCCTATCCTTTAATATCTCTTCCTCAACCATTTTATATCTGCTATACGCATATCTTAAAAACAACAGTCCCAATACGGGCATGCAATACTGATTCGATGTAAGCTTTGATCCCGCACGCAGGAGATCCGCAGACTCCCACAAATCTGCTTCCAGTTTCTTAATACTTGCGTTATCCATTGTGTATATCCTCCGAAGTTAATTATTTTTTTCTGATCAGGCTTTCTTACCTTACTCGGATCTATCATTTTTTCTGTTTCAATCGTTCTGCACATTCTGCCGAAGTCAAGTACTTCATGTTTTTTTCCCTCAAAAAATGTATAAAACACATTTTAATTATATTCTATCAAACAAATACTTTCAATCAACAGATTCTTAGAAACAAACACCTTTTCACCAACTATATTTCATACATTATTCACCACTAGAAAAGCACCAGTTTCCTGGTGCTTTAAAACTTTCATGTGTAATTGTCACTCTATGTACTATATGATTTCTCTCTTATCAAATGCTTTATACAGTCTGAAATCATTCTATTCTTATAGCTTTATAACCTTCTTCACCCTCGCAACAGTCCCCTGAATTATCGGTCCCGATACAATCACAGTAACAACCGTACACACACCAAACTTTCCCCCAAGAATCACACCTATCACAACCATGGCAGCATCAAGTATCATTCTGACTTTCTTCACCTGCCAGTGATTCTTCTCAGCAAGCGCAAATGTCACGGCCTCATATGAACCACGCCCAAGGTCTGCTGCCGCATACAGTCCTGTTCCCACCGCAAACAGCACAATTCCGACGAGCATGATCAACATATTGAGCCACATATATTTGCTGTAGACATGCATTTGCGCAAACAGATCAACACACAAGCTGTAAACGATCTGGTAAAGTATCGTTCCTATATGTATCTGCGATCTGTCATATATGAGCACAAAAAGTATCATTATCACCGCCACGATGAACGATGCTGCTCCGATACTCACATGAAACGTACCGGATATTCCCTGCCATAATACCGCAAGCGTTGCACCGCCAAATCCGGCATACAATGCAAGGGTTATACCATATGCGGCAATAACTGAACCAATTATTATAACAGCTATCTTCTTTATCCACTCTCTTTTACTCATACAACCTCCTGTTGCCAAATAAAAAGACTATAGATAAAACTGTTATGTTCAGAAACAGCAAAATCTATAGTCTTCTTACGTGCCGAGACAAGCTCTTTTTAATTGTTGCTATACTATATCATTTATAGCTTTTTGTCAATAACTGGTATTTCATCCCCTACCACCTGGATACAAATTCAAGAGTCTTGTCAATTAAATTCTCTCCTATGCCTGAAATGCATTTACTTCTTCTATCATCTTACTGACCGCCAGGGAATATGGAATGTTTCGTCTCCAGGCAATCACAGTACTTGTCGTAATTTCAGGAAAAATTTTTCGTTGTACAAGAATGTCATCTCTCCAATACTTTGCAGCACCTTCGATTGATATCGGATACCCCAATCCATTTGCTGCCATGACTCCGGCATTGGTTCCAAGATTACTCGTAAAAGCAATCTGCAGTTTCGAAAAGTCTTTTCCAAACCAATTGGCGAGTTCACTTTGAACATTTCCTCTTTCGGGCAGGATCAATGGTTTTCCTATGAGATCTTCCTTTTTTATAAACTCTTTTTTGGCCAGCGGATCATCTGGCCGCATTCCAACACACCAGTGATCACAATCCATAATCCGGATATAATCCAAACCTTCGGTGTCCACTGGCTCCAAGAACAATGCAATGTCTACAAGTCCTTTGCTCATCATCTCATACACTGCATCTGCTGTTGCAGTATGCAATGCAATCTGAACCAGCGGATATTTTTCTTTGTACGTTTTACATATCTTCGCCAATGTCTCCATTGCCGCAAATTCACCGCATCCAATGGTTATAGTGCCCTCTACTACCGTTTCTTTCCCTTTAAGTTCCTCTAGTGTTATTTCCTCAAGATTAAGAATCTCCAGGGCTCGCCTTTTTAATAGAATTCCCTCATCAGTGAGTGAACTTCTCTTCCCCCTACGGATAAATAATGTTACTCCAAGCTCCTCTTCAAATGCCGCCATTTGTCTTGAAAGCGTTGGCTGGGTAATATGCAATTGTTCTGCTGCTTTTGTAAAGCTCTGTTCTTTTGCTACTGTCAGAAAATAGCGTAATAGTCTTAATTCCATATCTTTAAAGTCCTAGTATTTCCTTGTTTTTTTCAAACCTTTTAATCAGTTCTTTTCCCATTACTATAATTTCATTTCGCCAGGGATGTCCGAAGATTCCACAATTCATTGAAATATCTTCCATTGGTGAGAATTATAATCCATTCGCCAGTGATGCCATCACGAATCCATCTTCTAAACCCCTCCCTTCATACTTCACATGGTCATTCACCACCACTCCAATGATTCTTGAGTTGTTTCTCGCAAGCAGAATGCCTGCCATATTCGGGATATATCCTGTCCTTTCAAGCTCCTGCTGAACACGTTTTACTGTTTCATCTGAAATCTTTTCTGTATTTCCATGAATCACTTTTGAGACAGTTGCGGTACTAAGTCCTAGTACATCTGCGACATCCACAATCCTAACCCTGTTATGTATCATATCCATACCCTCTTTACCTGAATTTGTAATTACATGGTACAATCAAAATCTGATTTTTTACAAAGGTTAAACGCATAACCCATAACAAAATCCTTATTATGTTTTTGTCGTATTTTACTAAAACGTTCTGTCCCTTCTTGCATAGTCCAAGCATTAGTCATTGATCTTGTATTTCTTATGAAATAAACTCTCTCCTCTTGTCCCTAATTCTCTCATAAATATCAATCGCCTTGTTAAATCCCTTGCCCAGTAATTCATCACATGCTTTATTCAGCGCATCCGGAAAAGCATTTGCCAAATAATCAAACCTCTTCATAGCCATTTGCTCTCCTAGTCCAATGTTAGCCGCTTCTCTTCTAAATGAATCTCTGGTGATCTTTTTAATATCATACTCATTCCCAATACTAAATGCCATATCTCTGGTACTGCTTATATATATTACCGTACTCAATATGTCATATGCCGGTGCCAAGCGTACTGTTTTCAACTCTTCATCATAAAGCAATGAAACATTTTTGATATGATTATCTGTATTGCCTATTAGGTAATTGAATATACATATATCCCACATTTTCAATTGATCTGCTATCGGGTTGATCGATTTCTGTCTTATGATCTCAAACATCATTTTTAAATATCCGGCATTATCACTCTCATATTTGTTATGCGCCGAAATTCCCATCGCTTGAGAGAAATCTTCCTGATGTAACCTGTACGGAACACTTAACCCATTGATTTTTTTTAATCCGTCCTTTATTGCACGATCATATCTTTTAGTTGCTAGCAAAACTTCCTCATCTCTGCCATCTCCGACATTGACTATAAAACTTTCAGGAATCTCTATTCCCATATTTCCTGCCGTCATCATACACAACTGCTCATTTGTAACTATTCCGTCAAGCCTTACATGACTCTGCTTTACTATATGTGTACTTAGCGCTGACCCTTTGGGTAAATACCAATCTTTATTATTTTCATCATAATATAACCCAACCTTTCCAGATGCTCCTGTAAGTGACAAATGTGACTTTGTGACTAACTCCGCAGTCTCCATTGCTCCTTCTCTTGCCAACTGACTAACCTCATCAATTGTCAATTTCTGATAATCTGCATTTACTACTTCGTTATTCTCATCTGTAATTTTTATTGCTCCCAGACACTCATTACCTAACCCGGCTAATAATGACAAATAATTATTTGCGTCTGTATGCAATAACCCAGCCACACATCTTCTGGTAAATCCTTCAGGTAACAAACCTTCAAAAAAATTTCTTGTATCATCAACGGAAAATGCGTTTTCAGATAATGGCAAATGTATTGATATCGGTCTGGCCATGTTACCAGATAAATACTCTCCTGCATATGAAAATCTAGCATCTTCTTCATTTTCTCCAATTATACGGCCTACATATGTCTGCAATCCACCAATCTCTATCCAAACCCCCAAATTTCTCATATTCTAACCTCTCTTTTCTACGAGAATATCCATTCCCAGTAAATTGATAATTGTAATTGCCTTTCCAATTTCTGCTGTAGCCTTACCTCTTTCCAAATCCGAAATAAAACTTACACTAAATCCTGTAAATTCTGCTATATAAGCCTGAGTATATTTCAGTTCTTTTCTTCTTATTCTGATCGCCTCACCCAAAGATTTTGAATCTATTATTTTCATACATATTCCTCGTCTTTCTATATCAAATTATCAACACATAACTTCATACGCATCATATGGCCGTACGGCTAAATTATATATATACGCTTTGCAAATAAGCCGTACGGCTAATTTTGTATAGTTCTGATTATAGAATAAGCCGTACGGCTAAGTCAACTTTTCTTATATAAATAAAAACGCCAGAAACCTTGTAAATTCAAGTTTTCTGACGCTTATTATCAGCAGGGGATGAGAGAATCGAACTCCCACCAAAAGTTTTGGAGACTCCTATCATACC
>ERZ779729.1055-NODE-1055-length-21530-cov-13.731688_pt1 | contig 21530 bp, 19 predicted proteins | sample MGYA00511072_ERZ779729 | MGnify/ENA primary metagenome ERZ779729 (study PRJEB29588, sample SAMEA2156675) | human gut metagenome | biome: human gut; feature: human-associated habitat; material: faeces | place: Denmark | collected 2008/2010 ...
CATAACTTCTGGCGAATACCAAGAGTACTACCAGAGCATGTATAAGGACAGGTAAGCCTACCAAACAAAAAATCCGGCAAACAAAGGTAAACAGAATGACAGTCCAGGCATCATCGGGAAATAACAAACGCATAGCGAAAAATACTCTTCTGCTCTATTTTCGGATGATATTCATGATGGCTGTAAGTCTATACACCAGCCGAGTCGTCCTGAATACGCTGGGGGTCGAAGATTTCGGTATATATAACGTCATCGGCGGAGTCGTCGCCATGTTCTCCGTCATTTCCGGCGGATTGTCCGCAGCGATAAGCAGGTACATAACATTCGAGCTGGGACAGGGCAATACCGCAAAATTAAAATCCGTATTTTCATCGTCGGTAACAATCCAGATCGGGCTGGCGCTCCTGATCTTCGTATTGGCCGAAATAGGGGGCGTATGGTTCCTGAATGAAAAAATGAACCTGCCGGAGAGTCGTATCGGCGCTGCCAACTGGGTGCTTCAGTGTTCCATACTGACGTTCATGGTGAACCTGATCAGCGTTCCGTACAATGCGGCGATCATCGCACACGAACGAATGCAGGCTTTTGCGTATATCAGCATTATCGAAGTAGTACTCAAGCTGTTGATCGTCTACATACTCGTCATTTTTTCATTCGACAAGTTAAAATTGTACGGTATATTACTACTGGCCGTCGCCTGTGTCATCCGGATTGCTTACGGCATCTACTGCAAGCGAAATTTCAAAGAGTGCACATATCATTTTACATTCAACAAAGCCCTTCTGAAAGAAATGATGGGATTTGCCGGCTGGAATTTCATCGGGGCTTTTGCGGGGGTTTTGCGGGATCAGGGGGTCAATATCGTCATAAATCTGTTTTGCGGCCCGGTCATCAACGCAGCGCGCGCTATCGCATTCCAGGTGAACGTCGCCGTCAACGGATTTGCAACTAATTTTATGACTGCAATCAATCCGCAAATCACGAAAAGCTACGCATCGGGCGACTACCTGTATATGCTTACATTGGTACAAAGCGGCGCCCGTTTTTCATTCTACCTGCTGTTGCTGCTATCGCTCCCGATCATCATCGAAACGAATACGATCCTGACGCTATGGTTGAAAAACGTCCCGGAATACACCGTAATCTTCGTCCGGCTGGTTCTGGTATTCGCCATGTGCGAAGTCTTGTCCGGCACGCAAATAACGGCTTTGCAGGCAACCGGCAATATACGGAACTACCAGATCGTCGTCGGAAGCCTTCAATTGCTCAATTTTCCGATCTCCTACCTATTGCTGGGCAAAGGTTATGCACCAGAGACGACCATGTACGTAGCCATTTGCCTCTCTTTGGGATGCCTCTTCGCCCGCCTCTGGTTTCTTCACCGGCAGGTGGAAATATCCATAAAGTCCTACTTTACCCAAGTGCTGTTGAATGTCTGCGTAGTGGCTGTTCTGGCAGCAATCTGCCCTATAATAGTCTCTCACCTGATGAATGCCGGCATTTTGCGGTTATTCGTAGTTTCCGGCGTATGTGCCATCGCAACTTTGATCGTCATTTACTATGTCGGACTGTCGGTGCAGGAGCGGATTTTCGTGCAGAAAAAAATAGTAGCCAGAATCAAACAGAAATGTTCTGCATAAAAGTATGATCAATATTGCAGATATACACGATTGTTTCGGATGCGGGGTTTGCGCCAAGGCTTGTCCCAAACAAATCATCGCATTGAAGTTAAATAAAAACGGCTTTTACGAACCCCGCATCGAATCGGCGGATCAGTGTATAAAATGCTCGATCTGCGTAGAGGTTTGCGCTTTTGCAGCAGACAGCCAGGTTATAGACCTTAAACCGACAAGTTATGCGGCATGGAGCCTGAACGACGATATCCGCAAAAATTCATCCTCCGGGGGAATCGCTTTTGAAATCGGCCGGCAAATGCTGCAGCAAGGCTTCAAAATATGCGTCGTCCGTTATAATTATGCAAAACAGATTCCGGAACATTATATCGCACGAAACGAGGAAGAGCTGGCTGCATCTGCAGGAAGCAAATATCTGCAGAGCGATACAACCGACGGATTTGCGGGAATAGATATCCATGACAAATACGTGGTGACGGGCACCCCTTGTCAAATCGCATCTTTCCGACGCTACATCCGGCGTTTCAGGGTTGAATCGAATTTCATCCTCGTGGATTTCTTTTGCCATGGAGTTCCGTCGATGCTGTTATGGCAAAAATACCTGCGCACGATCGGCGAAAACGCAAAACTCACGGACATCAAATGGCGAAGCAAACGGCGGGGCTGGCACGACTCATGGGCCATGGACTACACATATTCGGCATCAGACGGAATAGCCAAAGGATTTTCAGCATTATCGGATGGAGATCTTTTTTATAAAATATTCCTAAAAGATATGTGTTTAGGTTCTGCCTGCTACAAACAGTGCAAATATAAACTCGACAACTCAGCCGCGGATTTGCGGGTCGGCGACCTCTGGGGTTCCCGCTATCAGGATAACGAACAAGGTGTCAGCGCGCTGATCCCGTTCACGGAGCGAGGCCAAAATATCGTCGAAATATTGCAAGGCTGCCATATATCGGAGATTTCATTCGAAACGGCAGCGGAGGGACAAATGCGGGAGAACGCCCGACAACCCGGCAATTATGATCACATCATGTCGCTGCTGCGAAACCCGAAAATTTCGCTCAGACAAATAGAGCGCTACGTAACCCGTCGAGAACAATTAACGCGGATAGTAAATCACGCCCGTCATCCGACAGCGACAATGCGCAAACTCATAAAACGCATCGCAAAATGAAAATAGCGACGATTACCTGTCATAACGTTTATAATTACGGAGCCTCTTTGCAGGCGTACGCACTGCAACGGTATCTGTCGCAGGAGGGACACGATGTCGAGATCATCGATTACAAGCCCTATTATCTGAACAGCAGATATAACTGGCGGCATATTCCCGCTGAATCAAGATTATATCCCTATAAAGATTACGTCGGGACACAATGTATCTATTTTCTGCTCAAAAACCGGAAAATATACAAAACGATCGGCCGGAAACGTAAATTCGACGATTTCAGGCAAAAATTCCTGACGCTTACCGACAATACCTATACTTCGGCCGAAGAGCTAAGGGCCACTCCACCGCAGGCAGATTTATATATTGCCGGAAGCGACCAGATTTGGAACACGGCGTGTGAAAACGGAAAGGATGCAGCGTTCTATCTCGATTTCGGATCCGACGATACGCGGCGTATCTCCTATGCAGCCAGTTTTGCAGTATCGGAGATCGCTCCCGCATACAGGGCTTTCGTCACGAAAAAACTGCAGCGATTCGATGCGATATCGGTGCGGGAGCAGACAGGGGTAAGAATAATCAGGGATCTTTCTGTCGGCAGAACGGCAGAACAGGTGGAAGATCCGGTTTTTCTGTTGAACAGACAAAGCTGGGAGGAAATTTCCGCGGACATAACACCCCAAGAAAGGTATGTTCTCGTATATGATTTCTCGAATGATCCCACTATTAGGGAACATGCACGGCAAATAGCCCGGCAGCTCGGCGCCAGATTGTATTCCCTGAACGATTTCGCACCGCTTGCCTATGCGGAACGGAATATTTCGGACGCCGGGCCGCTGGAATTCCTCGCATGGATTAAAAATGCGGAATTCGTCATTTCGAATTCGTTTCATGCGACGGCATTCTCCGTCCTTTTCCATAAACCGTTCCTGACCTATCCGCTCCGGGGCAGAACGAACCATTCGCGGATGCGGGATTTCCTGAACGGATTGGGAATGACCGACAGATTCGATCCTCAACAGATACAGGACACGACACCCCTGTCAACTCCGGATTGGAAGCGCATAGACGATCTTCTGTCCGGGAAAATCGACACGAGTAAAAGCTTCCTGTCACATAATACCAATTCATAATATGAAAGTACTTTGGTTTGCCGTAAATCCATCTCTTTACGATGCCCACCGGAACGGCGAACATAACGGCGGCGGTTGGATCGCATCCTTGGAAAAAATAATCCGAACATCAGATAACATCCGCCTGGGGGTAGCATTCGAACATCCGGATCCGATATTCAAGAAAGAAATCGACGGGGTGTGTTATTATCCGATCCGGGTAAAACCGGGATTGCGGCGACGCATATACGCATCGGAAAAAGACAAGATAATTATTGCGGACTGCCTGAAAGTCATAGAGGATTTCAAACCGGACATCATCCATGTTTTCGGTTCGGAATGGGGATTCGGATTGGTTGAGAAATACGTAGACATACCAGTCGTCATCCACATGCAGGGCAGCCTTCCTCCCTATGTAAATGCCTCGTATCCTCCAGGCTATAATTTCTTCACCCAGTGGAAAACATCGCACTACAACCCTATCGTACTGTTAAAAAGACGATTTGTATGGAGTAGAAATGACAACTATAAAGTAGCACGTGAAATAGATATCCTGAAACACTGCCGTTATGTCATGGGGCGAACGAACTGGGATTACAATATCACACGCCTGTATGCCCCAGACTCACAATATTATCATTGTAATGAAGCACTACGCCCAGTCTTCTTCAATCCCCCGAAAACATGGACATTTCGACAAAGGAAGCGCATACAATTGCTCAGCGTCGGGTCATGCAGTATGGTCAAAGGCATGGATCTCCTTTTGAAGACAGCCAAATTATTAAAAGATCATACGGATTTTGATTTCGAATGGCTTATTGCCGGCCCCACCGGGTCTTTCTCTTTCTTCGAGAAAAATGAACGTACGCCTCATGATGCAGTCAACATAAAATTTCTGGGAACACTTTCGGCCGAAGATTTAGCCGTTCAACTTGCAGAGGCCGACATCTACGTACATACAGCATATATCGACAATTCTCCTAATTCATTATGCGAGGCCCAAATAATCGGAATTCCAGTCATCACGACCTATGTAGGCGGAATTCCGTCTCTCGTCAAAAACTACGAAACCGGCATTCTCATCCCGTCAAATGAACCGCACATGCTGGCAATGGAGATCGTTAAACTGAGCCGGGATACAAAATTAATGGAGCAACTGAGTCACCAAGGACAACTAGCAGCCCGGCAACGGCATAATCCCGAATCTATCAAAAATACGTTAACCGATATCTATCAAAAAATTATTTCTCATCAACAAAGATGTATGTCAAAAATATCCGACCAAAATAATCCAGAGTAATGTATCGTACAATTCGTTTATACGGATCTAAGATCATAAATATCGTCCGATTAAGTTCATTTTTACGGATACGGACACTTTGCGTGTTATTCATCCAACTGATACGGGATTTTTTCTATTTTCATTTCAAAGAATGCTTTTTTTTGAAAACCAGAAAATAGATTCTATTCGCCGATGGATGGATGAACATTATTGCGATATGGTTCCTGCAACATTTCCATCGCTACAAGAAAAGTCAAATAACGATCCGGTATGGATCTTTTGGTATCAGGGAGAGACTGCAATGCCTGAAATTGTAAAAATATGTTACAATAGTATTGTCTCGAATATACATGACCGGCCAGTCCATTTATTGACCAAAGATAATATTGCCTCACACGTTACACTTCCTAATTATATTTATGATCGATTGAATAGAGGAGAACTTTCATACACCCACTTTTCCGACATATTACGCATTTGTTTATTATTTGATAAAGGCGGTATTTGGATGGACAGTACTTTACTGATTACCGATTCAATATCAATTCCTGCCCCAGACTATTTTCACTCAATAAAAATTGTGACTGGATCCAATACCACCATATCTGCATACAGGTGGGCTACATTTTTCCTTGCATCAACTCATGGTAATCCGGCATTTGGCACTATCCAAAGTATCTTTCTTAAATACCTCCAAGAATACAATAAGATGATCGATTATCTTCTGATAGATTACATCTTCGACCTAATTTATCGGAAAAACGATTCATTCCGCAGAAGCGTAGACACGATGCCCTATACATCCCCATATTTACACCAATTGCTTTCCGAGATGAACCAACCATATGATGCAGAAAAATTCGATCGCATCAAACAAGAAACGACGGTTTTCAAACTAAACCATCGGTTATCATATTATGAAACGGCAGATGGTAAGGAAACATTATACGGGTATTTGAAAAATAAATTTTTAAATACAAAATAAAAAATGCTTTATAAATATATACGAACATTCGGCAATTTACTTCATTGTATATGGCCATATTCGCTTTCACAACGGTTTAGCCGGTATTACGCATGGTTTTATACAGCATGGATTGCACATAACGTCCGAAAAATAGGGCTTCATACAGAGGTAGAACCGGGATTATATTTAGTCAATGGGAAAAAATACATTGAGATTGGGGACTATTGTCTTATCGGCCGCAATTCCCATATCACGGCTCATGAAATGCCGCAATACAATACTCCGGTGAAAATATCGATTGGTGACGGCTGCATGTTCGGTCCGGATATGCATATCACCGCAGTCAATTCTATCCGGATCGGTAAAAACGTCCGCACGGGGAAAAGCGTGCTCATTTCGGACAATTCGCACGGAGATCCCAAAGATATGGCGCTCCGGAACATCGCACCGAATGCCCGGCCTATTTATTCCAAAGGTGCGATCGTCATCGGAGACAATGTGTGGATCGGGGAGAAAGCCGCGATTTTGGCCGGAGTCACGATCGGCGAGGGGGCCATCATCGGTGCGAATGCGGTGGTTACAAAAAATATTCCCCCGTATTCGATCGCGGCAGGGATTCCGGCCCGAATTATAAAATAATGACTGCATGAATCCATTCTTGATTATAGCGGCACTGCTAATTCTGTACTCATTAAAAAACTACAAACAAGGTTTTTTTCTCTTTCTGGCGTTCCGGCTGTTCCTAAACAACAACATAAACCTGATAAACCTTCCGGGCGTTCCGTTATTGACCCTGGAAGTATTCATGTCGATCTTCTTCGCACTGCTATATGTAATCAAAAGAAAAAGATACAGCCGGGTAATAACGACATCTCCCCTGCCGTTCAACAAGGTATTTATCTGGGTACTATTGTCCTATGTAGTATCGAGCTTTATTTCGATCGCCGGAATCCAGAATACCTTCACGTCACTGCTATCCGTTGTTTTTTGCGATTTCATCAGTGCCTATTTATGCTGGATGTTAATATCAAGCAAAGAAGATATACTGAAAGTTGTCAATATATTATTAGGAGCCTCGCTGATAATTTGCACATATGCATTTATCGAAAAATTCCTGGGTTACAATCCCGTAATGGATTATGAAATAGACCTCGCAGGTCCCAGAGCAACAGACTGGCAATATCTGGAAGATGAGCGAGGAACCCGTGTCCAATCGTTTTTCCTTCATCCGATCGGCGGCAGCATCAATTTCGGATTGATATTCTGCCTCTGCCTGTACGGGTACGTGTATTATAAAGCATATTTCAGTAAATTACAGCAAAAAACCATGCTGCTTGTCGGCATTATGGCATTCATCGCATCCCTGCTATCCAACAGCCGAACACCGCTGGTATTTCTGGCAGTAGGAATACTCCCGCTGATCAATCTAAAAAACAAACAATCCGTTCGCATCTTAGCTTTTGCGGTAATCAGTATAATCGTCCTGATGCCTTATCTGGATTTTGTTGAAAATCTGATCGTATCGGTATTAAATCCGGAAAAAACCGAAATACGAGGCAGCAGTTTAGAAATGCGCCAGGATCAGTTCGAAGCCGCCTATATTCTTATGTCGAAAAGCCCCATATGGGGATTAGGACAGAAAGCGACACTGTACTTTCCGGATCGCATATTGGTAGGCCGGCTTCTGGGACTGGAAAGTATCTGGATATGGATTATGGTCGAACGGGGAATATTGGGAATTATCACATACTGTATCTTTATTTTTACTTTATGCCGATTGGGCTGGCACTCGCGGGGAAAATGCCTGTTCTTTCTCCCGCTGGCTTTCATAGCGGCGTCGACCGTATCTTCAACACCGGGAATGCACCTTTATCTTTTCTATCTGGTCTACATTCTGATTTATAAAATAGATCGCAACCGATCACGAATAAACAAGCGAAACAATGGAAGTTTCAGTCATCATCGTTAGCATGAACAATTATGAGGTGCTAAGCAGATGTCTGGACAGTATCCGCACACACACCTCGACCTCTTATGAGGTATTTGTCGTCGCATATCTCTTCTCACCGGAAAACCTTCAGCATTTGAGACAAAATTACCCGTGGGCGCAGATTATTGAAAGTAATGAAATCCGTGGATTCTCGGCCAACAACAATCTGGCATTGCGAAAAGCAACCGGAAAATATTGTTTTGTTCTGAATGACGACACAAAAATAGAATCGGACGTAATCACGAGTTTGGCGGCGACGTTCGACCAATTACCATCGGAGGCTGCTGTTGTCAGTCCAAAATTGCTATTTGCCGACCACTCGCTTCAATACTGCGGCCGACCTGAAATAAATTGGAAAACATATGTTTTGGCCCAATTAGGATTGTGGCGCGAAAAAACGGTCGAAAGTCCCTATACGAACCGAATCGGAATATTCCGGACATACAATCTCGTCGGGGCGGCATTTATGATCAAAACAGACATATTCCGGCAAATGGGATTTTTCGACGAATACTACTTTTTCTGTCCGGAAGATATCGCATTGTCCACCGCACTGAACAGACGTGGTTATTTTTGCTACGTGAACGCATCGGTCGAATTAATTCATTATGAAGGTGCCAGCAGCGGAGAACGCATATCGCGGATCAAGGCGGCGACAATGCCCGCCGGGGAGAAAGGCACGATCCGGTTCCTTGCTGGTTCATCGGTCATGGCATACATATCCTTGACCTGCTTCTCCTGCACGATGGCTCTTCTGAGAAGCCTGAAATACAGAATGCAAAGCAAAACTCCAGGTGATAATGCAAGCATAATGTCAACGGCGAATCGCAACGTCGTCTCAGCTCTTCTGACAAAAAAAACGCCCAAAGAAATTTTCGTCAAATATTATGGACGAATAAAACGCTGACCTATGCGTATTTTGATTTTAAATCAGATCCTGTATACCGCGGACAACAATACGATCCCGGTTGTCTCATCAATCAAAGACACCATGATTTACAATATGTGTCTAGGATTCGTCGACGCGGGACATACAGTCACGCTTGCCGCAGCAGAAGACTACAAACCCAAAGCGATTGAAGCCTACGACTTCGAGGTGCGCTTTTTCGCAACCTACCTTCCGCGTCTATTGGCACCCAGCATTATACCGTTTTCACCGGCATTATACCGTTTTATAAAGAAAGAACGGGATAGGTTCGATCTGGTCATCTCCAGCGAAGTATTCTCTTTCCAATCGTTGTTCGCATCCATTCTATGTCCCCGCAAAACGCTGATCTGGCAGGAACAGACCGCTCATCAGAAAAAATTCCGCGAACTACCCTCGAAAATTTGGTACAGAACGATCGTTCCGCTTTTCCTGACAAAAGTCAGCCGGATCGTCCCTAGGTCGAAGCGAGCATACGATTTCATCAGTTCCTATGCACCCAATGTTTCAGACATAATTGTGGATCATGGAATAAACGTCGGTAAATTCACATTCAGCAAAAAAAAAGAGCGTACGATCATCAGTTCGTCGCAACTGATTTACAGAAAAAATATAGAGGGGATCATCCGCGTATTCGATTCATTCACACGAATGAAAGGTTACGAGGACATCCGGTTGCTGATTGCCGGAAGAGGCGACCGGCGTCCTGTGCTAGAGAATTTAGTCGCGGAATTGGGTTTGCAGGAGAAGATCCAATTCCTGGGATTTCTTTCGCAGGCGGAACTAAACCGGCATATTAAAAAATCCTATTGTTTCCTGGTAAATACCCGGCAGGATCTGAATATGGTCTCCATTCCGGAAGCTATCGTATCGGGGACACCCATACTCACCAACACGCAACCGGCCTCAGTCGAGTACATCCGAGCCAACGGATTGGGTATTGTAAAGGATAATTGGGACGAATACGACCTAAAAAAAATCGTCGACGAAAATCCGGACTACGTGCAGAATTGCATTGCATACCGGGATAAGCTGACCAATACCCACGCAGCCCGGACTTTTCTGAATATATACAGGAATTTATGAAAACAATTCTGCTGGTTACATACGATATATCGCCATATCGGGGCTCGGAGGCGTCGGTCGGTTGGAATTATGTGTCGAATATGCAACACACGAACAGGCTGATCGTACTCTATGGAAAAGGACAAACCGAAATCGAATCATATCTCCGAACCAATACGATGCCGCACGTACGATTTCAGAATATCGCCTATACGGAAATAGACGGACACGGGCTTATAAACGATATAAAATACAACCTGAATTACAGAAAATGGCATAAACGGGTGACAGACGCTGCGACAAAGATTCTGGCGGAAGAACCGGTTGACGTCATCCACTATTTAAATCCGATCGGATTTAAAGAACCAGGATTCCTGTGGCAACTTCCGCGGCCCTATGTATGGGGGCCTATCCAAGGAGTGGAAAACCGGCCGACCGCATTATTCAGGGCCTTGTCTGCAAAAGGAAAGATAAACGCAATAATACGCAGGATAGTCCATAACGCGATGTTCGTTCTTTCGCCGCGCGTAAGACTGGCAATAAAGCGGTCAGATTATATTTTCGCAGCGACCCCGAACACAAAAAAGAATTTATGGAAATATTATCATAAGGAAAGTCTGTATATGCCGGAAAACGGCATTATGTCGATGATTGCCCGGTCTCCGATTATAAAAACAGATCGGGATCCGTTGAGATTAATATGGGTCGGCGACATCGGAGAGCGCAAGGCATTGATCATATTACTGGATGCACTGAAGAAAGTTTCCCAGACAGACTGGGAGTTGCATATCGTAGGCGATGGTCTTCTGCGCCGCAAAATAGCCGAAACTGCTCGAAATTACGATATCGACACCCGAATCAAATGGCATGGGAAAATCCCCAGAGACCAGGTGCAGGAACTTTTCGCCCAAGCGCATCTGCATATTATCACGTCATTAGGAGAAGCTACCACAACGGTATTGTGGGAAGCAATGGCCAACGGCATTCCCACATTATCGTTGGATCATTGCGGAATGAGTGGGGTTATCTGCGAGGAATGCGGAATAAAAATTCCGATACACTCTTATGAACAGGTTACTTCGGCTATAGCGACTCAAATCGAATCCTGCATAATGAATCCCAGCCGCATCGAGACGCTATCCAACGGCGTCCTGAAATGTGCCGGGAAATTCATGTGGAGCAATCGTGTCGAATCCTTCAATCAAATATACGAGCAAATCTGTCAAAAAGCATGATATCCATTTCATCCCGGAATTACGCCATTGATATTCTCAAGGCCATTGCCATCATTTTTATTACGAATTCACATTTCAGACCGCTATATCAGGATATTTCGCCATCCCTGGCAACTTTGGGCGTCCATGGAAACGCATTATTTTCTTTGTATCCGGCTATCTGCTTATCGACAGCATCCGCAAAAGCGCCAACGGATGGAACTGGTATAAACATAAAATAAGACGTATTCTGCCTGCTGTATTTATCTGGTGCATATGTGCATCAATCTTTTTCGGAAAGCCCATAACATGGAAGGCATTGGTTTTCGCAGATAATTATTGGTTTATCCAATGCATCCTGATATACTACGCAATTCTTTACCCGGCTATTAAACGAAACATCGGCCTTAATCAGCTATTCGCATTTTCCCTTATTATTTCCGTAATCTATTTCTTCGTACAAGTTCCAGGAGGGGGGGGGAGTGTCTTCCACACTCATTTTCATTATGTATATAACTTTGCCATCCTTATTTTCGGCGCAATCGTAAAAGACAAAACGGTCACCGGTAAATGTCACAATATAAAAACGGATCTGGCATTGGCAGCAGCATCGTTTATACTTTATTTCATAATACTATTTTTCGGGAAGGGATATGATGGAAAATATTATTACATACAGATTGCGGGACTGCTTCCCCTGATTGGATTTCTCTATTATTTCTTCAGAGCAGTGACACACATCCGTTTTAGGGAAACAAATTCATGGAGAATCGTACGCAATTCCATACTATACCTTTCATCCCTGACACTGGAAATATATATCGTACAGTTCGATCTGATAACCGATAAATTGAACGCCCTATTTCCATTAAACGCAATCGTAATTTTCACGGCAATTTGTGTCATAGCTTACCTATTGAGAGTATTGACGAATTTGTGTCTGCAGACATTATCCGACACTCCGTATAATGTTAAACAGCTTTTCCTCCTGTTTTAATTTCGTCGACACATTCACGAAAACAGATGAATCGTCGATAATACAACGATAAAAACAATGAAAGTCATTGTATCTAACAAATTCTATTATCCGCGCGGCGGCGATTGTGTCTGCACGATCAATCTAGAAGAGCTTTTGAAACAAAAAGGCCATGAAGTAGCCGTTTTTTCCATGCAGCATCCGGAAAATCTGGAAACTCCCTGGAGCAAATACTTTCCGAGCGAGGTTAAATTCGCCCCCGGGTTGGGAATAATCGAGGCGCTGCGCCGCCCATTCGGCACCCGTGAAGTCAGGACAAAGTTCACCCGACTGCTCGATGAGTTCCAACCGGATATACTCCACCTGAACAATATCCACACCCAACTTTCTCCCGTTATCGCCGAAATAGCCCATCGACGAGGCGTGAAAGTCGTATGGACTCTGCACGACTACAAACTGCTATGCCCTCGTTACGACTGCCTGCGCAACGGGTTGCAGGTTTGCGAAGAGTGCTTTAGCGACAAACGCAAGGTGCGGAAGCACAAATGCATGAAAAATTCCGCATTGGCAAGTTTCCTGGCATACAAGGAAGCTATGAAATGGACTCGTATGCGCCTGGAAGCAGTTACCGACGCCTTTATTTGTCCCAGCCGGTTTATGGCGGACAAAATGGTTCAGGGCAACTTCGACAAACAGAAGATCAATACGCTCTGCAATTTTATCGACATTGCCAAAACCCGGAAAGACGATTACGACAAAGAGAACTATTACTGTTACATAGGCCGTCTTAGTCCTGAAAAAGGGATCGGAACACTGATCGAAGCGGCAAAGCGACTGCCCTACCCACTGAAGATAATCGGTGGCGGTTCGCTCGAAGAGACGCTGCGCGCCGCAGCTGCAGGAAGCGATATAGAACTTCTGGGTTATAAACACTGGCCGGAAATCAAGGAAATAGTCGGTAAGGCCCGATTCTGCGTCGTGCCTTCGGAATGGTATGAAAACAATCCGCTGTCCGTCATCGAGTCACAATGTCTGGGCACTCCGGTGCTCGGCAGCCGGATCGGCGGCATTCCCGAACTGATCGATGAAGGCAAGACCGGAATGCTGTTCGAATCCGGAAATGCAAAAGAACTGAAGGCCCGAATCGGACAAATGTTCGCCACCCCGTTCGAATACCGGCAGATCGCACTCGGCGCCCAGAAAAGATATTCGGCAGAAAGGTACTATGCAAAACTCCTGAAAATATACACTTCTTTATAATACGGCAGAAACGCTCTGTTTTTCTCCAAAACGGCATAGACAAGTATGAATCGTTTGATCTCAATCGACATTGCCAAAGCAATATGCATTATCCTGGTTGTCATCGGTCATTACAATCCGGATAACGCCCCCGAATGGTATCATACAATCAATCTGTTCATCTACACGTTTCATATGCCTTTGTTCATGTTTGCCAGTGGATATGTGTACGCAGCGACAATCGGGAATCTGAGGGGGGGGGAGTTTCTTTATAAAAAATTCAAACGGTTGATGATACCCTATTTCAGCACCAGTATCATCATAATCAGCATAAAACTTTTGACACAACAAAGGATGCTGGTGGAGAATCCGGTGACGTATTTGTCCTATTTCAAGATGTTTTACCTGCCGGAAGCCGGTTTTTTCCTTTGGTTTATCTGGGCGCTTTGGCTGATTTTTTTGCTCGTCGCCGCGGTAAGATCAAAAGCAGGACAAGTCGTATTGTTCGCAATAAGTTTGTGCGTTACATTTCTGCCCATCGAATGGCCCGAAATATTCTGCATAAATTTCGCCATACGAATGCTGAAATATTTTATGCTGGGCATAATCCTCAATGAATATCCGCGCTGGACTGAGATCGGGAAAAAAGTGCCGGGAATTATTCCCGTCTGCGCATTGCCTGCATTGTTCATCTTTAATAGAGTTACCCAAAATACTATATTAACCACCATTCTGGATTATATACTGCCGTTCATCGGAATTTATGCAATATGCGTCCTGTCGAGAGGAATAAAACATTGGAATTACGCGACACAAAAATTACTGGTAATATCGGCATCGTCCTACATAATATATTTGTTCCACACGACATTCGAAGGACTGGTAAAATCGCTCATCCATAAAGTCCCCACATTGGCAAACGGGAACAATTCACTGTATTTCACCATCGGGGCGGCACTTATTGTGGGAGCAGGAGTTATTCTCCCTATCGTCCTTCACCGCCGCATCCTTTCCCAAAACAGAGTTCTCCGCTTTTTATTCGGGTTGAAGCCGGTAAAACAACCGGCGAAAAGCCTGCGGTGATCCAATACATACAATACTTTTTAAAACGATATTTTATAATGAAAACAGTAGTACAAGGTAGTCTTATTACGACATTTCGCTGTAATGCCAAGTGCAACATGTGTAATATCTGGCAGCACCAAACCAAACCGGAAGAGGAAATAGATTACCACTATTATGAAAAGCTCCCGGCCGGGCTCCGGATCAACATTACAGGCGGAGAGTCGACGATCCGTAAAGACATCGACGACATATTCCGGATATTATATCCCAAGGCTTCCCTGCTGGAGCTGAGCACGAACGGATACAATACGGAAACGATCGTCGCGCTGGCAAATAAATACCCCAACATCCTGATCCGCGTCAGCCTTGAGGGACTTCCTAAACTGAACGACTCCAAACGGGGTACCGTCAACGGCTTCGACCACGCGTTGCGAACAATGCTCGAACTGAAAAAGACCAAATGCAAGAATATCGGATTCTCGGTGGTCATTTCCCCGGACAACTACAAAGACCTGATCTATCTGTACGACCTTTGCGTTGCGCTGGATGTCGAACTGGGCAACTCTGTCGTCCATAATTCGTGGTACTTCCATAAAGAGGACAATAATTTGACAAGCGACAAGGCCCTGCACGAGCACGAAAAATTCGTCAAAGCGCTTTTGACATCCAAGCGCCGGGGATTCAAGAACAAACTGAAAGATTACGGCCGTGCTTATTTCAATCGCAGCATCCATCGCCGGCTGCGCGGCGACGAACCCGGTTACAGACCCCCTTGCGGCGCATTGAACGACTTTTTCTTCATCGACCCCTGGGGAAATGTCTCGCCCTGCAACGGTTCTTCGGAAGAGTGGATCATCGGCAATATCAAGGATGATTCGTTCGAGAACATCATGAAGTCGGAGAAAGCCAAAGAGGTCGCGGAAAAGGTAAAAGCCTGCGACCGGAACTGCGCTTTCATCGTAACCGAGCGACATGACATGATCCGCAAGCCCTGGAAGCCGATCATGTGGATATTGAAAAACAAGATACGCATAGCAAAGGGGAAGGATATTTGCTGGTAAGGTCGTATTTATGAAAATCTGCGTACTGGGAACCAGGGGGTTCCCTCTGATCCAGGGCGGGGTCGAAAAACACTGCGAATCCCTGTATACGGAATTTCCTGCAGAATATCGCTTTGTTATTTTCAGGCGGAAACCGTATGTCCGCGTCACTCCGTCCTATCCCAACATAACTTTCATAGACCTGCCGTCCACGAAAATAAAAGGTTTCGAGGCCGTATACCATTCATTCCTGTCCACCTGCCGTGCGGTTCTCAGCCGACCGGACATCGTACATATCCACAACATAGGCCCCGCTCTGTTCTCTCCGCTATTGAAGCTGTGCGGCATAAAAGTCGTGCTTACGTACCATAGTCCCAATTACGAACACAAAAAATGGGGATGGGGTGTCCGAACGCTGTTGAAATGGAGCGAAAAGATAGCATTGCGAATGTCCGACGCAGTCATCTTCGTCAATAAATTTCAACTGGAAAAATACGATGAGCGAACCAGGAGCAAATCGTATTATATCCCGAACGGGATTCCGCGCATCACTCCTGCGACACAGCAGAATTATATCCGGGAATTAGGCCTGACTCCGGGAAAATATGTACTGGGTGTTGGACGCATTACTCCGGAAAAAGGCTTCGATTGTCTGGAAAAAGCTTTTGCCGGAGTGGATACCGATTACAAACTGGTCATTGCAGGGGGCGTGGAGACGGAATCCGCCTATCTGGACGAATTGAAATCAATATTGCCACCGGAAAAGATCGTCTTCACGGGCTATGTGTACGGCGAGAAACTGAACCAGTTGTACACACACGCCGGATTGTACGTATTATCGTCCTACAACGAAGGATTTCCCCTGGTATTGCTGGAAGCGATGAGTTACGGCCTCGATGTGCTAGTCAGCGACATTCCGGCCAGCCATTTGGTAGATTTGCCTGCAGACGACTATTTCAGCAAAGGAGACTATGAGGAACTGGCCCGGAAAATAGAGCGGAAACTCAAATACCCCCGGCAACAAAAATATGAGTTGGAAGCATACGATTGGACGGCCATCGTTAAAAGGCTTGCCGCCGTATATGATAAATTAAACGGGCGGAAACAAGTTCCCTGAACCCGAAACTCATTCCGGCACTACCCTCCCCGGCTGATTTCCGCCACGATCGCCCCGACGAAAGCTATGAGCTCCGCCGGGGCGATTTTCAGTTGGAGGCCGCGGACGCCGGCGCTGATGTAGATGGCCGGAAGCGACGCGGCCGAGGAGTGGATGTAGGTCGGAAACTGTTTTTTCATGCCGATCGGCGAGCAGCCGCCACGGATGTAACCCGTCACGGGCAGCAGCTCCTTCATCGGGATCAGGTCGGCCTTCTTGTTGCCCGATACGCGTGCGGCGGCCTTGAGGTCGACCTCGTGGTCGGCGGGCACCACGCATACGAAATGCCCCGTGCGGTCGCCCCGCAGCACGAGGGTCTTGAATACGCTTCCGACATCTTCTCCCAGCTCTTCGGCCACGTGTGTCGCCGCAAGGTGTTCTTCGTCGACCCGGTAAGGGACGAGTTCATAGGTTATCTTAGCGCGGTCGAGCAAGCGGGCCGCATTGGTCTTTTCGACTTTTCCGTGTGCCATTTCTGCTTTTGGTGTTCGATTTTTCGACTTAAATTATGCAAAAGTAATTTATTTTGACCAAACAGGTTCTTTTTAATTATTTTTGCAAAATGCTCCGTGGCAAAATTACATACAGGCTGCTCGCCTCGCTGATCGCAGCTTTGTCCATGTGCACGACCCTGTCGGCACAGAGCACCCGTGTCCGCGGCCGTGTGACGGATGCCGCCAGCGGTGCCCCGATGCAGTTCGTGAGCGTCGTGTTCCCCGGCACCACGACCGGCATCACGACCGATGAGGAGGGTATCTATACGCTCGAGACCCGCGATACGGTGGGGCGCGTACAGGCCTCGATGGTCGGCTACGCCACGCAGACCAAGCCGCTCACGCGGGGCGGCTTCAACCAGGTAGACTTCGCCCTGGAAGCGGTCGAATTCGGCATCGGCAGCGTCGTCATCACCCCGGGCGAGAACCCCGCACACCCGATCCTGAAAGGGGTCGTGCGCCGCAAGCCGCAGAACAACCCCGACGAGTACGAACGCTACCACTGCGCCACGTACACCAAGATGGAGCTCGACCTGACGAACGTCAAGCCGCGCTTCCGCAACAAGCGGCTGCAACGCAACTTCGGCTTCATCTTCGAATACATCGACACGTCGGCGCTCACCGGGCAGGCCTACCTGCCGGCCATGATCTCCGAGACCACGGCCGACTTTTACCACAGCAAGCGCAACCCCTCGCTGTCGCGCGAGATCATCCGCGCCAACCGCGTATCGGGGGTGGAGGACAGCTTCGCCATCGCCCAGTTCACGGGGCAGATGCACGGCAACGTCAACTTCTACGCCAACTTCATCGACATTTTCAACGTCCGTTTTGCCAGCCCGCTCTCCGACGGGGGACTCTTCTATTACGACTATTTCCTGGTGGACAGCATGCAGGTCGACGGCCGCAAGACCTACAAAATCCGGTTCCACCCCAAACGGCTCACCTCCCCGGTGCTCGACGGCGAGGTGAACATCGACTCGGCGTCGTATGCCCTGCAATCGGCCTCGGCGCGCATGCCCAAGGGCGTCAACGTAAACTGGATCAAACACCTGCGGCTCGAAAACGAGAACCGCATCGTGCGCGACAGCACGTGGTTCCGAAGCCGCGACCGCGTATCGGCCGAATTCTCGGTCACCACGGCCGACTCCTCGAAACTGACCTCGTTCATCGGGACGCGCGAGGTGGTCTACACCGACGTGCGGATCGGCGAACCGATCCCCGCCGAGGTCATACGCATGGACAACAACGTCGTGATCGGCGACCAGGGGCAGGAGAGCAAGGACGAAGCCTTCTGGGAGAGCGTCCGCCCCTACCGGCTGAGCGACAAGGAGAAAGGCATCTATTCGATGGTCGACTCGGTGCAGAACGTCCCGCTGTACCGCAATATCTACACCCTGATCAACACGGTCATCGTCGGTTACTGGAACACCAAATACATCGGCATCGGGCCCTACTATAAACTGGCGAGCTTCAACAAGCTCGAAGGGTTCCGCATGCAGCCGGGATTCCGCACCACTACGGCCGTCAGCCGCCGCATACGCCTCTCGGGGTATGCGGCATACGGTACGCGCGACGGGATGTTCAAAGGCGGCGGCAGCGTCGAGCTGGCTTTCAACCGCCGGCTGACGCGCAAGCTGACCGTCTCGGGCCGCCACGACGTGATGCAGCTGGGCGCGGGGCAGAACGCCCTCACGGAGAGCAACATCCTCAGCTCGCTCCTCTCGCGCGGCGACTCGCGGCTCTCGATGGTCAACCGCGGCGAGGCCGTCTACGAGCACGAATGGCGGCACGGGATCAGCAACTTCCTCGGCGCCCGCATCCAGAAGATCTACGGCAACCGGTACGTCCCGCTGGTGCGCCCCGACGGCACGGTCATGAACTCGGTAGCGGACGCCGCCGTACACGTCGGGATGCGCATCTCGAAGAACGAAAGCATCTACCGCATGCCGTTCGACAAGCAGTACATGGGGACGAAATACCCCGTCCTGACCCTTGGGTTCACGGCCGGGATACCCCGGGTGCTGAGCGGCAGCTATGAATATTACCGCCTCGAGGGCGGCATCCACTACAAGCCCGAGCTGCCGCCGCTGGGCTACTCGAACATCACCGTGCAGGGCGGCAAGATCTTCGGCAAGGTACCCTACCCGCTGCTGAAGCTCCACGAGGGGAACGGCACCTATTTCTACGAGCCGATGGCGTTCTCGTGCATGAACTTCTACGAGTTCGCTTCGGACACCTGGGTGGCGCTGTTTTTCGAACACCACTTCAACGGTATCCTGCTGGGGCGCATCCCGCTCATCAAAAAACTCAAATGGCGCGAGGTGCTGGTATGCAAGGGCGTGTGGGGCACGCTGTCGAAGGAGAACGACGGCAGCCTCGCCGCAACGCAGGCACCGCTGCTCTTCCCGCCCGGCATGACATCGGTGTCCGACCCTTATGTCGAGGTGGGATTCGGCGTCGAAAACATCTTCCGGCTGCTGCGCGTGGACTTCATCTGGCGCGTCACGCACCGCGACCCGAAACCCGGGCAGGAGATCCAGAATTTCGCCGTCAACCTGGGCATAAAACTCAAATTCTGAGGCCCGGAGGCCGGGAACCCGGGGATTTTGACTACCTTTGGGCTGGAAAAAAGGGGACAACTATGATAAAAGGTGCAATATTCGACATGGACGGGACACTCGTGGACAACACGCCCGTCCACATCCGTGCGTTCGAAATCTTCTGCGAACGATACGGCATCCGCGACTGGAAGGAGAAACTCGGCCAGGCATACGGCATGGGCAACGACGACATCATGAAGCTCATCATGCCCGCGGAGGTGATCCGCGAAAAGGGGCTCGCGGCACTCGCCGAAGAGAAGGAATCCATCTACCGGGAGATCTACGCCCCCGAGATCGTGCCGATGCCCGGGCTCACCGACCTTTTGCAAAGGCTCCGCGACGCAGGCATACGCTGCGCCGTAGGTTCGTCGGGCTACAAGCCCAATGTGGATTTCGTGCTGGAAAAATGCCGTATCGAGCCTTATTTCGACGCCAGGATCAGCGGCGACATGGTCTCGCGCTGCAAACCCGACCCGGAGATTTACCTTACGGCCGCCGCGGCCCTGGGGCTGACTGCGGCGGAATGCGTCGTCTTCGAAGACGCCCCGGCGGGGATCGAAGCAGCACGCAGGGCCGGGGCCGGACATATCGTGGCGCTGGCCACGACGCTCGACCGCGCAGCGCTGGCGCAGACCGATGCGGACAGGGTCATCGACGATTTCCGCGACATCACCGACCTTGCCGCATTGCTGAAATAACCCGGGCACAGAGGCCGGACAGGCCGTCCGCAATTTCCGCGGCTCCTCCGCCCCGGCGACAATTCCAAGGCAGGTGGAAGCAGGTACCGGCAGGTTTAGCGGTCGCCCCACCCCGGCAACGATCGGGCCGCGGCGGATCGGCAGCATCGCCGATCGCAAGGCATACCGACGCTACCTGCCGCAGGCCTTACCCAAACGCACCGTACACCCGATACCCTACCGCCATCCCGATAAAAAAACGTCGCGGATGGCTTTTTTTTGCGGGGCGCGCATATCATACGGAAAAAATTGATACTTTTGCGCGGTTTTAATCCCCTACGGCCTATGTTCAAAGGAATCGCCACCGTCGCCCTGCTCATCATATCGAACGCCTTCATGACGCTCGCCTGGTACGGCCACATCGCATTCAAATCCAAGCTCGAACGCTTCGGCATGCTGGCTATCGTACTGCTCAGCTGGGGCATCGCCCTGTTCGAATACTGCTTCCAGGTTCCGGCCAACCGCATCGGGTCGTCGCAGTTCGGCGGGCCGTTCTCGATCTGGGAGCTAAAAGTCATCCAGGAGGTAGTCTCGCTCTCGGTCTTCACGCTGTTCGCGCTGGTTTTCATGAAGTCGGACTCCCTGCGCTGGAACCACCTCGCAGGTTTCCTCTGCCTGATACTGGCGGTCTACTTCATCTTCCGGAAATAGCCGCGCCCGCAGCCGGGCGTGCGGCAAAACCCGACAGGCGATACCTGCCGACAAAATCCATACGTATCCTCCCGGGCCCGAGTTTCCCGGTTACGCCTGCTCTTCCCGCCGGTCATGGCGGTAAATCTGATAGGAGTTCACAAAGTTCTGCCACATATTATTTACTTGCGCTTGTATTCGTCTGATTATTAATCTATAACATAAAACAG
>ERZ779729.1067-NODE-1067-length-21297-cov-2.513558_pt1 | contig 21297 bp, 19 predicted proteins | sample MGYA00511072_ERZ779729 | MGnify/ENA primary metagenome ERZ779729 (study PRJEB29588, sample SAMEA2156675) | human gut metagenome | biome: human gut; feature: human-associated habitat; material: faeces | place: Denmark | collected 2008/2010 ...
TTCCTTCAGATGTGACAGTTTACGGATTTATTATCGATTCTACAACTGGAGAATTAACACGGATTGTATAGATAAACTATCTTTTTAATACCTCTAAATATAGTGACGCTATCCTGAATACAAAAAAATAAGGCAGCTTTTTATTGGCTGCCTTTATCTTTCTACGGTTATATACTTTCTTTGACTGGTGCACTCGTTTGTGACAAATAGGGTGTCCGTACATCTCAATTTCTGCCTCACGGCTAGCTTTACGATTCGCTTTAACGTAATCGTCTTGTGTAATTCGCTTTTTCATAATGAAATTATTTCTCTGTGCAAAGATACAATATATTCTTCATTTAGTATAAACTTTTATTTCCTATTACGCTCGGTTTGCATTATCTTTGCATACATTAATCAAATGAAACCGGAAATAATATGGAAAATTTCAGTGAATTAATAAAGAACCGTCGTAGTATGCGGAAGTTCACCGATGAAGAATTGACACAAGATCAGGTAGTTGCGTTGATGAAAGCAGCTTTGATGTCCCCTTCTTCCAAACGTAGTAATAGTTGGCAGTTTGTAGTGGTTGATGATAAAGAGGTATTGAAAGAATTGTCTCATTGCAAAGAACAGGCTTCTTCGTTCATTGCCGATGCAGCTTTGGCGATTGTTGTAATGGCCGATCCGTTGGCCAGCGATGTTTGGATTGAAGACGCTTCCATTGCTTCCATCATGATACAGTTGCAGGCTGAAGATCTTGGCTTGGGAAGTTGTTGGGGGCAGGTTCGCGAACGTTTCACTGCCACCGGAATGCCTTCCGATGAATTTGTCCATGGAATTTTGGATATTCCCTTGCAACTTCAGATTCTTTCTGTCATTGCTATCGGACATAAAGGGATGGAACGTAAACCTTTCAATGAAGAACATCTTCAATGGGAGAAAATTCATATTAACAAGTTCGGAGGAAAATAAGTATGGGAGCTGCTAAAGCGAATAATAGTAAAGATACCTATCTGGCTACTGCTGTTACCTTTATTGTAATCGGAGCACTTTTTCTGATCGATAAGTTGATTCATTTTTCTTCCATTGGGCTACCCTGGGTGATGAATAAGGACAATATGCTATTGTACGCCTCGATCTGTTTCCTTATTTTCAAACGCGATAAATCAATTGGTTTTGTGTTGCTTGGGCTTTGGCTAGTGATGAATATCGGTTTGGTCATGTCCTTATTGGGTTCGTTATCCGGATATCTGTTGCCATTGACACTGCTCATCATCGGAATCGTTTTATTCTGGTTTGCAAAACGATAAGAGAATAATGAAAAGAAGTATAGAAGATACACCGATCGTGTTTATCGGTGCAGGTAACTTGGCTACTAATCTGGCGAAAGCTCTTTATCGTAAAGGTTTCCGCATTGTACAGGTATATAGCCGGACTATGGAATCTGCCCGTACCTTAGCCGAGAAAGTAGAAGCTGAATATACTACAAATTTGCAGGCTGTCTCCAAAGATGCAAAATTGTATATCGTATCGTTGAAAGATGATGCTTTAGTAGATTTGTTACCGCAGATAACAGAAGGAAAGCAAGCGTCTTTGTTGGTGCATACGGCAGGAAGCATTCCGATGAGCGTTTGGGAAGGGCATGCAGAACGTTACGGAGTATTTTATCCGATGCAGACATTCAGCAAACAGCGTGAAGTCAAATTTCAGGAAGTGCCTTTCTTTGTTGAAGCGAAAAGGCCGGAAGACGTGGAGCTGTTGAAGGCTGTTGCCGCCACACTTTCGGAAAAGGTCTACGAGGCTTCTTCCGAGCAACGTAAAAGCCTACATTTGGCTGCTGTTTTTATCTGTAACTTCACCAATCACATGTATGCATTAGCAGCTGATTTACTTGAAAAATACAACTTGCCTTTCGATGTCATGCTTCCGCTGATAGATGAAACAGCACGTAAAGTACACGAACTGGCGCCACGTGATGCACAGACCGGACCCGCTGTTCGTTACGATGAGAATGTGATGAGTAATCATCTTGCCATGTTGGTAGATTCTCCGGCATTGCAGGAAATATATAAACTAATGAGCAAAAGTATCCATGAGCACCATCAATTATGATTTATCCCGTATCAAAGCTTTAGCTTTTGATGTGGACGGAGTATTGAGTTCGACTACCGTACCTTTGCATCCTTCCGGGGAACCAATGCGTACCGTGAATATCAAAGATGGGTATGCCATCCAGTTGGCTGTGAAAAAAGGACTTCACATAGCTATCATCACCGGTGGCCGGACAGAAGCGGTACGTATCCGTTTTGAGGGACTGGGAGTGAAGGATTTATACATGGGTTCTGCTGTGAAGATACATGATTATCGTGCTTTTCGTGATAAGTACGGATTGACCGATGATGAAATTCTATATATGGGTGATGACGTGCCGGATATTGAAGTGATGTGTGAGTGCGGACTGCCATGCTGCCCGAAAGATGCCGTGCCGGAAGTGAAATCCGTTGCAAAGTATATTTCTTATGCAGACGGTGGTCGTGGATGCGGACGTGATGTAGTGGAGCAGGTGCTGAAAGCTCACGGTCTATGGATGGTGGAAGACGCCTTCGGTTGGTAACTTAATCATAAATAATCGTTGTTTAATAACGAATAAAACCATGCTTGATAACTTAAATAAATATCAGATTATATTAGCTTCCAATTCTCCCCGTCGGAAAGAACTGATGTCGGGACTAGGAGTAGACTATGTAGTCAGAACATTGCCGGATGTAGACGAGTCATACCCGGATACATTGGTAGGTGCTGAAATACCTGAATATATTGCCCGTGAAAAGGCGGATGCCTACCGTACCATGATGAAGCCGGGAGAATTATTGATTACGGCAGATACCATAGTCTGGTTAGATGGGAAAGTACTTGGGAAACCGGAGGGTAGGGAAGGAGCCATTGAAATGCTTCGCGCTCTCTCGGGAAAATCTCATCAGGTTTTCACAGGGGTTTGCCTGACTACTACTGAGTGGCAAAAAAGCTTTACCGCTTCCTCCGAAGTGCTGTTTGATGTCTTGTCGGAAGATGAAATCCTGTATTACGTAGATCGTTATCAGCCAATGGATAAGGCAGGAGCTTATGGCGTTCAGGAGTGGATCGGGTATATCGGGGTTAAATCAATTTCCGGTAGTTTCTATAATATTATGGGGCTTCCCATACAGAAACTGTACGGAGAGTTGAAAAAGCTGTAGTAAGTATCTTGAATATATCTGAATATATCAGTGTAATAAACTTATTGATTACATGAAATACATAAGATATACTTAGTCCAATAATGCACAAAGGCTACCTCAAAATAGAAAATGAGGCAGCCTTTTTCTGTATTTTTAAGCAGGAACATTTACTGAATATCCCAAACTGAAAGATGTGGAAGACTATAATAAATCCAACATCAGAGGAATATCTTCTTCCCGAATTCCTTGTGTGAGAAGAGCTTCTTCATCTTTATGGAACATTTCCAAGAATCGTTCCCGGTTTCCACTTGCCGTAATGGCTTTTCCATAGAAAACGGAAGCTTTCTGAATATCTCCCATCACCCAGGCGACATGTCCTGCATTCATATAGTCAATAGCCAGAGGCTTTTGTTCTATTATTTTTTCATAATACTTCATCGCCTGTTCATGTTTCTGGCTGATAAATGAACACCATCCGATACCACGCCATGCCTTAATACAGTTGTTCTCGATGAAATCCAGTTTGAAGAAATAATTCAGTGCTTCTTCATATTGCCCCAATTCGGCCAGACAGCTACCGATATGGAAAGTCACATTGGTATCTTCCGGAGCAGCTTCTTCTACCTTCTTATAATAGGTGATTGCTACCTGGTAATTTCTGTTCAACCGATAACAAATAGCCAGATGGCGATTGTTCCAGATATTATCCGGTTTCAACGTGTCTGCTTTCAGGTAAGCCTGGATAGCTTCTGCATATTTCTTTCTTTTCTGCAATGCATAGCCAAACTTCTGATAATATTCCGCACTCTCTCCTTCGAATCCGCCAATCGTTTCCAACTCTTCATAAATTTCAATAGCCTCGTCCCAACGTTCCTTTGACAGGTAGAAATCGGCAATGGGGAATAATACATCTTCCCAGTGCAATATATTGTCGAGTGCAGGGACATGATGAAGATCGAGCTTCTCTTTAAAAATATCTCTGAATTCACTCTTGCGCACACTAAGTTTGAAGAAACGATACAAATCGTGCAGGTACTGGTTGCTGACCGTTCCCGGACGTTCATTGAATTTCTTCATCGTCTCAACATTCGATTTCTCCGCCAATTCTGCAACCTGTTGTTCATTCAGTTGGCTCAACATCATATCCTGTTGTGACTGTGGCAATTGATGGATCGTGAAAAAGAGAGAGTACTTATCACTGTTACTGAAGAATCCCGATTGAAGAATTAAATCCAGTAGACTGCCTCCCTGATTTCCTGCCTGCTTCATTGCCTTGAGCACATTAGACTGTTGCTTGCTGAATGGATAAAACCAGTTATGCACCTCGCGGAAGAACGGATAGTTTTTCAAAGCCGCAAAAGTACTCATATATACATCTGCACCCTCCAGCTGCAATTCGTTCATTTCACGCAATTTATCCCCCAGTCCGGATTTCTCGAATGCATCTTCCCAATCCGGATTCATGTCGTTGTTCTCTTCATCGCTTTCTTCAAAGCCGAACCGCATATTTTTCATGGAGGAAACATTCTTCAGCATTTCGGGAATAATCTCCTCCCTCATCTTTTTGTCAATCTTTTCCGTTTCCTGACATAATAGCATTTGGCGGTAAATGCGAGCGACATCTTCTCTGAATGAAGGAATTTCTTCCATGAGATCCACCCTTTTTATCAGTTCCGGATAGAAAGTAAGTCGGCTTCTGTAAATGTGGAAAATAATCATCGCACCAACCAATGCCCGTTGACTGACGTTGACGTTGGGATGCTCGTAAGCATCAAGCAACCACATTATTTTTCGTAAGTCGAAACATTCCATCAAGCTCAATGTGAGGGCACTGACAAATAAGCATAAGTCGTCTCCCGGAAGTAATTCCGAGGCAAGCATGGCTTTTGCATCTTCCTCGTCTTCGGGAGTCCAGGCACTGTTTGTCCATGTTCTGATAAACATAAACTTGAGCGTGTCCTCATGCCGCTTTAATACTTCATCCATCTTTTCGTCAGACAGTAATCCGCTGACTGCCAAGTCGTCATTAAAAGACTCCAGTATGTGCAATATGGTTTTAAGACCATAGTTTGACAAATCTGGCGATTTGGGAGTACGTCGTACTTCATGATAGTATCTTGATGAAGCGTTATCCAATATGAGCAAACGTGATTGGTCGGCAATTCCCCACGTGTCTGATACCATTTTCTGATACAGATTCCATCGTTCAGGGTCATTTGCTCCCTGTTTCATGTATTCCAGCATATATTTGTAGGAAGTCTGCAATTGTTCCAGGCGAGTGCGTAGATCCCAGTCAGGACACTGCCACAGCAGAGATTCCAACTGCATCAGAGCTTCCTTGAGCCTTTTCTCTTCAAGTAAGGTACGTATATATGCGTATTGTTCATTAATCGTTTTTTCGTTCATCATTATTTAATTATTTATTTTTTCCAATCCAGGTCAAACGTTTCCAGAGACCCTCAAAAGGACCATGTTTATGGTGTCGGAGCCACCACGAACAGAATACCATTTGTAATAGAACAAAAAGGATGCCAAAAAGGAAGCTATAGGTGATTCCTAAATATCGTCCCAATTCGAATCCCCAATGATAGAACAAAAGAGAACCGAAAATAGATTGCCCGAGATAGTTCGTTAAACTCATTTTACCATAAGATGTGAAACGCATAAAGAAACTGCGGTCTTTCACACGGTAGAAAGTCAACAGTAATCCTGTCACCAGTAATACCATGAAACTAAGGCTGCTGAATGAACTTAATATCAACTGTAGAGGAACAAGGACGGCACTCCGTTCGATGAATTCCGGCAACATATTGTTCAATCCGTAGATGGGGAAGAAGCAGAGAAGCGAAATTGCTAATGCTTTTAACCACAAGCGTTCGTTCTGTTCGCTATACAGGAAATATTTGCGGCGGCCAACCAGCATTCCGAATAGGAATAATCCCGGTGTTTGTAAGATACGTCCATGTTCCAAAGCCCAGGTCATGTTAGCCATTTGTCCTTCCCACATATTCATGCGGACTGTTTCAAGGAAGTTGCCATGCTTTTGCACGTCGAAAGCGATGCTGAAATAATAACCTGCCAAACTTTTACCTGCCACATAGTCAGGATTGCATAAGGCATAGATCAATTTTGCCCAGTCGATAGGTTGAAGGATTAATAAAGTAGCAAAGATGGCAACTGTACGGTCACTCATCCGGCAGAATATCGGCAGGATAATTCCTAAAATCGCATACATGGTTAATATTTCACCGGTAAAGAAAGCGGCATTGAATTGTCCTATAATGAACAGGATGAATAATCTCCATAAAAAACGCAGGCGGAAATCTTTCCCTCTCCGTTGTTGGTTATTGTCCTGAATATAGAAACTGAAACCGAAGAGCAAAGCAAATACAGCGTATGCTTTATTACTGAATGTGAAGAATAATCCTCTCCAGATTGCCTGATCGGTAAATTTCATCCATTCAAAAGGGACTTCTTTCGGGAAAGAATAGAAATTAAAGTGTTCGATGCTGTGCAAGAGGATGATCCCCATTACTGCCAATCCTCTTAATACGTCGGCCACGTCTATTCGGGCGTTGGTTTCGGCGATTTTGTGTTCCATGATTTTTGTTCTGTTATTAATAAGGTTTATATTTTATAATTATTTGATTCGGCTTGCTTCAACTCTACTGCTTTAATCCTATTGTTAAGGTACTACTTACTATAGCCTTGATACTTTACTCTTGGAACTTAACCCTGATGCTTCGGCTCTAATACTTGATACCTAATACTTAAATTTAGTCCTTGAATTTAAAACCTCACTTGTACCTGTGCCTGTATCAGGTTGGAATCTTTTTGTCCGTCTCCTTTCTTATTACAAAAGGTGTATTGTGCCTGTAACCGGCATCTGGGATAAAACCAGTATTGTACGCCTGCAATATAGTTATTTTGTTTGAAATCTGCAGCTTTGTTCGGGTTGAAATAATCGAACGAAGCGATGAAATCGAAATTCCGTGCAAAGCGTAGGCTTCCCGTTGCATAGAAGCCTTCACTTTTCACATTCCTGTCTTTTCCGGCAAGATATTCCGTACGCAGATTAAAAGTGGAAGTGGTGACAACCCCTCCTGCACTCCAGCGTCTCTTAGCGTAATTTTCTCCTACTTTGATTCCGGTATATTCAGAGTCAGCTATGGCGTGTCCTGTTCCGCGGATAAACGAACCACCTACGGACAACCATTTCAGCGGATTAACCATCAGATTACCGACCACATCTTTTTGACTGTTTTTGTCTTTGGTATTCAGTCCCTGTCCGTTCATTACAGCTACTTTATATTGTAGGAAGTCACGAAATAATTTCCCGTGAAGCATCATACCGATATCCCGTCCGGAAGTCATTCCGTAACACTTATCGCTACCGCTTACTCCTGCCAGATAGCAGACAGACTGTGAATAGCAATTGATAAGTTCTACTGTAGTAGGAGACAATTCGTTTTCTATGGTATAAGGAACCTTGAATTCACCGATACGTGCCGTAAGTCCGGGGAGAAACTGATAATCGGTATACACTTCGAGTAACATGCCCCCGTTGTAGAAGTCGTACATAAAATCACAAGTCCACCGTTTGGTGATCTTTCCGTGTGCCATGAAAATGATTCGTTTGATGTCGAATGTGTTATCCGGATTCGCTGCATCGTCATAAGTGTATCCCAGTTGGGCATATCCGGAGAGACTAATCCGTTCTTTCAGTGTGTTGACAACTTGATTTAATGGTGTCTGCTCCTGTGCCAGGAGAGGATTTTGCATACTTGTAATGCATAATACAAAGGTTAAGAGTTGGAGTAGTGTTTTTCGCATGAGTCAGTTGTTATTTGATTATGGTTGATACTGTGGGGATAAACGTAGTGTCAATCAGATTCTTTTCAGAGTAGGTTTGGGGTATTCGGTGGTTTTCTTTCAGCCAGTGTATAGCCTTGTCTATCGCTTCAGCGGAGGGACGTTTTGCTTTTTGATAACCGGGGAGGGCAACGAGTCCTGTCAGATTTTCGGGCACACCTATTTCTATCAATACTTGCTTCCATTCTTTCTGCGGGTGCATTTTTATGTAATCTACTCCCAGGTTATATCCTGTGATGAGTAGCTCGATTTCTTCTCTCTTCTCGTTGAGCGCTTTTCGTGAAAAAGCGGTAGCGGTGAAATCGATACCCAACTCTTGCGTACTTACCAATGAACGATGTTTACTGTTCATGGCGATGGATGCGGCAGGGTCGGGTAGGAAAGAGGCATCAATTTGATTGTACTGCAACATTTGCAGACGGAGAGGAAGCTGGCCGATTTCCGGCATGTTTATTTCCGCATGCTTGATTCCGGCTTTGCTTAATAGCTGGTCGGTGGCATATTCGATAACTGTGTTGCGCGACACGGCGATATTCTTTTCCTTGAGCTGTTCCAGTTGGTTGATGTTACTTTCTTTGGAGACAATGAAGCAGAAATAACCATCATTCTTCAGGATGAATCCTAAATCAGTATGATGAATAGCTTGTAATGCTACCGCACTGGGATAGTCAGTAATCATGCCATCCATTTTCCGGGTTTGGAAAGCGGCGTCCCGGTCGTTGGCAGAGTTGAATGAAAGAATGGTCAAATCCAGTCCTAATGAGTCGTAAATGCCTTGCGTTTTGGCTATATGAAAAGGAAGTCCGTCCAGTGTAGGCATCATGCCCAGGGTAAGTGGTTGCAGTTCGGTTAGAGGTAAAAAAGAGCTATCTCCTTTCTTACTCTGACAAGAGTAAAGGAAGAAAAGGATGAACCAAAAGAATAGTATCGGTCTTTTCATACCTCGTTTTTATAAATAAGAGGAATTCTGTTTTTATAAATAAGGGCAACTCTTTTCACAAAGAACTGCCCTTCTAATAATTAACTATGTGATTTTAACAATTATCTTATTCTTGAATAGCAGCGATACCCGGAAGAACTTTTCCTTCGATTGCTTCGAGCAATGCGCCACCACCTGTAGAAACATAAGATACGCCGCTAGCCAGACCGAACTTGTTAACACAAGCTACAGAGTCACCGCCACCCACAAGTGAGAATGCACCGTTCTTGGTTGCTTCAACGATAGCTTCACCTACTGTACGTGAACCGTGAGTGAAGTTTTCAAATTCGAATACACCTGTAGGACCGTTCCAAAGAATAGTTTTGGATTCTTTGATTACGTTAGCGAAGATTTCTTCAGTCTTAGGACCGATGTCAAGACCTTCCCATCCGTCAGGAATTTCATCAACAGCGCAGAACTGAGTGTTAGCGTCGTTAGAGAAAGCGTCAGCGATCTTAGCGTCAACAGCCAGTACAAGGTTTACACCTTTTTCTTTTGCTTTCTTGATCAGATCCAAAGCCAGGTCAAGTTTGTCGTCCTCACAGATAGAGATACCGATTTTACCACCCATTGCTTTGGTGAATGTATAAGTCATACCACCTGCGATGATCAGGTTGTCTACCTTATTCAACAGGTTTTCGATGATTTCGATTTTAGAAGAAACTTTAGAACCACCCATGATAGCAGTGAACGGACGTTGGATGTCGTTCAATACTTTATCAACAGCTTTTACTTCTTTCTCCATCAGGTAACCGAACATCTTGTTGTCAGTGTCGAAGTATTTAGCGATCAGAGCTGTAGAAGCGTGTGCACGGTGAGCTGTACCGAATGCGTCGTTTACGTAGCAGTCAGCGTAAGAAGCCAATTTCTTGGTGAATTCTTTCTGGCTTTCTTTGACAGCCTTCTTTGCAGCAGCCTTTTCTTCGTCTGTGGCATCTTCAGCCAAACCTCTTGGTTTGCCTTCTTCCTCAGCATAGAAGCGAAGGTTTTCGAGCAACAGAACTTCTCCCGGTTGCAGAGCAGCAGCTTTTACAGCGGCTTCTTCGCCCATGCAGTCGTTAGCAAACTGAACTTCAACGCCTAGCAGTTCAGACAGATGTTTGATGATATGTTTCAAAGAGAATTTGTCGGCAACGCCTTTCGGACGGCCCAGGTGAGAACCGATGATGATGCTACCGCCGTCAGCCAAAATCTTCTTCAAAGTAGGAAGAGCTGCACGCATACGAGTGTCATCTGTAATGTTGAAGTTTTCGTCCAGGGGTACATTGAAGTCCACGCGAACAAATGCCTTTTTACCGGCAAAATTGAATTTGTCAATTGTCTGCATAATACTCTATTTTTATTTAAAAGTGTTTTTAAAATTCTTCTTTTAGAACGACCGCAAAGTTACTATTTATTTCGGTTCCTTGCTATTAAATCGTTATTTATTCTTGGCTTTTGGTGCCTCTTTTGTAACTTTATAAGTGTTACAGAAATATTTGCACATCATTTGCAAACCGCAGGTGTCACATTTCGGCGTACGTGCCTGACAAACATAACGACCATGCAGAATAAGCCAGTGATGGGCTATGGGTATTAATTTTTCCGGAATGTTCTTCACCAGTTCTTTCTCTACGCTGAATGGAGTCGTACAACTATCCGGCACCAGTCCGATGCGGTGACTGACACGGAAAACGTGGGTATCAACCGCCATCGCTGCTTTGTTGAAAACGACGGACTGAATCACATTGGCGGTCTTTCTTCCCACACCGGGAAGTTTGATCAGGTCATCCATGTTGTCGGGCACTTTGCTGTTGAAGTCATTAACCAGCATTTTAGCCATTCCTACCAGATGTTTGGCTTTGTTATTCGGATAAGATACGCTCCGGATGTATTCGAAAATAACTTCAGGCGTACTGGCAGCAAGAGCTTCCGGAGTCGGGAAGTCCTTGTAGAGAGGCGGAGTGATCATATTTACTCGTTTATCCGTACATTGTGCAGAAAGGATTACAGCGATCAGTAATTCATACGGATTATTGTAATGTAATTCTGTTTCGGCTACAGGAACATTTGCCTGAAACCATGCGATTACTTTTTCATAACGTTCTTTCTTTCTCATCTTAACTTGTTTTTATGGTAGTGAGGCGTTACTTTTAATTTGAAATAGACAGCGGAAACTACTGTCAGGCAGGCACCGAAAAGATATGCTTTGTCAAACGAACAGATTTCGGCTATATATCCTCCGGTCAGCATACCGATACCAATTCCTACATCCCATGAGGTCAGGTAGGTGGAAGTAGCTGTTCCCCGTTGGTTGTTGGGGGCAAGGTTTACGAACAGAGTATTGAATGCCGGAAACATAATTCCGAATCCGATTCCCATCAGCAGGGCAATTCCGAAAAAGAGAATGGTGCAGGCAGCATCATTCCATTGAATCAGATATACACAGGATGCGAGCAGGAAGAAACTTATTATAACCAGATTGAGTCCGGCGGCAATTACTTGGGTTATCTTTCCCCGGTCCACCAGCTTTCCTGAGAATATACGGGAAATGGCCATACCGATCGCCATAAAGGTAAAAAAGAAACCTGTTTGTGTATGGATTCCTATTTCGCGGGCATACATGGCTACATAATTGGTGGTCATTCCGTAGGGGATGGAGAGTAGCAACAGGCTGAGTCCCGCAGGCATTCCTTTTAATAAAATGAAACGGTCGAGTGAAATCGGTTCACGCTTTACCGGTGGTTTATAAGGTGTCTTCACCAGGCTTGCGGACAGGAATCCCAGCATACAGGAACCGAGCGCATAGCAGAATATTGTAGCGAAAGAAACCCCTCCGTCATGTAAAAACAGTCCGAACATCGGTCCGATGGACATGGCGATATTATTGGTCAGTCCATAATAGCCCAGCCCTTCACCTCTGCGGGAAGAGGGCATAATGTCAATGACTACTGTATTTCCACCTACCGTGACCATGCCGAAAGAGACTCCATGAATAATTCGGAATATAATAAATAGGGTAAGCGAGCCGGCGATAAGATATCCCGCAAACATCAGCATAAAGATGAAATAAGCGAAAAGATAAAGCGGCTTACGGGCAAACGTATCCAGCAGATAGCCGGAAAACGGACGGATGCAGAGTGCAGCTACCGTATAACAGGAAAGCACGATGCCGATAGTGGAATTTCCAGCCTGGAAGAATTCGGATAAATAGAACGGCAAAACAGGAATCAGCAACCAGAAACCGAAGTAGAGCAGGAAGTTGGCTGCCAAGATGAAACAATAACCGGGAGTAATGAGTCTATCCTTTGCCATAATAAGTGAACGTTCAATTTGCTGATCGGAACGGTGATAAGCCATCCCGTTTCAGTGTAATCGGTATATTGATTAAATGCCAATGTCCCAATTACCATCAGATGGTTTTATTGGCACATTGGCATACTGGTAAATTCTGTGCTCTATTTAATATGCCGCTTCGAATTCTTTTAAGAAGCGTGTATCATTTTCGGAGAACATACGGAGGTCTTTCACCTGATATTTCAGGTTCGTGATGCGTTCAATACCCATTCCGAGCGCATAACCGCTGTATACTTTGCTGTCGATGCCGTTTGATTCGAGTACATTCGGGTCTACCATACCGCAACCGAGGATTTCCACCCAACCGGTATGCTTGCAGAACGGACAACCTTTACCACCGCAGATGTTACAGCTGATATCCATTTCAGCACTTGGTTCTGTAAATGGGAAATAAGACGGACGCAGACGGATTTTGGTGTCCGCACCGAACATTTCTTTGGCGAAAAGCAGCAATACCTGTTTCAAGTCGGTGAATGATACGTTTTTGTCTACATACAGCGCTTCTACCTGATGGAAGAAACAGTGTGCACGGTAGCTGATAGCTTCGTTACGGTATACACGTCCCGGACAGATGATGCGGATAGGAGGTTTGGAAGTTTCCATCACACGGGTCTGTACAGAAGAGGTATGAGTACGGAGTACTACATCCGGATGAGCTTCGATGAAAAATGTGTCCTGCATATCACGTGCCGGATGATCTTCGGCAAAGTTTAGTGCCGAGAATACATGCCAGTCGTCTTCGATTTCCGGACCTTCGGCGATGCTGAATCCCAGACGTGCGAAGATATCGATGACTTCGTTCTTTACAATTGTGATCGGATGACGTGTACCGAGTTCAATCGGATAAGCCGAGCGGGTCAGGTCAAGACCGTCGCAACTATTATCCTGGCTCTCGAACTGTTCCTTCAACGCATTGATTTTGTCCTGCGCTTTAGTTTTCAGTTCATTCAGTCTCATGCCGACTTCTTTTTTCTGTTCGGCAGCTACGTTACGGAAATCCGCCATCAAATCGTTAATGGCTCCCTTCTTACTCAGGTATTTGATGCGGAGAGCTTCGAGTTCTTCGGCATTGGAGGCGTGCAAAGCTTCCACCTCTTTCAGAAGTTGTTCAATCTTAGCTATCATATTTTTGATGTATTGTTATTCAGTTTCTTAGTAAAAACCGTGCAAAGATATAATTTTATCACGAACCATCGAAATAATTTGTATCTTTGTTGCCGAATGTACCGAAAATCGGGGAACACTTATGAAAAAGATTGTTATTTCTCTTCTGCTATTGACTTTATCGTTTCGCCTGTCAGCTCAGATCGACTATCTGGAGCCGGTGAAGCCTTTTACTACCTATACGGGTGAGTTGGGTGAGTATTATCGAAATGTCTTTTCTTTGCTTAATACAGGTTTTCAACAACGTCCTTACGCGCGTTTTGTAACCATTCCTTCTTTTTCGCCGGAATATGCAATGTCGGTAGAGAAGAAGAACGGACGTTGTCTGTTGATTGCGAATACTTTGTCGCGTACCTATTGGCAGGCAGAGAAAGGAACGGTGAAAGTGGAAACTAAATCAGTGGAGATCAGTCAGTCCTTATACCAGTCTTTGGGAGCTATCGCCCGTCTGGTAACCAGCCAGATACAGGATTTGGACGGTTCGACAGCCGGACTGGATGGAGTTGTTTATTACTTCTCATCGACAGATGCGAAAGGAAAAGAGATGATGGGACGGAAGTGGTCACCCATGAAAGGTACTTTGATGGAGCGGCTTGTGTTGGTTTGTCAGTCGACTTACATGTTTTCTCAGGGAGAAAATATTTCGGAACAAGCATTGGCGGAGGAAGCAACCGCTTTATTGAAAGAGCTGGAGCACCGTACCAAAGAACAGCCGGACGCTCACAAAAAGCCGATGTATGTGGGGATTTATTCTGTTGGTCCGAAGCTCAAAACGCATTCGGGAAAGCAAATTGAAGAATTACCCTGCTTGGCTGATGTTTGTGTACGGGAATATGTAGCCAGACAAATGATTTATCCTGCGGAATTGCTTAAAGACAATGTCTCGGGATATGCTTTGTGTGAGTTTACTATAGATAAGGAGGGAGTGATTCTTCGTCCTCATATATTAAAATCGACTCATCCGGAGTTTGCAGAAGAAGCTCTTCGCATTGTGAAGGAAATGCCAAATTGGACACCGGCACTGGTGGGAGGCAAGGCGGTTGAAAGTGATTATACCCTTTATGTCCCTTTCCGTCCCCAGTTGTATAAAGAACAGTTGCAGATACGCGAACGCGAGTTGTCCAAAAAACATTAACGCCCGGAACTTTTCTCTTTTTATATTGTATTATCATTGTAACCAATAAAAAAAGAGAAGATATGGATGATATGATTAACAGACACGATTCGATTGCTGAGGAAAATATCGAACCGAATGGTCGTCCGGCTAAGAATGAGTTTGAAGAATGGAGCACTGAAGTTACCGATCGTGCAGATAATGTATTCAAAGGTGATACGAAAGACGGTCCCATCAAGGATCGTGAGAAACGAATAAAAGAAATGGATGAAGTGATAAAAAAGGACCTTGAATAAAGGTCCTTTTTTATTGTATATATGATATCTTTTTTAACACGATCTCGTGCTTATCGTTGTAGGCCATGAGAAACTTTTCAGTAACTTTGTAGCCCAAAAATATAGATAGTATGATAAAGGTATTATTGCTTGATGTAGATGGAACTTTGTTGAGTTTTGAAACTCATAAGGTGTCGCAATCCTCTATAGATGCTCTTAAAAAAGTACATGATAGTGGAATTAAGATTGTGATTGCTACCGGTAGAGCGGCAAGTGATCTTCATGAGATTGATGCTGTGCCGTATGATGGAGTTATTGCACTTAATGGAGCAGAGTGTGTATTGCGTGACGGAAGTGTGATAAGAAAAGTAGCAATACCTGCACAGGATTTTAGAAAATCAATGGAGCTTGCACGGGAATTTGATTTTGCAGTCGCTCTCGAATTAAATGAAGGTGTATTTGTCAATCGCCTTACCCCGACTGTCGAACAGATTGCCGGAATTGTTGAGCATCCGGTTCCGCCGGTTGTCGACATCGAAGAGATGTTTGAAAGAAAAGAATGCTGTCAACTTTGTTTTTATTTTGATGAGGAAACAGAACAAAAAGTAATGCCGCTTCTGCCTGGTCTTTCCGCAACACGCTGGCATCCTTTATTTGCTGATGTTAATGTTGCAGGGACAAGTAAGGCAACCGGCCTCTCGTTATTTGCCGATTACTACAGGGTTAAAGTTTCTGAAATAATGGCGTGCGGTGATGGCGGTAATGATATCCCCATGCTGAAGGCCGCCGGAATAGGAGTGGCGATGGGAAATGCGTCCGAAAAAGTTCAGTCAGTTGCCGACTTTGTCACTGATACGGTGGACAATAATGGACTTTACAAGGCTTTGAAACATTTCGGGGTAATATAAAAATGTCTTAATGAAGGCTGACTACAAAGCCAATCGCAGGTTTAAAATAAAAAAAGAGTAACTTATCATAAGTTACTCTTTTCATTTTGTGGAGCGTATCGGACTATAGCTTTGAGTACAATTGCTTTGGCTTGATTTTATACGCTCTTGTATATCAGTAATATATGTGGTGAATTGCATCTTTTAATGGCACATAAAATCATGTACGCTCAAAAAAGGGGGGAGTAGAAATAGAGGCTTACTCCCCACGATTTTTCTTTCTATATTTGCTCCAAAATAACAAATAAAGTAGTAAGATATATGATGGAAATTAGTCACAGTTGTAGAGCTTTTCTACACAAGAACGGACAGGTTATGATTCGTGTCAGATGGAATAACAGGAAGTGTGAAGTTGGCTTTTCTGTAGGTTGCAATGCTGATCCTGAAAAATGGGATAATGAGAACCAGAGAGCCAGATACAACACTACTCATAAAGTTGGTGGAAAGGTATATGTTGCCCGGGATATTAACAATCGCATTTCTCAATTTTTGGAATGTATTGAAGAATCTTTCACAGAGTATGGTGTACATTCCCAAATCCCTACCACAAAAGAGTTGAAAGAGCTGGTAAACGAAAAGCTGGGAAGAATAGAAAAGGAGATAGTAGTAGATGGTCCAATAGAGAGAGAAAAATCTTTTCGTGAAATTTTCAATGATTTCTTAGAAGTTTGTTCTATAGAAAGAAGTTGGAGTGAATCTGTACATCACAAATATGTTCAAGCATGGAACCACTTAAATAGTTGTGATCCAGATATTTCTCTAGCGACACTTAATAAGAATAAAATGACAGAATTAAAAAAATGGTACGTAAAAAATGGATATCGTAATCGTACCACTGTAAAACAATTCAGAATATTAAAATCTTTTCTTAGATGGATTGCTGCCAATGGTTATCTAGTAGAACAAGGAGTACTCAACTATAAGGTAAACTTAACTGTAACTAAAAAAGAAGTTACTTTTCTGAAATATAAAGAATTACTCCATTTTGCATCTTTCCAATTCCCTAAAAATAAAGAGTACTTAGATAGAGCTAGAGATATGTTTTGTTTTATGGCATTTACATCTTTACGTTATTCTGATTTAAGAGCATTAAAGAGTGTACATATTTTAAATGGAAAAATTGAGATGTATACCCAAAAAACAAATGATAAAATTACTATTCCTATAATAGAGAATGCTCAAAAGATTATAGATAAATATTCGTGGTATCACTCTGAGAACGGTACAATATTTCCAGTCCCTTCCAATCAGAAACTTAATGATTACTTGAAAGAAGCGGCAGAGCTGGCGGGATTGGATAGAGAGATTGTCGAAACTTATTTTATAGGGACACAACGACATGAGGAAATCCATAAGTTTTATGAGACAATTAGCTGCCATGACGGAAGACGTACCTTTGTTTGTTGCTCACTTGCATTAGGCATATCTCCTACAGTAGTGATGAGTTGTACGGGGCACAGTGATTATGAGTCAATGAAGCCTTACATCGAAGTTGCAGACGAAACACAGAAAATGCAAATGGAAAAATGGAATACTCATCAATACAAATCAGGCATTATAGAAAGTTTGGAAAAAATGACTCCGGCACAATTAAAAGAAATTTATGAGCATATCAGGAGTATAGCGTAATAAAAAATCGCTATATTTGGAACAGCATTCGGAAAATCCGGTGCTGTTTTTTTGTTTAATCTCAAGTTGATATTATTATGGAAAATGAGAATGAATTTAAAAAAGGTACTTTTGAGAAAATAGATGAAACCACTTATAAAATAAATGGTAATGAAATTATTTTTTCAGATGAAGGTGATATGGATTTAATTCCAATACTACGTGATATTGTTGTACAAAAAGAGAATATAACTATTGAAGATTATAATTTAAGTAAGCCAAGTTATATTTTAGGCAAGAAGGAAATACCAGTTGTTAATCTCATAACGGAAATAAATAATTTTTTAAATTCACGTCGTATACGGCGAAAAAAATTGGAAAATGGGATCTGTTATTATGAAACTAAGAATGGAAAGCTATCTGTTGAAGAGGAACTTATTCCATTGGTAGAAGATATAATTAATGAAAAGGTTAGACCTATTAAGGCGTATGGACTTCAAAAAGAGGTATATCTAATTAATGATGAAAAGACATCTGTGAATGATATAGTTTTAGAGATCTGCGATTTTGCGTGTTGGTATTGCTTGGAGCCTTGGAGAATTGGTGGGTTTCATTATAAAATTGGGGAGGAAGAATTCTATTTGAGAGAAGACGATGTACAAATAATAAATGAGTTGATAAAAAATGGAAAAAGTGACTCGACCTGGTCAAAATATGAACATAAGAAATGCGTATATGATATTAATGGTAATGAATGTTTTATTACTCATCTGACTTCATACATAATTATTCTTTTGCATAGACAGATAGCTGGTAATGAGGTTCTGGCTGAACTAAAAGAGCTTTGTCTGAAAGATAAATTGGATCGTAATAAAAAAGATTTTGTAGATAAAGTTCTTTGTTTTATATTTTCTCTTCCATCCTCGATTCTGCGATTATTACTAAAAGGAGAAAAAGAATATTATGACTTAAGTACAGCCCAAATAAAAGAACTCAATAAGGATATAGCCAATAATCCCCGTTGGAAGGAACTGTCTCCTGCTGTATTGATGAAGCAGTTCTTATTATTCCTCGAAGATCCTTTTGAACTATATTTTGAAGGGACAAGTGAAGAGAAGGAGCTTTTCTATCAAAAATTAGACTCAGAAAACGAAGAAGATTTTGATATTTTTTTTTATAAGGAACTGGAAGAAGAACGGTTGTATCTGAGAGATGATAGGCAGGCTTTGGACGACGCACTCGAATCAACGGATATAAGATTTCCACCATATAAGCCTCTAGGTGAAGTTGGCTATTATTATATGCAAGCTTTCGTGAATGTACATAATGAGGAATATGAACAATGGAAAGATAACGTGAGAGAAAGGGGACTTATAGATTCAGATTTCCTTTATGTTTGTTATTCAAGTGATCTACTAAATATGAATACTATTTTTTCATTTTGGTATTATTATTTCGAAGGACAAATTTTTGATCGTTTTTTTCATGCAATAAATTGTGGCTTTATCAGACCAGAGGTTATAAAATCTACAATTGATAAGTTGCATGAATTAGGTTTGTCTAAATATGCTCAAGAAAGATATGATGAATATCGAAAACTAACAGGCGAAGGTAAAGACTTCTGTTTTGCTAAATTAGATGTGAAAGAATTGTCAAAGAAGCTGTCTCCATATTACAGCAATTTGCCTAGCGGTAAAAAAAATCACTCTTTTACTGATTATTATCTGTTTGATATAGTCAATGATGTAATCCCCAATTTAGAATCCGGACTTGATGTTGCGGCTTTCGCTTTGTTGTTATGGGAAAGTAAACTCTTTCAATCATCAAAGGATAATGAAAAGTTCACTAGTTTCCGTGATGATATAGCCCGAATATTTCAGTTGGACAATATCCCTAATATATCAAAGTATACAGCGGGTAAGCCGAAAGTTAAAGAAAAGGCTAATAAGCTTATGGGTCAATTTGAATGTCTTGAGAGCTTACTTGATGGGAAGACCCTCACATAAATAACCTGTTTCCGCTTTGTTCCTATTTTATAGTTTTTATCTCCTTGTAAAGTAGTTATTGTGCTATTTTACAGGGAGTTATTTTTTTTCTCCTTGTTTCCCTTTTAGTTTTGTATTTCATAATGTTATTTCTTTGCATCCGTAATCAGAACGATAGCTATGAAATACATGTAAACGGTTCTGACTATAAATTTTTAATCCAAAAAATAAAGTAATATGAGAAATCAAAAATTAAAAGAAGTTCTTTCTTCCGATAGCACTGTAGGAGATTTGGCAAGTGTGATGAAAGAAGCATTAGGCTTAAAGGAGCCTGGCAAGGAGATTAAAAGCGATCCCTTTTCGTCAACTAAAAAGCATTATGTCTATGGTATTAAAGGGCTAGCCAAACTGTTGGGAGCTTCATCTTCTACTGCTCAACGTATTAAGAGTAGTGGTGTGCTTGATGCAGCAATTTCACAGAATGGTAAAATCATAGTGATTGATGCTGACTTGGCATTAGATTTACTTAGAATATCTAATAAGAACTGGGGACGTAAGTATTTCAAATAAATATATTATGAAATTTGACAATAACGAGACTTCTATGATTGTAACAGAGCAGGCAATCGCTCAAGTAGTGCTAGAGAGTGGTGATAATGGTATTAAACCTCTGGGAAGTGCTACACCTGATAGTAATGATAGCGCGAAGAATATAACTACTGTGGAAGGAGGAAATTTGTTACAGGTAAGTGTATCTGCAAGTAAAATGGAGCAGTCAGGTTTAGAAGTGAATAAAGAAGAATTTGTACAAGTGATCGACACAGCTTCCTTTAGCGGGGTCGAAGTAGAATCTCCGAATGCTGATAAGGAGGTTGAACAAACAACTGAAATGATGAAAAATGATTTAGAACCAAATGTTAATGTAGAGAAAGAGCCTACAAGTGTACCTACAGGACAACTAACTAACTGTGGAAGTAGTGATGATGGCATAAATCAATCAGAAACTTCAGAAGTGAATGGACTGGGAGAAGAAAAAGGAAACGGTGTGAAAAAAAACAGAGGTAAGGAAAAAAATCGTCTTACTATCGGACAGATTGTGGCACTCTCTGTTCTAATGAGCTGGGGATATTCTTTCGGTAAACTAAAAATCAACAGGGCATTAAATACAAAGGCCTTAAAAAAGAAAATTAAGTCTATCAAACTTTATGGAATGGTATCTCCTTGCTTAGTTACTACAGCACAGGTTTGTCTGGATGCCGGATTGGAAATAGTATCTTTTGATGGTATTCCCATAACCAAAGATACTCCAAATCTTGATAAGATTCTGATTATAATTGATGGTGCTCATAGACATGTAGCTACGATGGAAATAAACAGCGCGTTAAAAAAAGGTGAAGTTATGCAAGAAAGTTACTATTACTTACCTCTTACGGGCAACTACAAAGTGATGGAACTTTTGAGAGAAGCCAATGTTGTCACTAAACCATGGGCCGGTTCAGACTTCCTGACGAGTTTGATAATGTCCCGTGAAGAAGCCGCCGAAAATGAGATGCTCATTTGGGTTCAGACAAAGTTGGAAAAATCCGGTGATACAGCAATATGGGAATGGGCCACGTTAAATAAGTCTGTACCCTCAAAATCAAAATTAATAAAAGCAGCAGGAACGGATGAGAAGGCTGATGCTGTATTCAAGAATATCAGCGATTCTTCTAAATTTGAACGTGGGAAGTCTATTTATAACGCTTTTGCTAAAATTTTTGCGGAATCAATTCTTGGTTGCAAATTTTTTCCGGAATGGGTCATTGACAAATTATCTA
>ERZ779729.1073-NODE-1073-length-21201-cov-2.626501_pt1 | contig 21201 bp, 18 predicted proteins | sample MGYA00511072_ERZ779729 | MGnify/ENA primary metagenome ERZ779729 (study PRJEB29588, sample SAMEA2156675) | human gut metagenome | biome: human gut; feature: human-associated habitat; material: faeces | place: Denmark | collected 2008/2010 ...
CAAAATTAAACCTTTTTTTCCACACTATTGTTTTTTTTTGTACTTTTCGCAAAAATTTCAATGCGTATGGAACATATGAAGAAGAAAAAGAGGTTCTCAAGAAGAGATATATTATATAAATCATTGCTGTTTGTAGCGACAGTGACACTGATTGTCTATTTCCTGCCACGTGACGGAAAATTCAACTATCAGTTTGACATAAACAAGCCCTGGAAGTACGGGCAGTTGATAGCCACTTTTGACTTTCCGATCTATAAAGACGACGCAGTGGTGAACCGGGAACAGGATAGTCTGCTGGCTTCCTTCCAACCTTATTATCTGCTTAACAAACAAGTAGAGAAAGACGCAATCGCCAAGCTGAAAGAGAATTACCATACTCACCTGAAAGGTATACTTCCTTCCGTAGATTATCTGCGATACATCGAACGGACATTAAAAGAAATATACGGAGAGGGCATCGTTTCGACAGAAAACATACAAGAACTCCACAAGGACAGCACTTCGGCGATCATGATTATCGACGACAAGCTCGCAAACTCCAAGCCTACCGATCATATATATACGGTCAAAAAAGCTTATGAGTACTTGCTATCCGCAGATACGACCCACTTCAACCGTGAGATTCTGAGACAATGTTCTTTAAACGAATACATCACTCCCAATCTCACATTCGACCAGCAACGGACACAGACCGCCAAAGAGGAAATGCTGAACAACTATTCCTGGGCCAACGGATTAGTCGTCAGCGGGCAGAAAATTATAGACCGTGGAGAAATCATCAGTCCGGAAACGTACAATATTCTGGAATCATTACGCAAAGAGTCTATCAAGCGCAGTGAATCCATTGATCAGAGCCGCTTGATTCTTGGCGGGCAGATTTTGTTTGTCGGTATGCTGATGCTTTGCTTTATGCTCTATCTCGACCTGTTCCGAAAAGATTATTATGAGCGCAAAGGCAGCCTGTCGTTACTGTTTACACTGATTGTATTTTATAGTGTGGTAACAGCTTTCATGGTATCACATAATATATTTAATGTATATATGATTCCGTATGCGATGCTGCCCATCATCATACGGGTTTTCCTCGATTCACGAACTGCCTTCCTGACGCATGTCATTACGATATTAATCTGCTCTATATCCCTGCGTTTTCCGCATGAGTTCATTCTGACGCAGTTGGCTGCCGGATTAGTTGCCATTTTCAGTTTAAGGGAACTTTCGCAGAGGTCACAGCTCTTCCGCACGGCCTTATTGGTGATACTGACTTATGCGGCTATTTACTTCGCATTCGAGCTAATGACCGAGAACGGACTTGCCAATGACTTCTCTAAGTTGAATGCACGGATGTATACCTATTTCTTTATTAATGGTATTCTGCTGCTGTTTACATATCCGTTGCTGTTTCTGCTGGAAAAGACGTTCGGCTTTACCTCTAATGTGACTTTGGTCGAACTTTCCAATATCAACAGTGATCTTCTCCGACAGATGTCCGAAACAGTGCCCGGAACTTTCCAGCACTCTATGCAGGTAGCCAATCTGGCGGCAGAAGCAGCGATCCGTATTGGAGCGAAAAGTCAATTAGTACGTACCGGAGCTTTATATCATGATATCGGCAAGATGGAGAATCCCGCTTTCTTTACGGAGAATCAGTCGGGAGGCGTCAATCCTCATAAGAATCTGAATTATGAGCAAAGTGCCCAGGTCGTGATCAGTCATGTGACAGACGGATTGAAACTGGCGGACAAGCATAATCTGCCGAAAGTAATCAAAGACTTTATCAGCACCCATCATGGACGGGGGAAAACGAAGTTCTTTTATATCTCATGGAAGAACGAGCACCCCGACGAGGAACCGAATGAAGAACTGTTCACCTATCCAGGTCCTAATCCTTTCTCAAAGGAGACAGCTATTCTGATGATGGCGGATGCTGTCGAAGCGGCGTCACGCAGTCTGCCGGAATATACGGAAGAAACTATCAGCAACTTGGTCGACAAGATCATTGACTCCCAAGTTGCTGAAGGTTATTTCAAAGAGTGCCCTATCACTTTCAAGGACATTGCGACCATCAAGACGGTATTCAAAGAAAAGCTGAAAATCGCTTATCACACACGGATCAGTTATCCTGAGTTAAAGAAGTAAGCAGACCGGCACAAGCGTCTTCGAGTACATCCAGCACATATTCAAATCCTTCGGCCCCTCCATAGTAGGGGTCGGGGACATGGTCGGCGGGAATGCGGGTACAGTACTCCGTCATGCGATGAATCTTTTTCCACTCTTCCGTAGAAGGAGCTTTTTCTTTCAGATCATCTATGTTACGGTCGTCCATGCCAATAATCAGATCAAAATTATAAAAGTCCTCTGTCCGCACCGGACGGGAGCGATGAACCAGTTGATAACCACGACGGGCAGCGTGTGCACGCATCCGGCTATCCGGCAATTCGCCTTGATGATAAGACAGGATTCCGGCGGAATCAATCACAAATTCTTCTTCCAGTCCGGCTTCTTTGATCAGGTGAAGCATTACTCCTTCCGCCGTAGAGCTACGGCAGATATTTCCGAGGCAGACAAATAATATTTTCTTCATAATTTACGTTTAATAATTGACAGGCTTCATTCGTTTCTATTATCAAAACGAATTAAGTATCTGATTGGCCCGGTTTACGGTAACGGCTGCCGGTATTTCCGGCATATTACCCAAATTGAACGGGGCCAGCATTTTCTCTATCTTCTTTAATCCGGCTTTATTTCCCTTCTTCTCAAATTCCTGACGAAGAATCGTTATTTTCTCATGTGCCTGAATACCTTCGATCAGACGTTCGAAGCGGATACAGCTACGGGCTCCCGGATACACGAGATAAGTATCTCCTGCCGCCCACGTGCGGAAACGTGAATCGAGCAACGGCTCCAAAGGCCAGCTATTGTATGCCCAACGCAGATAGCCGTCCAGATGCTTCTTCGAAGAATAGAAACTCACCCATGCAGCCTCAGCAGGGTCGGAAAAAGTGAATGTATTGGGATGTGCTTCCGTACAACAAGTATAATAGGTGGTACGTTTATTCTCGGCCGCACGGCGGAGACGCACTTCTTCCGGGAAGTTCTGTCCGATAACAATGCAATAATCGTACAAGTCCGGCTCTATCTCAGTATGATAATTACCGGCCAGTGAAACTTTAAACTCCGGATCTGCCTTACGGATTACTTTCAACGTTTTCTGCATTACATCCATCGGACGCTCATCCATCGCAATCGCACAAATATCAAACCATCCTTTTTCTCTCAGATGCTTGGAAAAAGAAGTAAGCATCGCAACCCACATTTCTTCATAAGCAGGTTCTCCCGGTGCTGTCTTTACAAACTTCAATGAATTTGTTGCCTGATCAAAATACTGGAAAGATAATTCCCAGGGAACCATAGAGTAACAGTTAATCTGCTGATCGATACCGACACTCATCATAAACTCTACCCAGCGATCAAAAACCGTATAGTCGAAAGCCCAAGTGCCGTCGGCACGTTTCATCCATGTAACCATCGTCTCGAAATAATCTTCAGTCTGACCGTTCCAGGGTTTATGTGTCAAAGTGGCTGTGATAATCTTTTGACCGGCATCTGCCAGCATTTTCATCAGCGGGCGCATAGCGTCCAGATGCTCCTGGCTCCACAAGGGAACCTGATAATAACGGGCTACGGCAAACGGGCTCTGCCACAAATCCAGATGATAAGCCCATTCGGACGGTGCAGGAAGTTCACGGGAAGAAACGAGGATTTCGAGATTAAGCTGCTGCAACAGACGGGAACCGTCTTTTACCAGCAAAGCACCCTTGTAGGTTCCGGGAGTAGCCGATTGAGGAATCCAGCATTGCACCCAGATAGGCTGAACGGTACGTGCCGGAACAGACATTGATTTCAAGTTCGTATCAATCGGGTCGGCTACCAACAACGAATCGTAATCCACTGCTTGACGGTGACCGCACGCGCCTCTGCCATCTTTATTCAGTTCATCGGTCATTACATAACGGATGAAACCGGCTTTAAACGCCTCATCCGAAAGACTATTTCCTTTTTTATCTTTAAAATCGGTAAAGCTGAAGTTCAGATCTTTCACCTCAGTGCCGGTCCAGACAACAGCCTGCGCGTTTACACGTTCGCCACGCCAGCCTTTTAAAGTGGTAAGCTGCTGCTTTTTCAGCTGGGGAAGCCGATGCTTCGCATAGCGGGTGTCAATAGTTCCCCAGGAAATCTGAGGGATGGTAACTGCTGCCCAGTCTTTATCAGAGGGGGAAGAAGGATCGGGCAGTTCCTGATAAGTTTCAATTGGAAATTTCGGTTGCCCCGTAGGGGTTCCACACTGCGTCACTCCTTGCTGGGCAAAAAGAGGACTCACACCAATAAGACATGTTAAGCAATAAATCGTAAGTCGTTTCATGGTTAGTTAATTTATAAAGGTTATTATAAGGAAAATATTAGGTCTGTATCAAGTGCTACATCGGGTCTACATCATAATAGACAATCAAGGATTTATAGCGCTCATCTTCCAGCATCTCTTTCTGGATACGTTGTAGCAATTCCCGCGCACGTCCCATCGGGGCATTCTGTTCGATCTTCAACACTATCTTTTTGATGAATAATGTCTGGATACGGGCAACGGGAGGTTTGTCCGGTCCCAATACCCGGTTTCCGAACACGGTTCTTAGTTTATCTGCCATGACCGCAGCCATCTGGTCCAGCAAAGCTTCATTATGGTTTTTCAGATATACATACACCAACCGATAGTAAGGGGGATAATGAAACATTTGCCGTTCGGCGAGCTGACCGTCTACCATTTCTTCATAGTTATTACCGATAACCTGATGGATAATGGGGTGATCAATGCTTTTCGTTTGCAATACCACCCGCCCGCGTTTATTTTTACGTCCGGCTCGTCCCGCTACTTGTGCCATCAGTTGGAAAGCACGTTCGTAAGAACGGAAATCCGGATAATTAAGCATGGTGTCCGCATTTAAGATACCCACTATACTTACGTGATCAAAGTCCAGACCTTTCGATACCATTTGCGTACCGATAAGTATATCCGTCTTTCCCTGTTCAAAGTCGGCAATAATCTTCTCGTAGGCAGCTCGGGTACGGGTAGTGTCCAAATCCATTCGGGCAACAGCCGCTTCCGGAAAAAGGACTTTGATATCATCTTCAATCTTTTCCGTACCAAAACCGCGATTGACCAGTTCTGTTCCTTCACAGGCAGGACAGGACTTCGGCAGTTGATAGGTATAGCCGCAATAATGGCAGGTCAGTTGGTTGATGCCTTTATGATAAGTCAGACTCACATCGCAGTTCTTACATTTCGGCACCCAGCCGCAAGTACGGCATTCTATCATCGGTGCAAATCCGCGACGGTTCTGGAAAAGAATGACTTGTTCTTTCTGTTCCAGTGCTTCTTTCATATATTGTATCAGCAACGGCGAGAACTGTCCGACCATCCGCCTCTTGCGATGCAGCTCTTTGATATCCACCGGAATAATCTCCGGCAGCTGAATTTCTTTATAACGTTCTTTCAGTTGTACAAATCCATATTTTCCATTCCTTGCGTTCTGCCATGTTTCTATGGAGGGGGTAGCAGTACCGAGAAGCGTTTTTGCTCCATACATGGCAGCCAGTACGATAGCCGCATTCCGTGCATGATAGCGGGGAGCAGGGTCTTGTTGCTTATAGGTGTTCTCATGCTCTTCGTCTACAATCACCAGCCCCAGATCACGGAAAGGAAGAAATACGGAAGAACGGACTCCAAGGATGATATCATATCCTTTTTCTCCCAGTTGCTTCCGCCATATCTCTACCCGTTCGGCATCCGGAAACTTGGAATGATAAATCCCCAAACGAGAACCGAATACCCGTTGCAGGCGTTCTGTGATTTGAGTAGTCAATGCTATTTCAGGCAAGAGATACAATACTTGTTTCCCCTGACGAATCGTTTCTTCTATCAGATGAATGTATACTTCCGTCTTTCCACTGGATGTGACTCCATGAAGCAGGCAGACATTTTTCTCCTGAAAGGATTGCACGATCTCATCGTGCGCCCGCTGCTGAAACTCGTTCAAGGCATTCAACTCTACGACCTCCTTCACTTCCTGATTCAGCCGGCCGACTTCATGGAAGTAAATCTCAAATATCTTTTTCTCCACCAAGCCATTCAGAATAGAAGGAGACACCCCTGCACGTTGCAACAGCTCTTTTTTCGAAACTTCTTTCGGCGTTTCTCTTCCAAGGATTCCCGAACACTCGACATATTTCATCAGCAACGCCAACTGCTTCGGAGCACGGGACAGGATATCAAATAAGATATGAAGCCGCTTTTCATCAGCAGAACCGGCTAATCGTACTCTCGCCTCTGTTTTCGGCTTGTAAGTACGGCGCAATTCCTCTTTCACAAAGATGGCCTCTCTATCCAGCAGAGATTTGATGACTGTGAGGATATTTTTCATGCCACTCTCCTTCTCCAGTTTCGTGACACATTGCTGAGAATCTACTGAAAGCAAATCAAGAATACGCTGCTCTCTTTCCGACAACGGTGCATCTGCCTCAAAATCGGGATTATATTCTACAATCGTTTCACTCTCCAACTTCAAACCGGAAGGAAGTGCCGCTTTATAAACGTCTCCTTGTGTACAGAGATAGTAATCTGCCAGCCACTCCCAAAACTTAAATTGAGTGGACAATAAAATAGGAGAAGCATCCAGCAATGCAGATATATCCTTCACCTCATACTCCGTCGGAGCACAATAATGAACATTACGAACGATAGCTGTATAAAACTTCTTCCGTCCGAAAGGAACTATCACACGGCATCCGATTTCAACTTCTTCCGCACATTCATCCGGCAGGGAATAGGTAAAGTACTTCGGAAGCGGTAATGGTAATATGACATCTACATACTTTTTCATTGCAAGCACAAAAGTACAATAAAAAAATGGGGATTTAAAAGAGGGAAGGGAACACTGATAAGAAAAATAGTCTGTACACCGGAATTTAATAAAATAGATTCAAGTTTACAGACCAGTATCTTAAACAAAATACCTTAGAATAAAAAAAGAGCCTCCTCTATCGGAAGCTCTTTCTTTTTATGATAAAAAGTAACGGATAGCTTAGAATATATAAGCAACGGATACTTGCCAAGTCTTGGTTTTGTATGAGCCTTCAATGTCTTCAAAGCTGGCAGTCTTGCCCAACGGAATATTATAATTAGCTCCTACTTGCAGATGATTCAGCAACTTCACACCTGCGCCGACATTGATACCGACTTCAGCTTTCTTTTTATCAACTTTCGATGTCTTTTCTAGATCAAAATAGAAATCAGGACCAGCAGCAAGATAAACTCCCAGCAAGCTTCCCAAACCAATGTTATACTTTAGGTTAACCGGAACATCAATACCGTTCTGCTTAATTTTCTCACCTTCAATATCAACACCTCTTTGAGCAAAAAGCAAAGACGCATCTATACCCAGTCCTACAACCGGAATATTGAATTCCGCCATCGGACCGATAAAGAAACCTGTAAAATTATCCTTTTTAAAGTTTTCTTTCACATCAGAAAAGCTTGCTTTAGACAAGTTCAAACCACCCTTTACACCAAAATGTAATTGTGCCTGGGCAGGCATCGCCATACCGATACATACGGCAATCATTAAAGCACCAAAAATCTTTTTCATAAATCTACGTGTTTATAATTCGGGACAAAGATATATATTTATAATAAATAAACACAAATTATTGCTCTTTGTTCGTTTCAGAGTCGTTGTTGTTCATCCAGTCCGGCTCCTGTACCTTTATATTTACTTTTCTGAAGATTAAACTTATAATGTACCGTCAGCTTAACCTCCTGTGTGTTCCGTTGAGTTTCACGGTATATCTTAACCTTGTTGTCATACTGGGTAGTCGCATCTCTTACCGTATGAAACAAATCATTGCCCTCTACTGTACAATCCAGCCGCCCGTTAAAGAATGACTTATAGATACTTACCCCGAAGCAACTTACAGGCCGTGTAAAACTGTTCTGATATACTCCTTTGCCTGTATAAGTTCCATTTAACCGAAAAATATATCCCATTGGCAACTGAAATGAGTTATTCCAGCGAATCCCTACTGTTATCCCATTCATATTCTTCGTCCCATCCAGATATCCGATGTTGAACCATTGAGACTGAACAGAAGCAACCCATTCCGGTCGCCAGCAACCAATGCCGGGAGAATACACCAAAGAAGCTGTCATTTCATCCCTGTGTTCAACATTGCGGAACTTAATAAGAGTAATCTTCGGATCGGAAGTCGCTTGTTCGATGGAAAACAGAATATCATCATTATAACGATTGTATCCTACGGAAAGCTGCAAATCCCTGTAAGCCGCCCGCATTTCAGCGGTATGTATATAGGTCGGTTGCAAATTGGGAGTTCCGCCCAGATAAGTAAACCGATTCCCATAATGGATTTCATTTTTCAGCTGCTCATAGTAAGGACGGGCCACTTGAATGTGATAACCCAATCCCCAATGCACTTTTCCCGCCGAGCCTTTTAAAGATAACGAAGGAAACAGATTACGATAATGTTTGCTCTCGTCGGACTGATAAATACTGTTTTCATAAAAATCGGACTTTACATCTTCATACCGAAGGCCGGCAGAAGCATCAATTCCACCCAAACTCCAAGTACAATTCAAAAAGAAAGCAAGATTCCTCTCCCTGATTTTATCACTGGTTCCGAGTATCTGATTTCCAAAACCCGAGAAATCACTTATACGGTGTATATAGCTATATTCACTTCCTCCCGAAATCCTTCCTTTGAACAACGGATATGCCAAGACCAGTTTCCCCGCATATAGTTTATTGCTGGTTTCGCTAAAGGTCGTCATATAGAGATCGTCATAGTTCAGACTCAATTCTTTGATGTTCTCTTCTTCCTTATTTTTCCCCACCAATACATCAGCATTCAAGTCAATCTCCAGACTATTTATATCACCATGATAGTAGAAATTAGAATGATGCGTCGGATATGTTTTCTCAATTGAAAACGCATTGGTATTCCACACATCATATAGTTCATGATCGGCATATACTTCTGTCCGGTTATCATTACTCATTTTATCGCGCGGAGCAGATGTCAACTCATAAGTCGCGCCAAAGGAGTGATTTTTATTAATCTCATAGTTGAATCCAAACTGCCCGAAGTAACTGATATTCTTTCCCAAATCTGTAGAATGAGTCCTTTGTTTCCACAAAGTATCTACATCCGTCATTTGTACTGTCTCCCCTGTTTCCTTCAAATGTTGCAGACGATACTGGAAAGTTCCGAATAAGTCCAGCCCATTCTGCCGATATTCCACATTCAGTTGGTCGTTATTACCTATCTTATATGAATAATCCGCTACTGAGCGCAATCCTATGCCGAAGCCATCGATTTTCTTTCCGACCGTTTTCAGTTTTAATACAGCTCCTACCGCTGCTCCATATTCCGCACCAGGATTCGTGATCAGCTCTACCTGCTTTATATTCTCAGCACTCAGCCGGTCAAGCTCATCCAAATGACGAACTTCCCTGTTATTGATATAAATCAGCGGAGTTCCCTTTCCCAAAACTTCCAACGTACCATCCGGCCTTTTCAAAACTCCCGGCAGGAGTTCGGCTACATTCATCGCAGTACCTGCTTTACTCAGAATGGTATTTTCAACTTTTGTCGTTAACCCACCGTTGTCCAACCGATACAAAGGAAGATGCTGTGTGACGACCACTTCATCCAACATCCTGTCGTCAGGAATTATCACGATATCACCGATGATAGAGGGCATAAGCCTCTGAATACTCCTTTTATATCCCACATAAGACACAGCCAACAGATAAGGCTTACTCTCAGAAACCTCTATTTTAAAAATCCCCTGCTCGTCTGTGACAGTTCCGCTAATCAGCGAAGAATCCGCTACAGACAACAACGCAACTGTAGCATATTGCACAGGAATCTTCTGATCATCCAGCACTCGCCCACTGAACATCTGAGCCGAAGCATTCAAAGAGACGATCAACAACAAAACCAATAAAATACTATATTTCATTTTTCTTTTCATTTTAAAGTTATTCTATAAACAGCGGCCGTCCGAACAGGCACAGACCTTCTCCTGCCGACATCTCCGAAGAGACACCGATACAGATATTTCCATACACACATCTGTCTGAGCATCTGCCGGACGGCAGACAAAAGGAAGAGAATAGTTAGTTAAATAAGAATGGTCAGTAAGTAAGAATATCATTATACAAACCTTCCAAACGTTTACGCAGGAATTTAACAGCATAATGTTTACGGGAAAGCACCGTATTGGCAGGGACACTGATCAATTCCGACACTTCTTTCACCGAAAATCCTTCCAGTTCCATCAGTTCAAAAACTTCCCGCTGTTCAGAAGGCAATTCGGCAAGTGCCACTTTCAGTTCCTGCCACACTAACGAACGCATATATTCCGTTTCGGGCGAAGGTGCCAGTTCATCATCGGCAAAAAGTACCGTTGAAAAGTCACTCAAAACACTCTCTTCCTCTTCATACTGAGAAACAGGCCACTCTTCCTCACTTTTCTTTTTTCCTTTGTTGATAATCGTATTTCTCGTCACTCTATAAAGCCATGCCGTCACCTGCTCAATTGGATTCATTGTGTTATTGACAGCCTTCACCAACTGATAAAATACGTCTTGTAATATATCCTCCGCATCTTCCTTACTGGAAACCCTTCGATGGATAAAGGCTTTCAATTGCGGCTGATGTTCTACTATCAGCCGCTCCACATCGCCTTCGTGCCCCTTTTGCCTATTCATTTTTTACTGAGGGGGCTATATGGACATCCTTTCCTTGAGTTACATCAGCACTCTTACCAAAGTCTGCATCCGTATTCCTGCCAAAATCCTCCCTGTCAAAGAAACGTTCTCTGTCCCACGGACCGAAGCCCATATGTTTCCTTTTCTTTATAAATTCTCTGCGCTGTTCAGGAGTCATATGCATCCATTTTTCATGAACCGGATTCCCACCCCGTCCTGGCATTCCTCTACGACCAAAGCCGAAGCTCCCAAAAAGAATACGAGTCAGGACAAACAATCCCAATGCCTGCCATAAGCTGAGCACAGGCAAACCAAAGATAACCGGCATCAGCCAATTCCACAATAACATGATGATGGCTCCTATGGCTACTGCCAAAACCAACCAAAGAACTACAAAAACAAATGGATTCCTGAAAAAAGGAAACTTACGACTATGTTTTCCCCTACATCCTTTATCACAATCTTTTGTAACCATTATATTCCGATTTTTAATTAATTATTCTTGTTATCTGAAAGAGCTCTCTACTCTAGCAGACAATCAAGACGAAGAAATATTTTATGAAGTTACAAAAAATAATGGATTACCGGAAAAATAATATGCGAATCACCTCTTATCCCGATTTGCCAGCAAGGCTTCCTTAGTTCCCACTGCCATCGAAAGAATACCGTCATTACACGTAACCATACCGCTCTCCTTGCGTCGTGTCAGCCAATCGGTAACAAAGTCCGAAGCATATCCTCCCGTACTGAACTCACCGTCCAGCGCTATTATCTTTTTATAGGCAGACAGGTAATCTTCTTCCGTCGTATCGGGATAAGCATTGGTGTAAAGCCACAACTGGATATCGTAAAGCAGATAAGAACGTTCGTCGGCATGAAGCGCAAAGAATCCCTTATCGATTACTATTTCTTCCGATATCTTCCGAATCCACCGTTCCGTATCCACGGGATGATCACACTTTGCGCACAAATCGGACAAGAGCGGTGAGAAAGCTGCGTTCCGAACTTTTTCCAGCTCCATTCTTTCATCTTCTTCCGATGTATCAAAGACATCTTCGTTAACAAGTCCCCGAATAAATTTTTCAAAGTTATCGGCAAGGAAAGTAACATAATAATCATCTTCCTGATCGACATGAACGACTTTCGGTTCACCCTGCGGACCACACTCCCGATAATCAAGAAAAATCATATCATGTCCCGCAGAAGGACAGTCGCAGATGGCCACTCCGATGTCCGGATACCCCCATTCTTCAATCATGAAACGGCTGCCGAGCTGTCCGCAAAGAGAATATATCTTATCCTTATCAACTCCCATAATGCCGGTGATAGCCACATGATCGTCCGCCCAACTGGTAGGCTCGTCGCAAGGAAAACAAACATTGAAAGGTATTCCACCGTTATGCTGCTTCATCAGCCAAATATAAGATTCGGGGAGTTTGTATCCCAGTTCACGTTCTGTTTCTTCTATCATCTCTTCTGTTGGAGGCGCGCCAATATATTCATTCATAGCATATTCATCATCATCCCAGAAGTCTGTAAAGTCAAAATTCTCAAAAGGTCTGTTTTTCATAATCGCTGTTTTTAATTTGTATTCTTTTAGTTTTGCTTTGTATGTACACTACTTTTTACGAATATACTAAAAAACAGACATTATCAATTTATTTCCTTTATTTATTTCGTTTTTTTTACGAGTAAATGAAAAAGAATCCAAGATTAAATACATAAAATACACTAATGATACAAAACACAGAGACCAGCCTATATCAACAGGCTGGCCTCTCATTTTACCCCTATGAATCAATGATTCGGATGAATATCCAGTTTCACCGGTTTAATCATATTTTCCGGTTTCAAGATCGTATCCAGGTCTTCTTTGGAAAGAATGTTATGTTCCAGCACCAGCTCATACACTCCTTTACCCGTTTCCAGAGCCTCCTTCGCTATCTTTGTAGAATGTTTATAGCCAATTACGGGATTCAGTGCGGTCACTACTCCGATACTGTTGTGTACATCCCGACGGCATTTTTCTTCATTGGCTGTGATGCCATCAATACATAAGGTACGCAATGTATCAAAACCGTTCATCAACAAATCCGCAGATTCAAAACAGCATTGTGCCATGACAGGTTCCATCGCATTCAGTTCCATCTGTGCAGCCTCTCCACTCATAGCTACACAAAGGTCGTTTCCTATCACTTTATAAGAAACCTGATTCATGACTTCGGGAATAACAGGGTTCACCTTTCCCGGCATAATGGAAGACCCCGGCTGCATGGCAGGCAGATTGATTTCTCCCAGTCCGCAACGAGGACCGGAAGCCAATAGCCTCAGATCATTACAGATCTTGTTCATCTTGACAGCTACACGCCGCATGGCCGAAGAATATCCTACCATGCAGGAAGTATCCGAAGTAGCGCCTATCAGGTCATCTGCCAGTTTGATATCCAGTCCGGTAATCTTGCGCAGGGCAGCAATGCACTTTTCCGCATATTCCGGTTCGGCGGTAATTCCGGTTCCGATGGCTGTCGCCCCCATGTTGACCGTCAGAAAATCCTGTGCGGCAAAATCGAGATTCTTCAGTTCGTGTTCCAGAATGCTGGCGAATCCATTAAAAGTCTGTCCAAGTGTCATTGGTACGGCATCTTCCAGTTGGGTACGTCCCATCTTAATAATGTGTGCAAACTCCGCTCCTTTCTTTCGGAAAGCCTCGATCAGTGTTGCAAAGTGTTTCACCAATTTAAGATGGGTATAATACAGACCAATGTGAATGGCTGTAGGATACGCGTCATTGGTAGATTGCGAACGATTGACGTGATCGTTGGGCGAGCAGTATTGGTACTCTCCGCGTGCGTGTCCCATCAGTTCCAGTGCACGGTTGGCAATCACTTCATTGGCATTCATGTTGGTAGTGGTTCCGGCCCCTCCCTGAATCATATCTACAGGGAACTGGTCATGATGTTTTCCTTCCAGTATTTCTTTACAAGCCTTCAGTATGGCATCCGTCTGTTCCTCAGTCAGTAAATCCAGTTCACGGTTGGCAACGGCAGCTCCCATTTTAGTGATGGCCAATGCCTGAATAAACAGGGGATACTCATTCAAATGAAACTTGCTGATGCGAAAGTTTTCAATACCACGGAGTGTCTGTACTCCATACAATGCACTTTCCGGCACTTCACGACTACCTATCAAGTCGCTCTCTGTACGAGTTTTTTTTGATAATTTCTGTTCCATATCGGTTGTTTTATAACAATAACACATTCGTTAGTTGATATAATAACCAGTCAGAGATGTTATTGTTTTAATAAATATGCAAAAACTATTCAATAACTTTTTTGTTGTTTATCTTAGAAACAGAGAAAAAACGAAGATAAATCCTTTATCTTTGTTAGGAACTTATAAAACAACAACCAATGATATTACAATTAGCATTTGTTCTGACAGCCATTATTATTGGCGCACGTTTGGGAGGCATCGGACTCGGTGTCATGGGAGGAGTAGGATTGGGAATACTCACGTTTGTTTTTGGTTTACAACCCACCGCACCACCTATCGACGTTATGTTGATGATTGCCGCCGTTATTTCCGCTGCCTCCTGTATGCAAGCAGCCGGCGGACTGGACTATATGGTGAAACTGGCAGAACATTTGCTACGCAAAAATCCTTCGCACGTCACGTTGCTCAGCCCATTGGTGACTTATCTGTTCACCTTTATTGCCGGAACCGGGCATGTAGCTTATTCCGTATTGCCCGTGATTGCTGAGGTAGCTACCGAAACAAAGATTCGTCCGGAACGTCCGCTGGGTATTGCTGTGATTGCTTCGCAACAGGCTATTACAGCCAGTCCCATCTCTGCTGCAACGGTAGCTTTGCTCGGGTTACTGGCAGGTTTCGACATTACATTATTCGATATTCTTAAAATTACGATTCCCGCCACTATCATCGGAGTATTGGTCGGCGCTTTATTCTCCATGAAAGTCGGCAAGGAACTGATAGAGGATCCCGAATATCAGAAACGCTTGAAAGAAGGTCTTTTCAATGACAAGAAGATAGAGATTAAAGATGTCAAGAACAAACGTTCCGCCATGCTTTCCGTACTCATCTTTATATTGGCAACTGCTTTTATCGTCCTTTTCGGATCTTTTGAAGGTATGCGTCCCAGTTTCCTCATCGATGGAGAAATCGTCACGCTCGGTATGTCCTCCATTATCGAGATCGTAATGTTGTCGGCAGCCGCTATCATCCTTATAGTAACCAAGACGGATGGAATCAAAGCAACGCAGGGTTCTGTATTCCCTGCCGGGATGCAGGCTGTTATCGCCATCTTCGGTATTGCGTGGATGGGTGATACTTTCCTTCAGGGCAATATGGCACAGCTCACTCTTTCATCGAAGGAATCGTGCGGCAGATGCCATGGCTGTTCGGTATTGCGCTGTTCGTCATGTCTATCCTGTTGTATAGCCAGGCGGCCACGGTGCGGGCATTGATGCCGCTGGGCATCGTGTTAGGTATTTCTCCGTATATGCTGATTGCCTTATTCCCCGCAGTGAACGGATATTTCTTTATCCCGAATTACCCGACTGTCGTAGCCGCCATTAATTTCGACCGCACCGGGACAACAAAAATCGGTAAATATGTGTTGAATCATTCGTTTATGATGCCCGGACTGGTATCTACCGTAGTCGCTATTGTTTTAGGACTGCTCTTTATTCAAATATTCTAATATATTATTAACCTAAACTCATTTCAGTTATGAAACAAATTAAGAAATTAGGCCTGGTAGTAGTAACACTACTATTATCCGCAACAATGGCATTTGCCGCAAAACCGAATATCCACATCCTTGCTACCGGAGGAACCATTGCCGGAACAGGAAGCTCGGCTACGGGCACCAGCTATACGGCAGGACAAGTTGCTATCGGTGCATTGCTGAATGCAGTTCCCGAAATCAAAGATATCGCCAATGTAACCGGCGAACAGATTGTGAGAATCGGTTCACAGGACATGAATGACGAAGTCTGGCTGACACTTGCCAAGAAAATCAACGAGTTATTGAAACGACCGGATATCGACGGAATCGTGATCACTCATGGAACGGATACGATGGAAGAGACTGCTTACTTTCTGAATCTGACTGTCAAAAGTGACAAGCCTGTTGTATTGGTAGGTGCCATGCGCCCCTCTACAGCATTAAGTGCCGACGGTCCGCTGAATCTTTATAATGCAGTAGTTACCGCTGCAGCTAAAGAATCAAAAGACAAAGGTGTACTGGTTGCCATGAACGGTCTGATTCTAGGTGCAGAAAGCGTAGTTAAAATGAACACGGTCGATGTACAGACTTTCCAGGCTCCCAACTCCGGCGCATTGGGATATGTACTGAACGGTAAAGTATGTTATAATCAGATCACACTGAAGAAACATACCACCCAATCCGTATTTGATGTCACCAAACTGACTTCATTGCCCAAAGTCGGCATCGTATACAGCTATTCCAATATTGAAGCCGATATGATGACTCCGTTGCTCAACAACGGATATAAAGGAATCATTCATGCAGGAGTCGGAAACGGTAATATCCATAAAAACATATTTCCGTCATTGATAGACGCCCGCAGAAAAGGCATTGTAGTCGTTCGTTCTTCCCGCGTACCGACTGGTCCTACCACCCTTGATGCGGAAGTGGATGACGCCAAGTATCAGTTTGTAGCCTCTCAAGAATTGAATCCACAAAAGTCACGTGTACTATTGATGCTTGCGCTGACCAAAACCACGGACTGGAAACAAATTCAGGAATACTTTAACGAATACTAAAAACCGGACCTACTTATGAAAAAATTAATGTTTATGCTACTCCTTGCGGGTAGCATACAGGCAATGTATGCCCAAAAGTTCTCCCCAAACACTCCTCTTTTCGAGGAACTGACAGACGTAAAAAAGAAAACGGATAAGTTCAACTTATACCTGAATATGCAAGGAAGTTTTGACGCTCATTTCCAAAATGGATTTCAGGAAGGTGACTTCAATATGCACCAGCTCCGCATCGAAGCGAAAGGAAATATCAACAACTGGCTTTCTTACCGTTACCGCCAGCGTCTCAACCGCTCGAACGACGGAAACAATATGATAGACAACCTCCCGACCTCCATCGACTGGGCAGGCATCGGTATCAAGCTCAACGATAAGTTCAACCTGTTTGCCGGTAAACAAAGTGCCAACTATGGCGGCTTCGAGTTTGACCTCAACCCGATCGATGTCTATCAATATTGTGATATGATCGATTATATGAGTAACTTCCTGACCGGTCTGAATGCAAGTTATAACATTACTCCCGATCAGCAACTTAATCTGCAGATATTGAACAGCCGCAATAGCTCTTTCGACAACACTTACGGAATCACAGAGGATGCGGAGGGTAATCTCCCCGATCTGAAATCCGGAAAAATGCCGCTGGTCTATACCTTAAACTGGATTGGCAATTTTAATAATGTATTTAAAACCCGCTGGTCGGCCTCTGTGATGAACGAAGCCAAAGATCATAATATGTATTACTATGCTGTAGGAAATGAACTGAATCTCGGAAAGTGGAACGCCTTTGTCGACTTCATGTACTCAAAAGAAGAGATTGACCGTAAAGGGATTATCACCGGCATCGTCGGTCGCCCGGGCGGACACAATGCGTTTGATACAGGTTATTTATCCGTAGTAGCCAAGTGTAACTACCGTTTCCTCCCGAAATGGAATGCCTTCGTGAAAGGAATGTATGAAACGGCTTCCGTAACCAAAGCCTCCGAAGGGATAGAAAAAGGTAACTACCGTACCTCCTGGGGGTATCTGGCAGGTATCGAATTTTATCCGATGGAAACCAACCTGCATTTCTTCGTGACCTATGTAGGACGTTCTTATGACTTCACCTCCCGTGCCAAAGTGCTGGGACAAGAGAATTACAGTACCAACCGGATTTCGGTAGGATTCATCTGGCAGATGCCGGTCTTTTAATATTGTATGAGAATAAAAAATACCCGATAGCTGTGTGAAAGCTATCGGGTATTTTTATATGTTCGGTTTCTTTTTCTAAATCAATACTCTTCCTCGTTAAAAAAGAAATCTTCTTTACTAGGATAATCCGGCCAAATATCTTCGATACTCTCATAGATTTCGCCTTCATCTTCCATCTCTTGCAGATTCTCTATCACTTCAAGAGGAGCACCCGAACGCATAGCGTAATCAATCAATTCGTCCTTGGTCGCCGGCCAGGGAGCATCTTCCAGTTTCGATGCTAATTCCAATGTCCAATACATAATCTTGAGTATTAAAAAGTGAATACTTATTTTCTATTTTTCGGCAAAAGTATAATAAAATCTATCATTTCCAACTATTATCCCAGAATATTTCACTATTTTGTTCATCAAAATTAATTTTTCGGGATAAAACAAACAAATAATCTGATAATCTGTTGACAAAAGCTAACACTTCGGGAGAAATTGTACAAGTTTCGGACAGAGTCAGAATGCGACGTTCGGCTCTTCGACAAATCGTACGGCACACATGGCAAATAGCCGCTCCACGGCTACCTCCGGGTATGATAAAGGCACAAAGTTCGGGCAGTTGTTCATCCAGTTTATCAATCTCGCGCTCGATGCGTTCCACATCCTCCGAAGTAAGGATACTGGCGGCTTTCAGTTGTGTTTTTTCCTGGTCTGTTGCCAAATGCGAACCGATAGAGAATAGCTTATGCTGTATACTCAGGATAAAATCCCGGTCTGCCTCATCCAGCAAATACGTATTCAGCCATCCCAGATGGGAATTAAGTTCGTCAATTGTTCCGTATGCTTCCAAACGAATATGGGTCTTCGGAACGCGGCTTCCGCCAACAAGACTGGTAGTTCCTTTGTCACCGGTCTTTGTATATACAAGGCTTTTTTTCATAAACGTCTATTTTTCATCATTACTATATATAAGATTAACGTATAAAGGTGATCAGAAGTTGACGATATAATGCTGTTTAATCTTTGTTGTATCAAAAAAAAGCAAGCCTGCATCATACAAGTCAAAAGTGATTCCCACCCGCTCATCATTCTGTAACTGTTTCCAAAGATTTTTCATTGCCTTTGAATAGCAGATCCCATGAACGACAAACAAACTATTCGGAGTAGTCCGACGGGAACAGATGTTAAAAACTTCTTCCAGCAAAGCCGGATTCCGATAGTCATTCAGATACAGAAAGTCTACCGGAGTATCGGCATCCAGAAAGAGCTCTGATAAGTCAGAAGCAAAAAGATACCCGGCAGAAGGTTTGGCTGACTGTAAATATAAAGAGGCTGCCGAGGGCTGGCCTACTTCTATGATAGTGGCTGGTTGCACTTTATTCACCAGGCGGAACAACAGACGGTTGATCCTTGGTATTCCTTTCTCCCATCCCTGTGTTGTGATCCGCTTTTTCTGTTCCGCCTTCAGCAGGTCGTATGCATAATAAGGCATCTTCTCATAAATCACGTCCGTGATCAGACTGAAAGCAAAAGGAGAGTGCACACCATATCCACAACGGTAGCGGAAACGGGAGAGCCAGATAAAAGGTCTTTTTAGGTAATACAGAAGATTCATAAACCAGTCTTTCATTTTTTTGTTCGTGACGCAAAGATATATTATTTTATTGAAAAAAGGGTCGGCTCCTGCGGTGGACCGACCCTTTTAATCATTTATTTCAAGTAACTACTGCAGTCTGAATACTACAGGTACAGTATATTTTACTCGAACTTTCTTACCGTTCTGCACTCCGGGCTTCCACTTTGGCATTCCACTTATCACACGGATAGCTTCTTTATCCAGGTAAGCATCTACCCCTCGTACAACTGTCGGATTAGTAATCGATCCGTCTTTGTCTACGACAAACTGAACAATTACACGTCCTTGTGAGCCCATCTCCTGAGACATTGTCGGATATTTGATATGAGTACTCAAATATTTCAGCAATTCTGCCGCACCACCGGGAAATTCGGGCATGACTTCAACACTTACGTGAATAACGTCTTCCACCACTTCTTCTGTTTCCACAACCGGCGGTATCCAAACAACCTTGTAAGGTTCATTCACATTGTCTGGTACTACTGAAACGTTATCCGTCACCTCTTCGGTATCATCTACTATTTCGATCCATTCGGATTGCTTGATTTCCGGTGGAGGGGGCGGTTCCAGTTTCTCTTCAGGGAATGTGATTGGAACGAGCTCCGTTACAAAGATGGATTCATCATCAGATGATACTGCCGCAACTCTTACATCATGCTGTGTCCATTCGAACGATACGAACATGAAAGCAAGCGCAACAACCAAACCCATCAACAACCAAGAACCTCTTTGATTCTCAATTGCAGCCTTTTTTGATTTCTTGGCTTCCATAAAAAATGTGTTTAAGTAATTAATAATAGAAAATATATAGCATATATACTACTTTTCGTTTTCTGTCTTAAGCATTACTTAAAGTGCTCTCTAGCTGCAATAAATATAGTATTTTTATGAATAGGATGTAACTTTGCTTCTTGTTTATTTTATTCTTTTTCCTTCTTTTGGATAAAATTTATGAATTAACAGTCAAATTCGCCATTCTACTTTCACAAGCAACATCTGTTTTGCAACTCTTTTTTATATTTCCTAGATAGAAACTCATCCGGCACAGGAAATACACGTCAAAAAAAGCACCAGAGTAAGTTTCGGGCTATAACCACTAATTCCAATAGATAGATTATTTTCTCATTTTTCTCTATCACCTATCACCCGTCATTCCACATACAGTTATTCATCGCATTTGCAGACAAGATGACAGGTTATCCGAACCTATCACCACATCTATCACCTATCACCACTTGTGTCATCCAAAACATTAATACTTATCACCTGAAATATTAATAGATAAGTTCCACACTATTAGAACTAAACTTCCTTTTCTCTAATAGATAACTTCCTTTCCACCTATTGCAAACTAAAAATGCAAGCTCTGTTTTTATAAATGCAAGCTTCATTTATAAAAACAGAGCTTGCATTTTTATAATTAAAACTTGCATTTGTAGTTTGTAAGCGGACAAAAGCAACTTTACTATTAGAGGAAAGGAACTTTGCAATAGGAAGAAAGGAACTTTTCTATTAATAGACAACACGTAAACCTATAATAGACAACGAACCAACCAATATACAAAAAACTTTAAGAAAAGTACAACACAAACATTTGTGAAGCCGAATAATAAAGCGTACCTTTACATGCCTTCCGGAAGAAAGACATTAACAATAACAAATTCAATAATTAGATCATTTTACAGACACATTCATTATGAAACTTACTTTGATGCGGGACAACGGAGGGACACCAACCATG
>ERZ779729.1079-NODE-1079-length-21128-cov-9.088644_pt1 | contig 21128 bp, 19 predicted proteins | sample MGYA00511072_ERZ779729 | MGnify/ENA primary metagenome ERZ779729 (study PRJEB29588, sample SAMEA2156675) | human gut metagenome | biome: human gut; feature: human-associated habitat; material: faeces | place: Denmark | collected 2008/2010 ...
GCTGCATACATAGGCGGGCGGTTAGTCACGACCCCGAAAGGGGGTGACGCAATGTATTTTGTAGTTACGTTCCATATCCTCGGCCACTCGGTCTCGATACGGATACAGAAACTCAAAAGCAGAAACCGCCACTCTGCCAAGTGACGGTTTCTTTGAGTTGCTGAAACTCATCTAAACTTCTCACGCAACGGGGTCAACCGCCTGTCGCAGCGTCCCCTTTTCATCTCCTATTATAACCCCTCTCCGCGATTTGTCAAGCGCCGCAAAACAACCCCAACCCCTTTACATTCTGCAAAACCATGCACACGTCCGCAAAACGCGCACAAATTGTGAACAAATGTCCGCCTTGCGCGCTTTCGCGTCTCAAAGTTTTCCCATTTTTTCCCAGCGCATTTGTGCCGAAACGCACATACACGCCAACAAAATACCGAATATCGCATACAAAGCGCATTTTTTTGTGTTTTACACACCCCCGGACGCCGAACCAGAACAGTCATAAAAGTTCCGAAAATGTGCTGTTTTTCATAGAAATCGCAACGTTTCGGAAAATGTAAATCTTTTTTAATAATTTTTTACGAGTTTTTTTGCAAATCCCCGGCCAAAACGCCTTGATTTATCTGCGGGATGTGGTATACTTACAACCGTGAAAGGCGAAGCCGAGTTGTTCGGGCCTGCGGTCTACAACATAATGATGTTTACGTTGTAAATCGCTGTTCCGGAGGATGAAGCCGAACCGGACGCAAACAAATTTTTATGGAGGAAACAAACATGAAGAAGATCATTGCAACTGTGCTGGCCATGGTCATGGCTCTGGCACTGTGCACCACCGCTTTCGCGGCGTCTCAGACCTATGATGTCTTCGGTAAGGATAGCGATGTCGCTCTCGCCGAGGAAGTCACCGTAACCTACCACAAGGCTGACGCTGATGAAAACACCATTGCTTACTATGCGCTGAGTGGCGACCAATTCAAGGACGAATATTACGTCAAGGTCACTAAGGCTTCCGATGCTAGCTTGGTTCTGAAGTATACTGGCAAGACTACTGTTGCCATGTACCTCAAAGAAGTTAAAGAAGTCAAGTATACCGATGGCGAGGCGGCTGCATATACTAATCTGGGTAGCAAGTGCGGTCAGGTCAACTACAAGGATATCGCTGGTACCGACAAGAAGACCAAGTTCTATACCGCTACCAATGATAACGACGATGTGATTCTGTTCTCCGATGTTACTGGTGGCAACAGCAAGCTGCTGGTTGGCGGTGAAGTCCTCGTTCTGACTGAGGTTGGTAAGCTGTCCGATAAAGTCGTTCCTCACACTTGGGTTATCGATAACGAGAAGCTGACCGCTAAGTGCTCCGCTTGCGGCGCCACCGCTAAGGTCTATGAGAATTACACCGAGGTTCCCTCCGGCGCTACCGCTGAGCAGGTCGCTGGTGTGTGGGTTGTTGCTGACAAGACCGCTGACCCCACCACTGAGACCAACAAGTCCCCCAAGACCTTTGACGCTGGCATCGCTATGTACGTCGGTATGGCTCTGACCTCCGTCGCCGGCTCCGCCGTCGTCATCGGCAAGAAAAAGGAGTTCTAATTAAACTCAAAAAAGAGAAAGGCCCATTGGGCCTTTCTTTTTTTGTGTTTAATTATCTCTGGCCTAACGGCGCGGACGAAATAAATATCCCCCGCTGCCGCGGGGGATAAATATATAACCCTCCCGCTGCCGCGGGAGGGATAGTAAAGATCGTTTTCCTGCGGGGCTTTTCTTTTTTTGTGGCACCTCATCCGTCACGGCTAAAAACTTTTGCGAAAAAAGAGGATTTGAGGAAGTTTTTTGGTATAGTATATTGTCAGATTTATTTTGCACCGTGGTTCGGCGGGGGAAAGGAGGGCTTTTCGTGCATTTCAGCGACCAGTTTCTGGACGAAGTGGTGGCGCGGAACGACATCGCGGACGTGGTATCCAGCTATGTGACGCTGACGCGCAAGGGCGGCAACCTGTTCGGCCTGTGCCCCTTCCACAACGAGAAAACGCCCTCATTTTCCGTAGCGCCGGACAAGCAGATCTACCACTGCTTCGGCTGCAAAAAGGGCGGCGGCGTCATCAATTTCATCATGGAGATCGAGGGCCTGTCGTTCCCGGAGGCGGTGGAGTTCCTGGCCAAGCGGGCCAACATCCCGCTGCCGGCGGAGGACGAGGCCCGCAGCAACGCCGACCGGCTGCGGCGGCGGGTGCTGGAGCTGAACCGCGCGGCGGCGCGGTGGTACTACGACCAGCTGCAGCTTCCGCAGGGTGCGGCGGTGCAGGCGTATCTGGACAAGCGGCAGATACGGCGGGGTATCGCGGTGCGCTTCGGCATGGGCGCTTCGTTGGACCAGTGGGACGCGCTGCTCCGCGCTATGACGGACAAGGGCTTCACCAAGCAGGAGCTGCTTGCCTCCGGGCTGGTGGTCAACGGGAAAAACGGCGGACTGTACGATAAGTTCCGCAACCGGCTGATGCTGCCGGTCATCGACGTGCGGGGCGACGTGGTGGGCTTCGGCAGCCGCGTGATCGACAAGTCGGAGCCGAAATACATGAACACCACCGAAACGGTGGCGTACAGCAAACGCCGGGTGCTCTACGGCCTGAACCTGGCCAAAAAGACCAAGCGGCCCAACATGATCCTGTGCGAGGGTAACCTGGACGTGGTGACGCTGCATCAGGCGGGGTTCGACAACGCGGTGGCCTGCATGGGCACGGCGCTGACCCAGGAGCAGATACGTCTGCTGAGCCGCTTCACCAGGGAGCTGGTGCTGTGCTACGACAACGATGGCGCGGGCCGGATGGCCACGGACCGGGCGCTGGAGCTGCTGCAGAACAGCGAGTTCACCGTGAAGGTCCTGCGTCTGCCGCAGCGATTTGTGGATGGACATTATGTAAAGCAGGATGCCGACGACTTTATCAAATACCAGGGTAGGGACGCGTTTGAGCAGCTGCTTTCCGGAAGTGCAAACGGCATTGAATTCACGATGTCTGAGATTGCGTCCAAGTATGATCTGAAGGACGACAAGGGCCGTATCGCCTACGCGGGGGAGATTGCTGAAACGTTATGTAAACTAAATGACCCCGTGGAACGGGAGGTATATACCACCCGGGCCGCCGAGGCGGCGTCCCTGCCAGCGGAGGCCATGCGGATGGAGGTCCAGCGGGCCGCCAAGCGGGTGCAGGCCAAGGCACGGAAGGCGCAGGAGCGTCAGGAGATGAACCCGATATCGGCCCTGCAGCCCGCGGACCGCAGCATCCGCTATCAGAATGTACGCAGCGCGCTGGCGGAGGAGGGCGTTATCCGTCTGCTGATGCAGGACGAGAGCCTGTTCCCGCCGGAAATGCCGGTGCAGCCGGAGGAATTTTCCTCACCGCTGCTGGGGCGCATCTACGGTGAACTGTGGCAGCGGCGGGGGCACGCGAGCATGGCGGCGCTGGCCGCGGTGCTGACGCCGGAGGAGATGAACCACCTGACGGCGCTGCTGCAAAAACCGGAATCCGCAGCCAACGCGCCGCAGGCGCTGGCGGATTACATACGCATCATTCGGGAAGAACACACCAAGCGCACCGGCGGCACGGATCCGCTGGCGGCGGCGATGGAGACGTATAAAGATAAAAAAGGTTACGGAGGAAAGCGAACATGACCGAAGAAAAGTACACCGCGGAGCAGTTGGAGCAGATGGCGGACCAGCTTTTGCAGGAGGCCGCGCCGGCGCAGGAGAAGCCAGCCAAGGGCGGCCTGGACGAAAAGACCATCGCGTCCCTGCCGGCGGCCGCGCTGCTGAACGGCAACGAGAAGCTGCGGGACCTGTTTACCAAGGGTAAGAAGAAGGGCAAGCTGGATGCCGGTGAGTTGTCCGACGTGCTGGACGAGCTGGACCTGGAGAGCGAGCAGATGGACTCCATCTACGACTCTCTGGAGCAGTTGGGCATCGAGGTAGGCAGCGAGGATTTCCTGGCCGACCTGCCCGATGAGGATGGCGAGCCCGCTATGGATGAGATCGCCGAGATCGAGGAGGAGGAGCTGGTCGACCCCAACACGCTGGTGGACAGCTTCAACATTGACGATCCCGTGCGTATGTACCTGAAGGAGATCGGCAAGGTGCCCCTGCTGACCGCCGATCAGGAGGTGGAGCTGGCCACCGTTATGTCCGCCGGCCGCGAGGCCGAGGCGCGTGTGGCGCAGGCCGAGGCGGACGGCGAGACCATCCCTGAGGCGGAGATGGCCGAGCTGAAAAAGCAGATCAAGGCCGGCGAGAAGGCCAAGCAGCAGCTGGCCGAGGCCAATCTGCGTCTGGTGGTGTCCATCGCCAAGCGCTATGTGGGCCGCGGTATGCTGTTCCTGGACCTGATCCAGGAGGGCAATCTGGGCCTGATCAAGGCCGTGGAGAAGTTCGACTACACCAAGGGCTATAAGTTCTCCACCTACGCCACCTGGTGGATCCGTCAGGCCATCACCCGCGCCATCGCCGATCAGGCGCGTACCATCCGCATCCCCGTCCACATGGTGGAGACCATCAACAAGGTCATCCGTGTGTCCCGCCAGCTGCTGCAGGAGTTGGGCCACGACCCCAGCCCCGAGGAGATCAGCGCCGAGATGAATATGCCCGTGGACAAGGTCCGCGAGATATTGAAGATCGCCCAGGAGCCCGTGTCGCTGGAGACGCCCATCGGCGAGGAGGAGGACAGCCATCTGGGCGACTTCATCCCCGACGAGGCCGCGTCCGAGCCCAGCGAGGCCGCCAGCTTCACCCTGCTGAAGGAGCAGCTGGTGGACGTGCTGGGTACCCTGACGCCCCGGGAGGAGAAGGTGCTGAAGCTGCGCTTCGGTATCGAGGACGGCCGTACCCGCACGCTGGAAGAGGTAGGCAAGGAGTTCAACGTCACCCGTGAGCGTATCCGCCAGATCGAGGCCAAGGCCCTGCGTAAGCTGCGGCACCCCTCCCGCAGCAAGAAGCTCAAGGACTTCCTGAACTGAGGCGAACCATGAAGCGGGTAGTTCTGGCGCTGCTGGCGATGCTGGCGGTGCTGCTGGCGCCGTCCCTGACCTGGGGCGACGACAGCCGGCACTATGAATTCCGCCTTGCCGCCAACGGAGAGGCGACGTACCATGCCGCCGCCGGCGATACCGTAACGGTATCGCTTACCCTGTGCCGGACCACCGGCACAGGGCCGATGTTCGCCATGCAGGACGAGATATGCTTCGATCCTGCCTTCTTCGCCTATCAGCCTGATGGCACCCTGCTCCGCGAGGGCGTCAAGACGACGCTGGTCACGCTGCGTGATGGCCGTCAGGCGGTCTACATGAACTACGTAGACTTTGGCGGCGGCGCGGACTGGGCGGATGAGACGGTCGTCGGCTCCTTTCAGCTGAAGGTCTTGGCCGACGGCGGTGCGTCCGCCATAACCGGCAGCCATTACTTGGTGTCCACCGAGGACGGCATGGGCCGCTACGCCGCCGCTGTCCGGGACGTCACGGTGGTGGTGTCAGAGCAGTGCCGCGTGACCTTCCAAAGTAACGGCGGCAGCGGCGTAGCGCCGGCGGAGGTGCTCCGTGGAACGCCCCTGGCGCCGCCGCAGGCGCCCACCCGCTCGGGCTATCGCTTCACCGGCTGGTACAGTGACTACGACCTGACCCGCCCCTGGGATTTCAATGCGCCGGTCACGGCGGATATGACGCTGTATGCCGCCTGGCAGCCTCTGCCGGCCGCCGCGCCCTCCGCCGGTCCGTGGGCATGGCTTATTGTTGGTGCTTCCATTTCGGCACTGACCGTTTTAGCCCTCCGCCGCCGCAGTTAGATCGCAAAAAGGCAAAACAAAACCGCCCGTCCGGGCGGTTTTATTTTGCCCTGCGCGGGTCAGGGCCGTTCACCGACAGCGCACCCCGGCGCGCCGCCTGCAAAACAGGCGAAAAATTCAGCGTTTCAGGGGGAAGCCGTTGCAATACGGCATTAAGATGCTATAATAAGGCTGATATGATAGGGACGGAGGTCCAGCCATGATCGAGAAGGAAGCCTTTATTGCGGCACTGCTGCCGATCTGCGACACCGTATGTGAATATGACAGGGCCCGGGGAAAGCTGCGGGTCCGGAAAACCAGTCTGGCCAGTGGGCTGGAGGACAAATGGTACACCGTAGAGGAGCTGCGGGACATCTTTCGGGATAACGGCGGTGTGTCGGCGGAGAAAAGCGTGTGGATGCGCTATCTCAGCAGCGAAAATCTGCGGAGCTTTTTCTACGAAAAGGAGCGAAACGAGAGCTTTCGCCTGCGGTTCCGGCAGGGCGGCGTAGGCTGCCGGCAGTATGACATCCGCATCGACCGGATCAACGACAAAGTGCTGGTCATCTCCGGGCGGGATACACAGGAGCAGGAGATAGACGCGCTGACCGGCGCGCTGAGCCGCAACCATTACCAGCGGGATATGAGCAATGAGATATACCGCGGCGGTGTAGCGCTCATCGATATGGACGATCTGAAGCTGTATAACGACATGAATGGCCATCAGGTGGGCGACAACGCGCTGCGGGCGCTGGCGGATACCATCTATGAGGTAGTGGGCCGCAGCGGCTCACTGGTGCGCTACGGCGGCGACGAGTTTTTGCTGCTGCTGCCGGGCGTGGAGCAGGCGGCCTTTGCCACCGTGCTGGGAGACATTCAGCGGCGGCTGCGGACAGTGAGCATACCGGGCTGCGAGGGCGGCCAGCATATCACCATCAGCGTGGGCTGCGTCATGGCGCAGCAGGAGACGATCGCCCAGGCGGTGCAGCGGGCGGACCGGCTGATGTACCGGGCCAAGCGAAGAAAGGACGCCGTGGTCACCGAGGATACCCCCGCTGAGGAGGGGGAGATCAAGCCGCATATTCTTGTGGTGGACGATGCGGCTATAAACCGTGCGATACTGCGGGAGATGCTGGCGGAGGCTTTCAACGTGCTGGAGGCGGAGGACGGTCGGGAGTGTATGGCGCAGCTGGAGACCTACGGCGCGGATATCTCACTGGTGCTGCTGGACATGATCATGCCGGAGATGGACGGTCTGCAGGTGCTGGAGGAGATGAATAAGCGGGGGTTTATCGAGGATATCCCGGTCATTATCATCACGGCGGACGGCTCAGAAGAAAAGGTGCGGCAGGCCTACGACATGGGCGTGGCGGACTACATAGAACGGCCCTTTGATATCCGTATCGTGCGGCAGCGGGTGATGAACACCGTGAAGCTGTACGCGCGGCAGCGGCGGCTGGCAGCGGTGATGACACAGCAGCTGCGGCGGCAGGAGCACACGATGGGCATCGTGGCGGATATCCTGTCGCGGGTGATGGGCTACCGCAACGGCGAGGGCGCGGACCACGGGCGGCACGTGGAGCAGATCACGCAGCGGCTGCTGCAGAGAATGCTGGAACGCACGGATAAATACGGCCTGACCCTGCAGGACTGCCGGCGGGCCGCCGCCGCGGCTATGTTCCACGACATCGGAAAGATGGGCGTGCCGGATGCCCTGCTGCGAAAGACCGGCCCCCTGACGCCGGAGGAGTTTGACGAGATCAAGAAGCATACCCTGATCGGCGAGGAACTGATGCGGGGCATGAAGGAGATGGAAAGCGAGCCGTTGGTGGAGGCTGCGGCGGAGATCTGCCGCTGGCATCACGAGCGGGTGGACGGCAGAGGCTATCCCGACGGGCTGAAGGGCGACGAGATACCGATGACCGTGCAGGCGGTGGGCCTGGCGGACGCCTATGACGCGCTGGTGAGCCAGCGGGTGTACAAGCCGGCGTATACCCATGCGGAGGCGTTGGCTATGATACGGGGCGGCGAGTGCGGCGCGTTCGATCCGCTGCTGGTAGACTGTCTGGAGGACATACAGGGCGCACTGTGCCGTGAGGTATACGGCATGAGAGGTAAGGAATGAGCAGGACAAAGAGATTGCTGGCGGTGCTGCTGGCGCTGTGCGGCGCGTTGCTGTGCGGCTGCGGACAGCGGGAGACGGAAACGGAAGAACTGCCGGTGCTGGTCATTGGCAGCGACAACTATGAGCCGTATTTCTATCTGGATGAGAATGGCGCCTATGCGGGTATCGACGTGGAGATCGCCACCGCCGCCTGCGAGAGATTGGGCTGGACGGCGAGTTTCCAAAAAATCAACTGGCAGGAGAAGGACGCCCTACTGGAGCGAGGCGACGTGGACTGCCTCTGGGGCAGCTTCTCCATGAACGGCAGAGAGGACTGCTACCGCTGGGCAGGGCCGTATATGTACAGCCGTCAGGTGGTCATAGTGCAGGCGTCCAGCGATATTTACGGTCTTGGCGACCTGAACGGCAAGCGCATCGCCGTGCAGACCTCCTCCAAGCCGGAGGAGCTGTTTCTGAAGCGTCAGGTGCCCGGCGTGGAGCAGGTGGACAGCGTGTACTGCTTCGCCGACACGGTGGACGTGTTCGCCGCGCTGGACAAAAGCTACGTGGACGCCTGCGCCGGACACGAGACGGCGTACCTCACCTTCATCGCCGGGCGCGCCGGGGAATACCGGGTGCTGGAGCCGGGGCTGCTGCGGGCAGGTCTGGGCGCGGCGTTCTATAAGGACGACGGCAGCGGCAGAGCGGAGGCTCTGAACGAAATGCTGCACGAGCTGGTGGCGGACGGCACCGTGGCCGCCATTCTGGAGAGCTACGGCGTGGACGCACAGGCGGCTTTAGCGGGGTTGATCCATGGGCAATAAGTTTTCCAACAAATATATCTGGGTGCTCATGCTGGTGCTGGGCGTCTTTGTGATGGCGGTCACGGCTCTCATCGGCGGCAACAGCAGCATCCGCAACGCCCAGCAGACCGCCCAGCGGACGCTGCAATATCTGCAAAACCAGTGCATCAGCTACCGCGACATCGTCGCCGCCGACCGGCTAAAGAGCCTCGTGCGGCTGACGGAGCAGGCGCAGGAGGTGGCGGAGCGCGAGGGTATGGTGGGGCAGAACCGCTCCAACGAGGAGCTGGCGCGGTACGCCCAGCGTCAGCGCGTAACCTGCGTGCTGGTGCTGGACAAGGATCTGGAGATCGAGTTCAGCTCCGGTGCGGACATGGACTGGAGCGATTACTACACCAATGAGGCGACCCGCTCCATCATGGACTACCCGGAGAAGATCTTCGCCCGCCGCCTGACCCGTGACGGCGCGGTATACGACATAGCAGCCGTGGCGCGCGTCGAAAATCCCGGCGTCGTCTTCTGCGTCCGCCTCCAGTCGAACACGATCATCGCCTCCTACCGTGCGTCCATCGAGAGCCTGCTGGCGGGCTACGAGACGCTGCTCAATGACAAGGTCTACACCTACATCACCGACGGCGAGCGCGTGGTGGGCAGCAGCGCGGCGGAGCAGTGGAACCTGCCGGTGGACGAGGTGCCCCTCATCCGTGCGCTGGAGTCCTCCCCCTCCCCGGGCAGCAAGCTGACCCAGCTCCGCACGGACGGCACGTTCTTCGGTGCACGGGAGCGATACCAGCAGTACAGCCTGTATGTGTTCCTCCCCAATGAATACGTGTTCATCCTGGGCAAGAACATGGTGATCTCCGCCTTCGGCGTCTACGCGCTGGCGGCGGTCTTGGCGACGCTGCTGGTGCTCCACACCACGCAGGAGCGCAAGCGTCGCGAGATGGACTACCAGCACCGTCTGGAGGAGGAGGTGCGCCGCGCCAGCGCGGCGGACCAGGCCAAGACGCACTTCCTTCGCAGCATGAGCCATGATATACGCACACCCATCAACATCATCATGGGTATGCTGGAGATCATCGGGCGGAACCCGGAGAATGTGACGCTGGTGCAGTCCTGCCGGGAGAAGGCGCAGACCGCGGCGCGCTATCTGCTGGCGTTGGTAAACGACGTGCTGACGCTGAATCGCCCGAAGCAGGAGGCGCTGGGAAAGACCCCCTATTGTTTGACAAGCGAGCTGCACGAGATGCTGGATATTTCGCGCGCCCAGGCGGAGAGCGCAGGCGTTGCGCTGACGGTGATGGACCTGACGCTGGAGCATGAACGATTCACAGGCGACCCGCTGTATCTGCGGCAGATCTGCCAGAACATCATCGGCAACGCCATCAAATACAATCACCCCGGCGGATGGGTGCGCTGCAGCTTCCGCGAGTCCCGTTATGCGGACGGCGTGTGCCGGCTGGAATTTATATGCGAGGATAACGGCGCAGGTATGAGCGAGACGTTCCAACGCCATATGTTCGAGGCGTTTGCCCAGGAAAACAGCGATAGGGGCAGCCTTTCCGGCGGCGTGGGCTTGGGCCTGGCCGTGGTGAAAAAGCTGGTGGACGAAAGAGGCGGTACCATTCAGGTGGACAGTGCACGCGGACAGGGAACGCGCTTCCGCGTGGTGCTGCCCATGATGCCCAGTGAGGCCGAACCGGAAGCCGCGCTTCCCGACGCGGCGGCCTCCATTGCCGGACGGCGCTTGCTGGTGGCGGAGGACAACGAGCTGAACCGGGAGATCGCGGTCTACCTGCTGCAGGAGGCCGGCGCCGTGGTGGACCAGGCCGCCGACGGCAAGGAGGCGGTGGAGATGTTTGCCGCGTCGGCGCCCGGTACCTACGACGCGGTGCTGATGGACGTGATGATGCCGGAGCTGGACGGCCTTTCCGCCACCCGCGCCATCCGCGGGATGGACAGGCCGGACGCCCGGCTGCCGATCATCGCCATGACCGCCAACCTCTTTGACGAGGACGTGGCGGCCTGCCTGGCAGCGGGCATGGACGCGCATATCCCCAAGCCGTTGGAGGCTGGGCAGATGATAAGAACGATCGCCGAGTGGCTGGAGAGGAAGAAACAATGAATTTAGAGAAGCTTTATCAAGAGATGGGCGGCGACATGGCGGACGCCGTGCGCCGGCTGGGCAGTATAGCTGCGGTGGAGCGTTTCCTGCGGATGTTCGCCGGAGACGATACCTTCGCCATGCTGGAGGCGGCCATGAGTGCCGGAGACGTCCAACGGGCGTTCCGGGCGGCGCACACGCTGAAGGGCCTGGCGGCCAACCTGGGGCTGGTGCAGCTGGGGCAGGCAGCCTCAGCCCTGACGGAGGCCCTGCGCGGCAGCGATATGCAGCGCGCGTCGGCGCTGTATCCGGAGACGGCCGCGGCATACCGTGAGGCGTGCGCGGCGATCGGAGATTTAGAGACGGACGCGTAGAAAACACGGATTTTTGCGGAAAAGACTTGACGAAACGGAACGAAAGTGATATACTACGAATACAATAATGTTCTGTTGGCAAATCGGCTGAAAGGCCGAGACGCAAAGCTACGGTGTCTAAACGGCATTTGACCGCATGATTGACCGGCTGCAAGTGGGATGCGCTTCAAAGGTGCATACATTGCAGCCGGTTTTTTATTTGCCCTGCCCGGCAGGGCCCATATTGCAGTACGGGTCGCGGAGGTCTAACCCCTACCTCGGCGGCATCGAAACCCCCATCTGTCACACGGCAGATGGGGGTTTCGGCGTTGCGGAAGCGGTGCTCACGGCAAAAAAACACCCCCGGCACTGCCGGGGGTGTTCGCTTATGCCTTGCGGCCGTAGAGCGCGGTCATGCGGTCGATCCTGACAGAGAGCGCATCGCTCAGTTCGCCGGGCAGCAGCCGCCAGGTCCAGTTGCCGCCCTGGGTGCCGGGGATGTTCATGCGGTTTCCCTCGCCCAGGCCCAGATAGTCCTGCATCTGCGCCACGAACAGCTCCGCCACGCTGGACATACCGCCGCGGATAATACCCCAGTGAAAGCCCTCCTGCTCTGTCAGCGCCAGGTATTCCACCGCGTGGGCCACATCCTCCGGCGCGGCCTCCTGCCGCCACAGTGCCAGGGGGCTGTTGTCGTGGGTGCCGGTATAGCAGATGCAGTGCGGCGTATAGGCGTGGGGCAGATACCCGCTGGAATCCCGGGAGTCAAAGGCGAATTCCAGCACCTTCATACCGGGCCAGCCGGACTCGCGGAGCAGCTGCGCCACCTCCGGGGTGGGGTAGCCCAGATCCTCGGCGATGAACTCCAGCTGCGGGAACCAGCCGTTGAGCCGTTCGATCAGGTCCATGCCGGGACCGGCGATCCAGCGGCCGTTTTTGGCGGTGGGCTGACCGTAGGGCACGGCCCAGTAGTTGGCAAAGCCGCGGAAGTGGTCGATGCGGATCACATCATACAGCTTGCCGGCGCCGTCGATCCGGCGGATCCACCAGCCGAAGCCGTCGTCACGCATGGCGTCCCAGTCGTAGAGGGGGTTGCCCCACAGCTGACCGTCGGCGGTAAAGTAATCCGGCGGGACGCCGGCCACAGCCTTGGGCACCAGATCGTCGTCCAGCTGGAAGAACTGCGGCTCAGCCCAGACGTCGGCGGAGTCCATGGCCACGTAGATGGGCAGATCGCCGATGATGCGGATGCCCTGCTGGTGGACGTAGTCGCGCAGAGCGGTCCACTGCCTGAAAAACAGAAATTGCAGATAGGTGAAGAACTGCACATCCTCCCGCAGAAGTGTGCGGTACTTGTCCAGCACGGCCTCGTTCTTACGCAGGCGAAGGTCGTCGTCGGGCCACTCCGTCCAGGACTTCATGCCGAAGTGCCGCTTGCAGGCCATGTACAGGGCGTAGTCCGGCAGCCAGCGTTCGTTTTCCGCCGTGAAGTCGGCCACCGCGCCGGCGTCGCGCTCCCAGCCCCGTTTGTAGGCCTTGTGCAGCAGGGTAAAGCGGCTCTCGTAGATCTTTCCGTAGTCCACATGGCGCGGGTCGCTGCCCCAATCGGGGGCGGCGCACTCGGCGGCCGTCAGCAGTCCGTCAGCCGCCAGCATATCCGGGTCGATAAAATAGGGGTTGCCGGCGTAGGCGGAAAAGCTCTGGTAGGGGGAGTCGCCATAGCTGGTGGGGCCCAGGGGGAGCATTTGCCAGTAGGACTGGCCGGCGTCTTTCAGGAAATCGGCGAAATCATAGGCCGCCTTGCCCAGGGTACCGATGCCATAGGGGGAGGGCAGGGAGGATACCGCCATTAAAATACCGCTGCTTCGTTTCATAACTCAACTTCTCTCTTGGATAGGATTTGACTTTCAGCCGGACGGTCCCGGCCAAAATATACGGGGGCGGGCGATCAGCCCGCCCCCGGCGTGTTGTAAGTTTAGCCCTTGACGGCGCCTGCCGCCACGCCCTTGATGATGTGCTTCTGGCCGAGAACGTAGATGATGATGATGGGCAGAATGGTCAGGACGATGCACGCCATCATGGGACCCATCTCCACGCGGCCAAAGCCGCCGCGGAAATATTGGATCAGAATGGGGATGGTCATGTATTTTGTGCCGTCCAGCACCAGATACGGCAGCAGGTAGTCGTTCCACACCCACATGGTTTCCAGTATGCCGACGCTGACAAGTGTAGGCTTCAGCATGGGCATTACCACCAGAAAGAAGGTGCGGAGAGGACCGCAGCCGTCGATCATGGCGGCCTCCTCGATCTCCAGAGGAATGGACTTGACGAAGCCGGTGAACATGAACACCGCCAGTCCTGCGCCAAAGCCCAGGTAGATGATACAGATGTTGAACGGGGTGTTCAGCTTCGTTTTATCCGCCAGATTTGCCAGAGTGAACATCAGCATCTGGAAGGGCACCACCATGGAGAACACGAACAGGAAGTAGCAGAGCTTTGTAGCCCAAGTTTTTACACGCGTGATGAACCACGCGCACATGGAGCAGCAAACCAGGATCAGCACCACAGAGGTGACGGAGATAATAAAGCTGTTGAAGAAGGCGGCAAGAAAGCCCTTGGAATGGATTGCGTTGGCATAATTACCCAGCCCGGCAAAGCCGTCGGCGGGAGGCAGCTGAAAAGCGGTGCTGGTGGAAATGGCGGAGTCCTTTTTGAAGGAGTTGATGAGCACCACCACCACGGGGTAGACCCACGCAAGACTGAGGATCGTCAGGATCACCGTCCAGAGGGTGTTGATGGCGTGAGAGCGTTTTTTCATCACTGCTGTACCTCCTTAGAGCGGGTGAACTTCAGCTGCAGGCTGGAGATGGCGATGACCAGAATGCAGAACAGCACGGCCTTCGCCTGCCCGATTCCCTTCCACATGGGGCCGGAGCGGGCGTAGAACGTCTGGTAGATGTTCATTGCCAGCATTTCCGTAGAATGGGCGGGCTCACCGGCGGTAAGAGCAAGGTTCTGGTCGAACAGCTTAAAGGAGTTGGTCAGGGTCAGGAAAAGGCAGATCGTAATGCTGGGCATCAGATTGGGCAGCTTTACCCGCCAGAAGGCCTGCCACGGAGTGGCACCGTCGATATAGGCCGCCTCGATATAGTCATTGGGAATGGATTGCAGGCCGGCAATGTATATGATCATCATGTAGCCGATCTGCTGCCAGCACATCAGGATGATCAGACCCCAATAGCCGGAGGTGGAGTCCAGAGTCAGCAGCGGCTTGCCCATCAGACTCAGTATGCAGTTCAGAAGGATCTGCCAGATATAGCCCAGCACGATGCCGCCGATGAGGTTGGGCATGAAGAACACCGTGCGGAATGGGGTGGTGCCCTTGATGCCGCGTGTCAGCAGAAGGGCAATGCCCAGCGCGATAACGTTGATGAGCACGGTGGACACCACGGTGAAGGAAGCGGTAAAGCCGAAGGCGTGTGCGAATTGCTCGTCCTGAAACGCCTTGACATAGTTGCTCAGACCCACGAACGTGGTTTTGTTGATGGTGGTGAACTTGCACAGGGACAGATACAGACCCTGAATAAACGGGATCACAAAGCCGATGAGAAAGGCAGCCAGCGTAGGCAGCAGGAAAATGGGCCAGTATCTGCGGATGTTCTTTTGCATAAGCGTGTACCTCCATATCGGTTTTGTTGAATTATCCGGCTGCCTGCGCGTCCTGTAAGCCGGGGCGCACAGGCAGCCTGCGCAGGAGCGCAGGGGCTGTGCGGCGGTCGGGTGAGCCTGTTTCAGCCCACCCGACCGGAAAATCACGGTGTAAAAAGGGATCAGCCGTTCAGAGCGGCTTCCTTGGCCCAGCCGTCCACGAAGGCGGTCTTGACGGCCTCCCAGTCGCCGGTACCGGCGGCATAGGCGGTCAGAGCGGAGCCAACGTCGTTCTTCCACTGCTCAGAGGGCATGGTGGTGAAGTTCCAGGACACGGGGGTCTTACCGGCAGCGGTCAGCTCCTTGTCCACCTTGACGAACAGGTTGGGGGACTCGGCGGCCTTCTTGAAGGGGATCACGAAGCCCATGTCGTTGGCCATGGCCTGAGTGCCCTTGTCAGAGGTGACGCACCAGTACATGAAGTCCAGCGTGGCCTGGATGTCCTCGGGAGCGGCGTCCTTGTTCACGCACCAGTAGTTCTCGGTGCCGGTGCACAGACCCTGATTGGCCTCATCGCCCACGCCGATGTAGATGGGGATCATGGTCATCTCGTCATCGGAGTACTTGGCGGACAGAGCGGAATACTCCCAGGAACCGTTCTGGAAGAACACGGCCTTGCCGTTCAGAAACTCGTTCTCGGAGTCGGTGCCGGTCTTGCCGGACAGATCAGCGGGAGCGCAGGTGCTGTTGTTGATGTACAGGTCAAAGATGGCCTTATAGTTGTCCAGATAGGTGCCCTTGATGGCCTCAGTGGTGTTGATGCCGTCGGCCTGATACTCAAAGTAGATGGGCAGGTTGGCCAGGTGGGTCTTGAAGCGCCAGTCGGAACTGCCGTCCATACCGGCGGAGGTGAAAGCGGCGAAGCCCAGCTCGTCCTTGCGGGCGGTGATGTCCTCGGCGACCTTCTTCAGATCCTCAAAGCTCTGGATGTCCTCAACGGTGTAGCCGGCCTTCTCCAGCAGAGTCTTGTTGGTGATCAGACCATAGGACTCGATCACGTAGCCGATGCCGGCAACGGCGTCGCCGTCCTTCAGGGCAAAGCTGTCGCTGGTCAGCTCACCGTAGATCTGAGAATCCTTCAGATCGTAGCAGTAATCCTTCCAGTTGGCCAGACCCACGGGGCCATTCACCTGGAACAGGGTGGGGGCGTCGGTCTTGGCGATCTCGGAGGTCAGCTTTTCCTCGTAGGTGCCGGAGGCGGCGGTCAGGACGGTGACGGGCACACCGGTCTCCTCGGTGTAGGCCTTGGCCAGATCCTGCCAGTCCTGATCCTGCTCAGGCTTGAAGTTCAGATAATAGACCTTGCCGGTGGCAGTGTCGCCGCCCTCGGTCTTGGTGTCGTCCTTCTTCTCACCGCAGGCAACCAGAGACAGCGCCATCACGAGAGCAAGAAGCATTGCAAGAAACTTCTTCATGGTAATTACTCCTTTTTTGTTTTTATTTTCACATCACAAGGATGTAAAAAACAGATTATTAGGGTACAAAAAACAAATTATTGGGATGCAGGAAACAGATCCTTAGGATACACAAAATAGATCACAAAGATATACAAAAGTATCATCCGGGCGCGGCCACGCTGCGGCCCTGGCGCAGGGTGGTGGGAAGCAGCTCACAGGCGTGGGAGCCCTTGTGCCGCACCATGTCCAGCAAAATCTCGGCGCTGCGGCGGCCCATTTCCTCCATAGGCTGGCACAGGGTAGTAAGCGGCGGCTCAATATAGGCAGACAATTCTAACCCATCTATCGCTATAACGGAACAGTCCTCGGGGATACGCCTGCCGGCGTCCATCAAAGCCCGCATGGCACCAATGGCCATAGAGTCCGCGATGGCGAAAAGTGCTGTAAAATCAACGTTTTCGGCCATTTTTTCCTGCACGGCTCTGTAGGCGTCCTTCGCGCCGAATCCGCCGGTGCATATCACCAGATCGGGATCCACGGGGATGCCGTGACTCTCCAGCGCCTGCACATAGCCCTCATAGCGCAGCTGGCTGATGGACTGATCGTTGGGACGGGAGATCAGCGCGGCGATGCGCCGGTGTCCGTGGCGGTACAACTCCTCCACCGCCTGCTGTGCGGTGTCACCGTCGGCGATGGACACAGAGGAATACTCGCCCTCGATCAGCGTGCCATAGCGGTTGGAGTAGGAACAGCACACAAAGGGAACATTCAGCATCGCCAAATCAGCGGGGGTGTAATCAAACCGACCGCCCAGGAACACGATGCCCTGCAGGCGCTTTTCGCGCTCCATGACCGCACCGCATTTGACCTCGTCGTCGCAAGTACCGATCTGCTGCATGACCATTGTAAAACCGGCATCGGTGATGGTGCGTTCAATGGCGCGGATAATGTCGGTGTAGAAGGGGTTGGACACACCGCGGACTACCAAACCCACAGCGTCGGACTTGGTGCGAACCAGATCGCGGGCACTGTTGTTGGGAATGTAGTTGCTATTCTTGATAGCGGAAAGCACCTTACGCCGGACATTCTCACTGACATCCGGCCGGTCATTCAGCACACGGGAGACGGTACTGACGCTGACGCTGCACTGTTTGGCTATATCCTTGATCGTCATACCCGGGTGTGCCTCCTACTATACCAGATCGAAAGGAACGAAAATCGTCAAAGGAAAGCGAAAACATTTCCGGTAACGTTTCCGTTCAGCATAGTTATCCTATCAGTGTTTGCCGCAATTGTCAATTGCTTCGCTGCATTTTTGCCGAAACGCACAGAAAAGACGGTGGTTTTCTTGTGAAAATCACAAGAAAACCACCGCCCGATTGAATGGGCGGCGGCGAAGTATCGAATGTACGGCGCAAAATGGCGGAATTACCGGCGAAGGAGGGCGCGGCGCGCCCTCCAGTCGGGCAGATAGGCTTCCACCTCGCGGTAGAAGGCGGGGGAGTGGTCGTGGTGGCGAATGTGCGCCAGCTCATGGACCACCACGTATTCAATGGCGGTCTCGGGATAGGCCATCAGGTAGAGGGAGAAGCTGAGACGGTTTTTGCCGGAGCAGCTGCCGAAGCGGGTGCGGGCGGCGGTGATGGTGATACCGGCGGGCTGCACGCCCATGCGCTGGGCCCAGTGGGCCACCAGGGGCGGCAGTGTCTCTTTTGCCTGCTGCCGCCATGCATCCGTCTGTGCCGCAGACGGCTCCGGGTGGGCGGCCAGAAAGGCCTGCCGTGCTGCCAGATGTTTTTCCAGCCAGCCGCGGTGACTGTCCACAAAGCGGGCGATGTCCGCATCGGTGGCCCGCAGGGGGGCGCGGACCAGGGCGGTGCCCTGCCGGGTGACCTCCAGCGCCAGGGTGCGCCGGCGGGAGCGTATCACAGTATAGTCAATCATTGGCCGTCCTCCGGGATGAAACGCGGGCCGCGGTAACCGTCGCGGTCCACGATCTCGGACCACATGGCGGCGGGGCGCACCCACAGACCGCCATTATCATACAGGGCACGGTAGACCACCAGTTCCTCCAGTGTTTCGGAGTGGCGGGCGGTGCCGATGACCTCATATTCATTACCCTTAAAGTGGCGGTAGCGGCCTGGTTTTATAGTTGTCATACTATATACTCTCCTGACAGGTAACAGTTGTGTTGACGATACGAATAGTATATACTATTGGCAGTGATTTGTAAACCGGAGGTGCAAAGATGAAAAACACCACGCTGTGCTATATCGAAAACGAACGGGGCGAATACCTGATGCTGCATCGGGTGAAGAAGCAGAACGACCTGAACCACGACAAGTGGATCGGCGTGGGCGGCAAGTGCGAGGAGGGCGAGAGCCCGGAGGAGTGCGTTTGCCGCGAGACGCTGGAGGAGACGGGCCTGACCCTGACCGACTATCGGTACCGGGGCGTCATCACCTTCGTGTCGGATATCTGGGAGGGGGAATATATGCACCTGTTTACCGCCACCGGCTGGACAGGGACGCTGCGGGAATGCGATGAAGGTGTGCTGGAATGGCTGCACAAGGATGCGCTGGCGGCGCTGCCCCAATGGGAGGGGGACAAGCTGTTTCTGGCGCTGATCCACGAGCCGGACACGCCGTTTTTCTCCATGAAGCTGCAATACGCGGGCGATACGCTGGTGTATGCCGCTCTGAACGGAAAGGAGCTGGCGGTATGATCCTGGTGAGTGCGTGTCTGCTGGGCTGCGCCTGCCGGTACGACGGGCAGAGCAAGCCCAACCCGCTGGCGCAGGAGCTGGCCCGGCGTGGACTGGCGGTGCCGGTGTGCCCGGAGCAGCTGGGTGGGCTGCCTACGCCCCGAAAGCCCTCCGAGCGGCGGGGGGACCGGGTGGTGATGAACGATGGCCGAGACGTGACGGCGGAGTACCGCCGGGGTGCGGAGGAGACGCTGCGCCTGGCGCGGCTGTATGGCTGCACCGCCGCCGTTTTGAAGGAGCGAAGCCCCTCCTGCGGCTGCGGGCGCATCTATGACGGAACGTTCACCGGAACGCTGACGGACGGCGACGGCGTCACGGCGGCGCTGCTGAAGGAAAACGGCATAAAAGTGTACGGCGAGAGCGAGATAGAAAAGGTGCTGTGAAGATAGGTTGTGGTTTGTGGTATTCGGATGAATTATACAGAAAAGATTTGATTATAGTCAAAATATGTGCTATTCTGACTGTAACTTGAAATCGAAAGGGGAACAAAACTATGACTACAAACTACACCTGCCCGGAGTGCGGCGCTACCGTTACCCAGGAACAGCTCAGCATCAAGGGAATGTGCCCGGAGTGCGGCTGTCCCTCATCTACCATCTACGCCGCCCAGCAAAAAAAGGACGCGCAGGAACGTCGTGAAAACGCCGCCAAGGAAGAAGCCGCAGCCGCTGCGCTGCCCAAGACCTCCGACATCAGATACAAAACCGGCGCCGCCAATATGCTGGAGGTGTTCGCGTACATCGTCTGGGTTTGCGGTGGTATCAGCGTCATTGCCATCGCCATCTCTGCCAGCCAGCTTCGCTACTCCTACTATTCCTCTGAGACAACAGGCACCACGCTGTTTTTCCTGGCGGTCGCCGCGGCTGTATCCGCGCTGTTTTTCGGCGGCCTGCTCTACGGCGCATCCAAACTGCTCATTGACGTTCACGCCGCCCGCGTAAACCTGGAACAGCTCAACAAAAAGAAGGAGGCGCAGCAGTAATGGCCCTCAAGACCTGCCCCCACTGCGGCCACAACGTAAGTGACCAGGCCATAAAGTGCCCCTCTTGTGGCAAGGACCCCCGTTATACAGACTTCCAGCTGGAACAGCGGGAACAGCAGCAAAAGAAAAAGCGCAGATCCGCCGGTATCATCATCACCATCGTCGTAGTGATTATTGCTACTGTCTGCGCTATCTTTCTCCCGAACAGGATTCGCTATCAAAAAGGAATTGCTTGCCGCGCTGTTAAGGACTACGAAACTGCAGTTGATGTTTTTAATTCTCTTGGCAGCTACAGAGATTCCGCCCAAATGGCACGATTATCCATGAGGGATTACATTTACGCCCACCCAACCAGCAATGATCCCATATCCGTAAAGTACGCCGAGCAGTTAATAGAGGATGGGTATGGTAGCGGGCTGGAACGCATTTTACCTCGGTATTTTGAGTATAGGCAAAGCACAACCACATCTCTCCCCTCAGACGCTCCAAGAGGCACGATTACCCATTCTTCTTAGTACAAAAGCATCCCCGCGCGGCATCAGCTGCGCGGGGGATGCTATATTTGTGGTGTTACCACTCCAGGTTCTTTTCTGTCTCCTTGCTGAACACGTGGGCCACATTGCCGCCGAAGATCATGTTGACCTCGCTGCCCATGGGGAAGTGGGCGGCGTTGCCGTTGGTGGGGACGATGACCACCACATCATGGCCGTGGGTGGAGATATGCAGATGCACAGAGGAGCCCATCAGCTCACTGACATCCACGGTACCCTTGACGCCGTCGGCGCAGAGCATGATGTGATCGGGGCGAACGCCCAGCGTCACGTCCTGTTCCGGTACATTTTTAGCGCTGAGCCGGGCCTGCTTATCCTCGGCCAGTTCCACGTTGATGCCGTCGATAGCCACGGCGTATTTGCCGTCGCTGTTCTTCACCAGCTTCGCGTCAAAGAAGTTCATCTGGGGCGTGCCGATAAAGCCGGCCACGAACAGATTGGCCGGGTGGTCAAAGACCTCCTGGGGCGTGCCGATCTGCTGGATGAAGCCATCCTTCATGATGACGATGCGGTCGCCCAGGGTCATGGCCTCGGTCTGGTCATGGGTGACGTAGATAAACGTGG
>ERZ779729.1091-NODE-1091-length-20915-cov-2.471477_pt1 | contig 20915 bp, 23 predicted proteins | sample MGYA00511072_ERZ779729 | MGnify/ENA primary metagenome ERZ779729 (study PRJEB29588, sample SAMEA2156675) | human gut metagenome | biome: human gut; feature: human-associated habitat; material: faeces | place: Denmark | collected 2008/2010 ...
AAATCCCTTAAAAATCAATCAAAATCTCAATTCTCACTCTCCTAACCATTTATCGTACCCCATATCGTCAAAACCAACTAAAATCAACACTTTAAGTAATTTCTACACCAGTTTTTAAAAATTTCACGTTGCAAAAATCTAATTCAAAATTTTATTCTTTCCTTATAAATAATCGTTTTTATCGATATTAATTTTCATACTCAATTTACGATCTAAATTCCAGAATAAACATTTTAATATCAAACTCTCACTTAACCCATATATCATTCATATATGGGGTACTCAAAAAACTACTCACAATCTTAATAAATCGGTTACCTAAACAGAGAATATAGAATAGTAATCCAAAACAACACCATACTAATAAATGAAAGGAATAAAAACATGACAAACACTATGAAAGAGAACTCAAACTATGATATAATAGACGTTATAATAGAAAATGTAACGAAAGAATGGGAAGAGTCTATGAAAAACAACAGTATTAACAAAGAGAAATGGGAAGTACCTAAATATTCAAAATCAGAAATAAACAAGGCAGGAAAAATAATTTCAAATCCAGAATCTTCTAAAGAAGATCGTGATAATGCTCTTGTCATATTAAATAACTGGCGAGCATCACATGCATACCCGTTACAAGTTATTTGTACTAATTTAAGGCGAAAAAATCCAAATGCTATAGTTGTACAGCGTTTAAAACGTTTAGAATCAATTACAGGAAAAATTGAAAGATTCCCTGAAATGCAGTTATATAAGATGCAAGATTTAGGTGGATGTAGAGTAATCGTTGAAACAATAGATCAAGTGTATGAAGCAGTAAGAAAATATAAAAAATCTTATATAAAACATATTTTTAAAAAAGAAAATGATTATATTAAAAATCCAAAAGAATCTGGTTATAGATCTTATCACATGGTATATAAATTTTATAGTGATAAAAAGGAAACTTACAATAATAATATGCTTATAGAAATCCAATTCCGTACAAAATTGCAGCATATATGGGCTACTGCTGTTGAAATGATGGGAATATATACAAAAAGTAATCTCAAGGCAAGTCAAGGAGACAAAGAAATACTCAGATTTTTTACTATTGTATCATCCATTTTTGCCATTCAAGAAAATATGCCAACATGTCCCAACACACCAAGATTTATGGAAGATTTAATTCCAGAAATGAAAGAATTAAATGAAAAGCATAAGATACTTGATATATTAAGTGCTTTAAAGGTTTCTATTGATTATACCACTAAATTAAATTTTAAAAATAAAAACCTATATTATCTTTTAATTCTTGATTATATAAAAGGAAAGGTACAAATTAGAAGTTTTCCAACTTCAAAAGTTGAATTTGCAACGAAAGTATATGATAATATTGAAAAATCTTCGACTAAAGATGTTGTATTAGTATCTGCTACATCATTTGATACATTGAAATTTGCTTATCCAAATTATTTTGTAGACATATCTGATTTTATAGACACATTACAGTCTATTATCACAGGTTATGAAAACGCCTTAAAAGAAGATAAACTTATAGAACAACAAATTCTTAAAAGGAATTCATAAAAATAGAAATCTATAAAACATTTAAGACAGATGAATAATTTCGTCTGTCTTATTTTTATGTAAAAACCATTTTAAAGAGAGAATATATAAATAGGAAATCAAATTAAAATTCAAGGAGGATTTTTTAAATGAGTAACTTAACACTTATTAAAACAGAAACATTTAACAACTTACCATGTAACTTCTATAGGAATATAAATGATGACATACTTCTTACAAGAGAGCAAATCGGTCAGGCATTAGAATATTCAAATCCTATGGTTGCTATTGGGAAAATTCATAATAGACATTCTGACAGACTAGATCAGTTCTCATTTACCAATTTGGTAAACGGACATCAAGTCTATTACTACACCGAAAAAGGTGTTATGGAAATTTGTAGATGGTCTAAAAGTAAATGTGCTAATGAATTTATGGATTGGGTATGGGATATTATAGAAAAATATAGACATAATGAATTGACACCAGATTTATCTCAAATAGCATCAACTTTGACTTCAATAACTAATACGCTCACTGCTCTCACACAGACAATAACATCAATGCAGCAAGAAATTAACTCTCTCAAAAACCCACAACAGTTACCTAAAAAGAAATGGTCATATTGGTCAACCAAAATATATCCAAAATATCAGCTCTTAACAGATTATTTCCATATCACCCACAAAGAGTTATATAAAAATCTATACAGAGAATTACAGAATACGTATCCTGATATAGATCTTAATCAAGAAATAGATGACTACTGCTATGAGAATAAACTTGAATCTGCTTACACACTTGATGTAATAGAACATAACTTGACACTACGTAAATTATTTGAATCTGTCGTAGACAATTTGCTCAATAAATATAACTTGGCAGATACATATAATATCAATACTAAAATTCCAACTATATTTGATGAAATATCATAACATGTCTCATCTTCTAGCTTAAATCCACGCTGAGAGAAAAATAAGACATTTTATCTTATGCTCTACCAAATTATCATGTAACATATTCAAATTGAATTTTACCATCAAATTCTAAAATTTATCCTAATGATTCCATGTAAAGAATTTTATATCTTATCTCATATCAAACAGAGAATATAATATTGATCAATCTTCTATCTCATCATCATATCATCAATCCAATTAATACTATGCAAGAAAGGAATAATCTAAATATGAGCAAAAATAAAATTGAACAAGAAATACCAAAATATCTCAAATCAGCAGAAAGTGATGTCTCCAAGAGTAATCGTAAATCAAAACATAAACATCAATATGAAGAATGTTTAATCCAATATAAATGGAATTTTAAAAGTAACGCATTTACTCAAGAAGAAAAAGAACGTATTCATACATCATTAAGCAGTTATTGTACTATCTGTGGGAAAATTGGAGGAATAATTAAAAATAGTAAATATCAGAAAGAGATTGACGTATTGCAGAAACAAAGACAAACAGGTAGTAATTTTTGGATAAGTTTATCAGGTGAAGAAATTTATAAAATGTATCATGATAAGCTACCAGTATTTTTTGTAGATAATATCTTCACAGAGAAGTACGTTAATTTGAAACAGAATTATAATCCAGATGGAGAATAAAACTATAGGTATATTTCACATATCAAAAATGAAAAATCATTAACCAATAATAATCAACCAAAATTTTAAAGAGTAATTTATGAGCGTAGCGAATAAATTACGAATAGTCTGTCTTATTAAATAAGTTATATATCTTCTTTCAGTTCAGTTGACCTACACAAAAGTGTAGTCAAAATTCTCATATTTTAAAATTGGACATACACAAAAGTGTAGTTTACTGAACGCTCGTAAAGGCGTTTTTTATTTAAATAGAAACAGAGAATAAATAAATATCACATATAAAGGAGGATTTTTAGTTGCAACAAAAAATAGAATATTTTACACGTTTCCCAAATGGCTATATCCAGGGGAATATCAAAACAAAATATGGAGTTAGTAGGAAATTTTATATCACATACATACTTATAGATAAATACAGATCGTATGAAGACTATAGTTGGATTACTATTCGTAAAGTAATGGAATTCTATGGCTATAAAACAACCAAACATAAACCAAAAGCATTTCACGAAATTCTCGATGTATTAGAATATATGGTTAATAATAAGATGATTGAAGTAAAACAAGACCTTGATTCTATAGGATATGATACTGGAATTGAAATCAAGATTATTCCTGATAACTTTGAGTTTAGGAAAGATTTTTCAAAAATCACATCATCTCAGCTTGATTTTATTATGATGAATGAATCTAGTATTAATAAAGAGAATATCTTAATGGCATTTTTATATATCAATTCATATATTTATGTGCGACAAAGAGATAAAAATGGTAATGAAACTATGACAAATCCTGAAACTAAACCAGAAGCTTTTTGGCGAAGTATAGAATCTATGTCAAAAGAACTTTCTATGTCAAAAGATACAATCAATCAATGTATTCAATATCTCACATCTTCTATTGGCGACAAAGAACCACTTCTAATCAAAAAAGAAGTTGGTAGTGTTCAGCCTAATCCAAAGAAACCACCACAAAATGTACCAAATATATATGTGCTTAATAAAGAAGGATATGAGCAAGAAATTGAATGGGCTATTGCTAAGATGTTGGAAATCTATAATGTGGATTCATTTGGAGAAATCAAAAACGGCAATAAGTCGTAACTAAAACAGAGAATAAACAATTGTAACTATTAACGCAGCACTCAAAGGAGTTGATTGCAATGAACAATTTTTTAAACAGTAAAGGAGAACTATTAAATGAACAGAACCGTAACAATTACATCAAAGAACCATAAACATGCAAATACATATGGGGGAAATATTTGTGCATCAGATTTTTGCACTGATTACGAAGGAACTCGAAATATTGCAGAACGAATTGAATCTGATTGGAAATTTGATATGCGAAATGAAAAAGAAATGAAGAAAAATTGGAATAAGTTTAGAGGGCTTGCAGATGATAAGATGTGAGTTCTGTGGACAAGTTGGAACACATGATTATAGATGTCCAAATTATATTCATCCAAAAGCGAAACACTATTGCTGTTATTGTAGTGAAGGTATTTATCAAGGAGAATGTTATTTAGATAATCAAAACGGAGAATATATACATAGGGATTGTATTCCTGATACAGATTGGTTGATAAATTGGTTGGGATTTAAGGTTGAAGAAATGAATTGCAATTATGAGTAAATAGAAATTTCATTTGGAGAATATATAAGCGGAGGTAAATAAAAAGGAGGATTCAAAGTGTATTGTTTTCAAAAGAAAGATGGAATAGTAAAGAAATATTACAAAGAAGCCATCGACTACATTCTGACTGCAACAGTTCAAAAACACGAAATAATGATTGGAAGATCTAATGAAGTTGGGAAAATATATGAATGCTATACAACTAAAAGGAAAAGATTTTTAGAACCAAAAAGAAACACAATCCAATCTAAAATCATTAATATATGTGCTGAATTTGGTTGTTATACAAATCCGTGGTATAGCGGTTATCAAGAAATTTCACTTGAATTACATGGAGATAATGTGGAATTTATGTTAAATGAACTTAGAAAATATTGATAATAAACAAAAGGAGGATTTATGGCTGGTATTAGCGTACCTCAATATGAGATTTTTAAAATTGGAACAAATAAACTAAAGTATTCTAATTGGGATTTGCAGATTACCAAAGAAGATGCTTTTAAATATCAGGAACTCATATCATTATTTGAGGCACAAGAGTTCCGTATAATGGCAAATAAAATTTTAGAAAAGCCTATTCGGAGTATTGATTTTTCAAAGATATTTATGCAAGTGGTTGTTGATAAGAAATCTGATTTTGCAAGAGCGACTGGTAAAAAAGGTGTTACCGTAAATGGTGTTAATTACAAACGTTTTGTTGGAACTACTGGTGGATTAAAAAACAATACTCTTCTCTTCTGCAATTCACAATATATTGACAAATTAAATGAATTATGTGAATGCAAGAGAAATCTAGATACTAAATTAGTACCTGCAAAGTATGAAGCTTATAAAGCATTAACATGTTCAGCATCACAACCAATTTGTGAACCACATGGCATTTTAGTTGTAAAAGATTGTATTACACAATATTTCGCAGATGTTATATCACTTGATGACGGTGGCGATTCAAAAGAACCGACAAGAGAAGTTATTAAAGATAAACCTCTTGAAAATAATGTATCTGACGGTTTCAATCTGTGTACAATACAGTATATGCAGCGAGTAGCTGAGTCTTTAAGTCTTGATTATATTCCTGGCGGTGTGTGTTTGAGAAACGCATGGTTAAAAGGAATGCTCTATCCGTTTCCTATTTGTGAATTTGTTGAAAAATATAATAATGGTAATTATATGATTGAAGATATTTGGGGAAATATGCAAGATATTCGTCAATGTGAAATGATTGTCACAGAATCTTCTCTCAAATTATGGGGGGCGTATGATAACATTGAGCAATATGTGAATGCATATAAGGAATGTGGATATGGATTTTCCGTAACAAAAATTTCACCACATGTTCTTGAAGAACAAAGAGAATTGAATTATCAGTACCTTCAGTCGTATGAATTTACCGATGAAGATATTGAGGAATTATGTGAACCAACAATCAAGTATTTAAAAGATGCCATGTGTGGCGATTACTCTTCTACTGTTAAATTTCTTGGTATTAACGAAAATACTGATGTAAATTCATGGCAACGTGCTTTATATACGAGTGAATATATGTTGGGTGATCCATATATAATCGACTCTGTGCATAGATATATCAAAAAGAAAATGAATGATGCAAAAATTGGCAAATTGTTTGTGAATGGCAATTATCAGATTGCAAGTGGTGATCCATTTGCTCTTATGCAATCTATTTGTGGTTTGGAAGTTACAGGATTATTAAAAGCAAATGAATGTTATTCAAAATTTTGGATTGATAAAAATGAAGAAGAAATTGTACTTTTTAGAAGTCCAATGACAAGTCATAATAATATTCGAATGTGTAATATCAATAATTCGGATGAATGTCAGTATTGGTATCAATATATGAATACTATCATGATTATAAATGGTTGGGATTCATTTTGTATGGCTGAGAATGGGGAAGATTGGGATTCGGATCTGAACTTTTCTACTAATAACTCAGTTATGAAAAGACGCTATAGATACTTACCTGCTATTGAATGTGTTCAGCGAAACGCAGAAAAAATTGTTGTCACTGAAGCTGCTGTAAAAAAGACAAATAAAGCAGGTATGGGAAATCAAGTTGGAACAATCACTAATTATGTCACATCTATGATGGAAGTTCAATCTCATTTTAAGAAAGATTCGCCTGAATATAAAGAATTAGAATATAGAATTGAATGTGGTCAGCTTTATCAGCAGAATGAGTTGGATAAAATCAAGGGAATTATTGCAAAGCCTATGGAAAGTAACTGGTATAATCTTGGTGCTTGTGGAGAGAATAAATATTTACAGTCTCTTTGTGCATACAGAAAACCATACTTTATGATTTATGTTTATGATGAAACTAAAAGACAGTATAAACAATATATCAAAGAGAGTAATGCTAAGTGCTATGCCATCTACAAATGTTCTATTGATGATTTGTATAACAGTGATCATCTTACAGAAGACCAAGAAGAATTTTTGTTTTGGTACGAGAGAAAAATGCCAGTTGGTACAGGAAATTGTTCTATGAATCAGATTTGTAAATATGTCGAAAGTCAGTTAGATGGTTATAAATCTCAATTACATAAAGATTCTTCTTTTGATTATAACGTATTAAAAGTTAAAAGACGTTGTACTGAAGAGCATAGACAAGCACTTAGAGAACTTGAACAATATTATTGTGAATGTGTCGCATCCTACAAAAAGAAACAACATCTAAACGATAAGATGACAGCAAACGAAAGTCGAAAGTATTTATGTACTTCTATCAAAGAAAAGGCAAAAGAAATTTGTCCGAATGATGATGAGCGCATGAACATTATTCTTGATATGACTTATGGATATAAAGGTAATAGACAATTTTGTTGGGATTGCATTGGAGAATTAATTATCAAGCGTTTAGAAGAAATGGAGGAAGAAGTTGTATATACTGAATGAAAAAGAATATATTAGAAAGATATTAGCGTCTGGTAATAAGCCAGACAATATCTCGAATGGGTATCTAATAACACTTATTGCCAAATATTATTTTGATAGAGGTAAAGATCCAAACATCCTAATTGATACAGTCAAACAAAAGATGCTGGAATTTAATATTGAAGGTTATCAAGAATATAGATATGCCAATAAAATCAAAAAATCATGTACTGAGCTATATGAATCAGAATCAAAGAATCTCTTTAGGGAACTTGAATACGTTCCTATCTATGAAAAAGAATTAAAAGTCGTGGAATCTCTTTCAAATGATCGCCAAAAGAAATTTATGTTTACATTATTTGCTATTGCAAGATATATGGATTGTGGGGGTTGGATAAATAAGAAAGATTCAAAAGGTCTTTCAGAAGTATTCAAACTTGCTAACGTTACTCTCTCATCTGACAAAAAGAATGAATTACTACATGATTTATATAGTAATGATTATATTCATTTCGGTAAGAAAGTGAATAATCTTAATATCAGAATTGATTTAGCTGGCACAGATGATGATATTGCTTATAAAGTAACATTGTTTGAAAACATTGGGAATCAGTACATAGGGAATTTTAAAAAAGGATATAAGCAATGTAAATGTTGTGGCAAACGTATAAAAAATACTGGAAATAAAAAAATGTATTGTACTAAATGTGCCACACAAAAGCAACTTGAATCCGACAAAAAATACCAGAAAAACAAGAGAAACTAGATTTTGTCGATAAATAGAAATTCTTTAAAACCCTTATATATCAATGCTTTTCAGCATATTTTCACAAAAAATTCGTTTTTCTTTGAATGGTATATAGTGAAATATATACAAAATTTGATACAAAAACGATTGTCATGGAAGAAACAAACCGACAATCTTTGTATGTCTGCTTTGCTGCTCTTTCGAGTGGCATTGCAGATTTAGAATGAAATCAGCTTTTTGTCAACTATTATTTTGGATGGTATAATCCCTTATGATTTTTTATTTTCTTCACTGACAAAAAGAGAATATATAATTATCAAAAGACATTATAATAACGTTCTTTACGGACACAATATGACACAAAATAAAATTCAGAACAGTGATTTAGACCTCGTATCATACTGAGGTTATGAAAAATGTATGTGGTGTACGCAGCCATAAATGCGAACGTTAATGCTTGAGACGGAGAACTCAATGTGAAACTTCCCATCGCTTACTAATCATTGGTGGTTCTGAAAAATTTAGTCTAACACATGGATATAAAAGGAGTTGCTGTGAAGCCATGTGAAAAACTTGTGTATGTGTGTAATAACCAAGTGAGTTCAGCAAGCAAAAACTTATACCATACATTTCTGTGGAAGTTATTTGAAGGCTATTGTCATTATGATACATGAGTCAAAGGCGTTTTCAAGCAGAACAAATAAAAAAACAATAAATGCTTTACTATAATTATAATTAACTCAGTGAAGATCGGTTTAGTCATCGTGCTGAGAATACACGGATGTTGCCAGACTAATCCTTGGGATACTTAGGAATTGGTTTGGTCTGAAATATCGTGAGATATATTAGGATAAAAGGAAAATCCTTAAAAACAAGTGTATGTACTGAGAGTAAATGTAGTAAAAAGCTGTGTCTGATTGCTGACATAATAGAGAGCCATCTATGGTGCTTAATCCTGATGCCTATAAGCTGGTAACTTATCGGAGTTAAGTAGGGAAATACCAAAATAAGTCAGTTTGCCGTGAGTATTTGGAAACGAATACAATAAAATCAGTTCAACGAGCGAGTAGTCCAAGGCAATGATAGATATTCTTGCAAATGTAAAAACATTACATATTTGATTTGAATGCAAACAAATGAATAATACTTCTGAATGACGGATGAAAGTTGGAAGTAACCATTCTTCCATGTGCTTAGACAGGTGCATTCCTGTAAGATACGAAGTTTATGAATGACGGTTCATAGGCTCAGACGTTATCTTCACATTGGCTGAATATTATTGCGTTTACGGAGGCAACCCGAAGGGGTAATTGTGATTATAATAAAGCATTTATTGCTACTTTTCTATGTACATATTGTACTCTTTCATACCGACAATTGTGTTATCGTTCTGGTAACATGATTGTCGGTATTCTTTTTGGGATTTAGCTCAGTCTGGTTAGAGCACCTGGCTTATATCCAGTTTGTCGTGGGTTCAAATCCTACAATCCCAATTACTATCTCACTATTATGTGGGAAATTTAAGAAAAAGGATGTGTATTAACATAATTAAGATTTCAAAATCAGAAGCTTTAGAACTTAATAAGAAATATGGTGTGCCATACGGTGAGTATGGAATTTCACATACATGGAATAAAAGTAAACATTATTTCTTATGTGAGTCCAGAAAGAATATTTCTAATTTGGGGAAAATCAGAAATAAAATTATCACAAAGTAAGCGAAATTTAAAATGAAAGGTGGTCGGAAACCATCGCAAAGAAATTTTATGATACAAATGCTGTTCTATTTTTACAGGATAGATTACTGGAAGATGAAAAATTTAATATTAGCTCTACTACCCTTTTAGAATTAGAGCATATAAAAGTAAGTCGAAATAAAGACGAAGAAACAAAATATCGTGCAAGAAAAGTATTACATATATTGGACAAAAATACTGACAAATATGATGTGATTATTGTAAACAAGGACATTCTTAATGTTATTGATAAATTAGGATTGGAAAATACACCAGATAATCAGATTTGCGCATGTGCTTCTACAATTGAAAATGTTTTATTTATCACAAACGACATTGCATGTAAAACAATTGCTAAATGGATATTTGGACTAAATGTATCTAGTACATATGAAGATGGAAATGAAATTTATAAAGGATACCAACTCATTCATGGTGATACAAATACAATCAATTCAATAATGGAGAATATGGATTATTCAAAATGGCACGTTAATGAATATTTAATTATCGAAAACATAGATGATGGTTCTTCAAAGGAATTAAGATTCGATGGAACTGAATTTGTTTCATTGAAATTACCGTCATCTCGTTTTGTTAAAGGTAAAAATTCTTTACAGAGATGTGCTTTGGATATTCTTAACAATCCAGATATTACTATTGCTGCTATCTTAGGTGGATATGGAAGTGGTAAAACTTTTCTTTCTATGCAAATGGCTTTATACAATGTTCAAGAAAAAGGTCGAGTAAGTAAAATTCTTGGAGTTAGAGAAGTTTCTGGTGAAGGAAAAGAAATTGGTTATTTACCTGGCGATATGGAAGATAAAGTTGGAAAATTTTTTGAGCCATTAACACAATCACTTAATGGTGGTGAATTTGAGTTACAAAGTTTAAAAATGTCAGGCGTATTAGATACAAATGTACCATTTTTTATGAAAGGTACAACATACAATGACACTATTATTCTTTGTGATGAAGCTGAAGATTTATCAGAAAGTCAGATTAGACTTATAGGCACTCGATTAGGTCAGAATAGTAAAATCTATTTTGCTGGTGATTATAAACAATCATTACTTACTAAAACAGTTAATAATCCACTTATTAAGATGTGTAATGAGTTTAAAGGAAATGAAAAATTCAGTTGCATTTATCTTGGAGAGGATGTTAGATCAGAAACGAGCAAGATGTTTGCTGAGTTATTTGAAAAATAAGAGGTAACGCCTATGAAGAAATATGTATTTGGATTTATCAGTGGAATATGTTTATTGCCACTTTTAGATTCTCTTACGGAACTATTGCAGGTGGCATTAGAGATTCCAAAAGGTAAATTAAGCGAATGTGTAATGAAGATAAATAATGAAATACAAGATATTCAGAATCAATCAGAACCAATTTCAAGTAATTGCATTGGTTTTGAGATACCATCATCGGAAGAATATTATGATGATGAGGAAGAAGATTGTAAGCAGAAAAATAAAATTGGATTTTAATGGAGAGCACACTGCTCTCCTATTTTAGTTGAGAAAAAGGAGAAAACATGGTAGATAGTAAAATTAAGAAAGCAACTGTTAGTGCAGCGAAAAAGAATATTACAGCAAGTGGAGTAAGAATTGAAAATGGAATTTTTGTTGATGACGAAGGTTCTATTGTAGATCGTATTGCTGAAAAGTTACCAGAAGGTACTACTACTTTTGATATTAAAATCAGTATTGAGATTTCAGATGAAGAGTCTGAGTCTGCTGAATAGAGAGTAGGTGGATGTTATAACAACCTATAAAAGATTCGAGAACGAAACAGATGAGGAACTTATATTAAGAATATGTGAAGACAAGGAACAGATAGGTTCTTGGAATGATGTAGCGAATATAATTAATGAACTTACTGGAAATGATTTTGGGGAAAGTACATACAGAAAGAAGTTCCAAGCATTTAAGAAGATGTTAAATGCAAATCAGTCTAAGTTTGTTGATTCCGATGCGCAGTTAAAAGAAATACAGTTAGCTCAGAGAGAACTTGAAAAAGAACGAAAGAAAATCCAGAGTGAAAAGATTGAATATAATAAATGGCTTAGAGAAGATGCTAGAGATGAAATGATCGCTGAGAAAATCAGCGAAACAATTTTATCTTTGCCACAGTTATCGTCTCCTATTCGTATTCAGCCAACAACTAATAAAAAGTCTTGGATACTTGCCATTAGCGATTGCCACTATGGTTGTGAATTTGAAATCAAAGATTTTTATAATGGAATTATAAATGCGTACTCTCCTGAGATATTTGAGGAAAGAATGACAATTTTATTTAATAAGGTTGTGAACAAAATTGAGGAACTTGGAATTACTGAATTGTCAATTATTGAACTTGGAGATGGCATTGATGGATGTCTCAGAATGTCTCAGCTTATGAGATTAAGATATGGCGTAATTGAGTCTAGTATTCGTTATGCAGATTATTTAGCAAATTGGTTGAATGAATTAAGCAAATATGTGTTAATAAAATTCCAGATGGTTTTTGATTCAAACCATAATCAGTTAAGACTATTGGATGGAAAAAAGAATACATTTCCAGATGAAAATGTTAGCAAAATTATGATGGCTCTTATTAAAGAGCGATTAAAAGATAATGAAAATATTGTTATCTTAGAAAATCCTACTGGTATGACATATTCAATAATGTCTACATATTGTGTTATAGGTTTCCATGGAGAGAAAAAGAATCTGAAAAATAACCTATTAGAGATGTCTCGTACTTATGGAGTTCATATAGATTACACAATTTCTGGGCATATTCATCATGATACTATGGCTGAAATCGGATTAGATTCTGCTGTATTATCTGTCGGTTCAGTAATTGGTATAGATCCATATAGTATGACATTAAATGTAGCTTCCAATGCCTCATGTTCTATGTTTGAGTTTACACAAGGAGAAGGAAGAACTGCTGAATATGTTTTTAAACTGAATTAAATAACAATTGTAGTCCACTGTTCGGCTCAGTTTGGAGTAATTGTGGAAGCAGATATTCACAGCTGCAATTAACATACGACTAATATATTAGTCTTTTGGGCTGACGAAGCCACTCGAAAAAGGGATTACAGTAGACACATCAAACCAGAATCCCTGAACCTTATTGGTGACAGACCATTGGATAATTCCATAGGAGTGCTGTTAGGATGTGAAATACGAGGGAGTGTACTCAAATGAGACATTACCCTCTTTTATATTATAAAATAAAATTTAGGAAATTAAAGGAGAAAATTTAAAATGAATAAGACAGATTTAATTAAGAATGTAAGCACACAGATTGAGGGAGCTACACAGAAGGATGTTGCTGTTATTGTAGATACAGTACTTGAGACAATTGTTAATACAGTTGCTTCTGGTGAGAAGGTATCTCTTGCAGGATTTGGTAATTTCGAAGTAGCCGAGAGAGCTGCACGTATGGGTAGAAATCCAAAAACAGGCGAGCCATTAGAGATTGCAGCTTCTAAGAGTCCAAAATTTCACGCATTAACTGGTTTTAAGAATGCAGTTAAGAATGCATAATCTGAAAGGTCGTGAATTGTTTGAAGAAAAATAAATATGAAGACATTCAGATGATTGACCTTGAAGATAAGATTGATGACGTTTTAGATATTTTTATTAATCGTTTATATCATACTGATAAGAGTGTTGGCATTGTTGTCAATAAGGAAGTTGCTGAGTATATTCTTGACGAACTCGTGAAAATTGACGAGACAAGTATTAAAGAAGTTGACCTTGTTAATTATATGGAAGTTGATGAATATCTTGTATCTGTTGATGATGACGGATATATCACATGTGTACCTATTGAGGATTTCGTTGTACTTGATAAAACGGATATTTTCTATATCGACATGGACGGTGATATTAAACAGGATATCATTGATTACTGTGTAAACGATGATAAAGAAGTTATTCTGTTTGGACAGGATGAAGATGAGTGTGATGATGATTGTGAAAATTGTGATTGTATAAGTGACACAGATGATGCTTATGTTCATTTATCAGAAGGAAAAGACGGTAATACACATGGATTCACTGCTAGTAAATCAGATGGTGATTCTTATATGAGTTATTCGTTTTATTCTAGCGAGGATTTGACTCATGATGACATTCAGAAGATGTTAAAGGCTTTTGGATTTTAGAATTATAGGGCATGTTATAGAAGAATCAGTGTGTAAGTGTTTAAGAGACAAATTTGCTGATTCCGAATAACATTTGAACTTGGAGTGTGTGGTTAAGGCTGCACACTCTTTTTGTATGCATCGGTGGTGTAATTGGTAACACAGCAGTCTCCAAAACTGCGAGCTTATGGTTCGAGTCCATACTGATGTGTTTTTTTGATGTTTCCTGTGAATGGAAACAGAGAATAAATAAATAGGTTGAACGGATAGTTCAATAAAGAGTTTTATAGGATGGCATTGCTCTCCTATCTCTACCTTCGTTAGTGAAACGCATGTATAGGGTATGTTCCTATCGCACTAACTAGCGGAGAGTTTGCAGGATAATTCCCTGCCGCTCTCCTATTACTAATAATAATTATAATAGGAGGATTTTACAAATGAGCGAATTAAAGATTAATGAAACACAAAAACAAACTATTACCACACTTGAAATTGCTGAAATGCTAGGAATGAAACATTATAAGGTACTTGAAAAACTAGATGGTACAAAAGATAGAAAAACCAAAGGAATTATTGAAATTCTTAACGCCCACGATTTCGTGGTCGTTGATTATTTTATTAAATCCTCATATGTTGACGCAAAAGGTGAAGACAGACCTTGTTATCTTGTCACAAAACTTGGATGCGATTTTCTTGCTAATAAATTCACAGGTGAAAAAGGAATATTGTTTACAGCAAAATATGTAAAACGTTTTGATGAAATGGAACACACTATTCAGAATCAGTATAAATTACCCACGACATATAAAGAAGCATTATTACAGTTGGTCGAGCAAGTTGAAGAAAATGAGAAGTTGTTAGCTGATAATAATCATAAACAAGAAGTTATTAATGGTCTTACTGATGATGTTGATATTTATAAAAAGAAAGATGTTATCAATAGAATTTGTAGACGCAGAAGTGGCAATTATGCTAATAGATATAAAGAGTTGTATAAATGTTTTAAAGAAAACTTTCATATTGATTTAGAGGCAAGATGCGAAGGATATAATATGAAACAGACTAAAAAGAAAGATCAATTATCTGTTATAAAATATGCTGAACAATTTGGATATATTGATGATTTATATTCATGTTGTACAAAATTGTTTGAAGCAGAAATTGATGAAGTATTAGATCAAATTAACACAATACATAGTAAATAAATTAGAGAAGCGATTTAGTTCACTACTATCTCGCTTCTTTTTGTTATGAAAGGAAGTGAGATTAGTGGCACATGTAACAAGGGTAAAATATTTTACCAAGGATAAGGAAAAGTTTATAAATCCTGATAACTTGAAGAAATATAAGAAATATCTCCAATCAAATATTATTAAAAATCAGGATGTTAAAGACACCACATATAAAAGATACGAAGGATTGTTTCGTCATTTTCTTATGTGGTTAGGTGAAAACTATGGCGATTTAGATTTATATTCAGATGAGTTTATGGAGAATGCCGTTGATATTATGGAGAACTATATTATGTTCTGTCAGGAAACACTTCTGAATCATAAAAAGATTATTAACATGAAAATTTCTGCCGTTAGCTCATTCTATATTTGGTCTATGAAGCGTGGTTTCGTTAAGTATCATCCTTTTGACGGTAAACTTGATAGAATGAAGAAAGCTAATGAGGAACATATTTTGAACTCTTACTTCCTTACAGAAGAACAAGTTCAGACAATCCGTAGAGAATTATCTGAAAATGATAAGTATTCAATTCAGGATCAAATTTTATTTGAAGTAAGTTTTGACTCAGCAAATAGAATTGGTGCGTTGTTAAAACTACAATTATCTAAGCTTGACTTGGAACATAATATGTTTGTTGACATAAGGGAAAAAGAGGGTTATCATACGCAGGTTGTTTTTGGGAGTGTTGCAAAAGAACTTATTCAAGAGTGGCTTGAGATGAGAAAGAATGATTATGACCATTTAGAATGTGATTCGTTGTTAATTACAAAATATAAAGGAAAATATAAACCTATGGGTGACAGTGCTATTAGAGACAGAATGAGAAAATATGGTGAAATCATTCAAATTTCTGATTATCGTCCGCATTGTCAACGTAAATCGAGATTAAATTTGGTTTATGAAGAAACAGGTGATTTAGCGTTAGCAGCCGAGCTTGCCAATCACAAATCGACAGAAACTACTCGTTCCTTTTATTGTAAACCCAAAACTAAGGCAGAAGTTATGGAAAAAATTAATGCTTTAAAAGAGAAAAATGAAGCCGAGAGCAAGTAATCTTCCGAAACCACTCAGATGTATGTAATTCGTGAAGATACTGAGGATGCAGATGAAGCTTTCGTCTAACTCAAACATTTTGTCCATTAAATTTGCGTATGCTATAATAAATACATAAAATCATAAGAGGTATTATTTATGAGTAAAGGATATAGAAGACTTGATTTATCTAAACTTAATATGTCACATAAAATCATATCTATGGAAGAAACATTAAAAGATGTGACTCCTATGGTATTTGATGAAGAAGTTTACAATGGAACGAAAAAGGTAAAAATAGATAAACAAGGAATACATTATGTCTAACACTTCGTCTAATTTTCTCTTGCACTCAACATAAAACTGTGATATAATATTTTCTAAAGAAAACAAGCAAACATCCGTTAGACGGTTGAGCCAAATGCAATCAATAAAGGCTAAATAAATTTAATACTTAACACATTAATGACCGTGCTTTGGCGAGTGGCGGTCATTTTTGTGTCTATCGAAAAATCTGACTAAGTATGTAGCAACTACGCCACTTACGATGCCAGTTACAATCGTAAAGATTAATAATTCAATAAACGTCACGCTACTATCCTCCTTTGTAAGTATTTCCTACATGATGTCACGAGGATATCTATATAAACAGAACATCACTGTTCTGACGTGACTCAAACCGCCTAACCATCTCAATCTAGCCAAATTAAAATGTTGGATTATTTGCTTGTTCTAACCATTATATCATATCACGACAATTCATGTCAAAATATTCCATTTAGCAGAGAATAAATATTTACAATAGCCGAATGCTCTGAGTTACGCACTCACCAAGGCTCTGTGAAAATCAGACGGACTAACAGACCGATATAACTGTATTATCCAAATAAAGTCCTTATAAACAGGTACGAAAGGTATATATAAAAAGGTGACGACAATGTAGAGAATAAATAGATATAACAAGCTGCTCACATCCAAAAGAAGTGAGGGCGGTCTGTCAATCCGTTGATAGATTTTTACAAGTGAGCTGTCACTGACAGATATGTGACATAAATATAAAGGTCGGTTTGCGAAATTATTGACCTTTGGAATGGTCTAAAACTTCCCACTGCTACTGCTCATTGGCGGTGTTATGGAGAGGTCTTGCCTTAGTAGACGATTAACATATCTTGGCATTTGCTATTCATGTAGCATTGTAAGTCCTACTACTATCATACTTAGTCCCCTACAGGCTGGCAGTATTCCAGTGGATTATACAAAACTATATGGTGCATTCGTGTGTTGTATAAGTTGTATAATTCGAGACGAGTGCGCACGAATAGTAAGGATAGTATATCTTATCCCACCATCACCACGGATAATCGGTTTCTTCCAATCTATAATGGAATGGTGATCGTGCTTCTCTACGATAGTGATAACCGTTAATTCAAGTTTGTACTACAGTGTCTTTCGATCTTGTAGTCTTATGATTAAAACTATTCATATAAGTTTTGCGAGAAATGGGCTATCGTTCGTTTCTTATTTTTAGAAACATGGAGTGATTTCGTAAGCATGAATGGACTTATCTATAGGTGACACTCCATTCTAAAAAACTGCATGTGTACAGTGCAATATCAGCTAGTTAGTGCTTTATACTGATTTTACATATCAGAGAATTTTCAATATTCTCTTTGTCAGTTGACTGGTAATCAATCGGCAGTAGATTTTACCAATCTACATATAATATGGAGAGGTCGCTCCTCTCCTGTTATCATAGCGGAATGACGAGCAATGGAAGCTCACTTGGCTCATAACCAAGAGTATGCAGGTTCGAGTCCTGTTTCCGCAATTCAACGATTAAAAGGAAAATGAAAATAAAAGAAAGGAGAAGATACAATGGCAAGTAGATTGATTATTGAGCAAGAGCCATTAAAAGTTGGACAAGTTCGTAAAGTTACGTCTAACAATGGTGAAAAGATAGATTCTATTACTTTACTCTTGAACAACAATGTGAAAATTTTGTTCGTGCCACGAAATGACGGAACATTAGATTTTTCAGTAAGTGATCCACAGTTTGATACATCAAATTTAGATTGCTCTATTGATAAAGAAGTATTACGTGATTTATTTATGGCTATTAGAGACGGATATAAACAAGTAATTGCAAACGAAAGTGAGGAAACAAATTCATGAAATTAGATCAGGTGTTTAAAGTAGAAAATGATATTGCAAGTGTAGATATTGCAGTTACAAGTCTTGGAACTGCGGATTTAACTAGTGAGCAGGAAAAGGAATTATTAGCAAACTATAATAAATATATCGAGTATAGTAAAATTCAGTTCAAAGGTAATATCAAATTAACAAATGGCGTTCCAGAAGTTACAACAGATCCGGTGGATAGTTCAACTATTGTTGAATTGGAAATTACAGATGTAACAAATGAAAGGAAAATTATCAATGAAACATTGTCTTTTCATTTCGAAAGAGATGTAACAAAATATCCAGACAGTGTTTTAAATACAGTTCTTAATAAAAAAGAATTATATGGACAGGCACAGTGTGTTTTATTTGCAGCAAAAGTCAAAGAAGCTGTCACTGAAAAGTTAGCAGAAATCCGTGCATTGAACAACACATTCGAAGGAACTACTGAGTATACATTGTAATTGGAGGTATGAAAATGTATAAAATTCTTATTAAGGATTCCAAAACAGGAATGTATCGTTATCTGACTGTAAAGCAGGAAATTATGAAAGAGCAGAAAGAAACTGTAACCGATGAAGATACTCATGAAGTAAAAGAAGTTACTACATTTGTTGGAACTGGTGAATATGAAACTGTTGAGTATTCTACAGAAAATAAAGATGAATTAGAGAAGAAATGTATTGAGCTTTTAGCTTCTTACAAGGTAACAGAATTTACTCCGATTAATACATTGGCTTATACAACAGATCTTGTTTGGTCTGAGTAGTTTTAATAGGATGACACTTTCTCATCCTATTATGCGAGAAACCTGATGTTTAAAAGTGGTTCATCGCCACTTTCTCGCTTATTTTTAAAATATAAACCAACTTTCATATAGTTGGTTCTAAATTGACTATTGATGGAAGGAGAAACAATACATGGATAATGTTTTTATAGATTCAGAAGGAAAGATAAAAAGATCATCAATGCATGATGAACATTCTATTGTAAGTATTGTAGAAAAGAATCCAAATGCTTCTAACATAGGAAATATTGTCTCTGGTGATACAAATTCCAATATTATTACATTTGAAATGGCACGTTACTACGATGGTGAAGATATTTACAATAAAAATATAAGATTTATCATTAAAAACAACTTGGGTGTTTATACAGAAGAAGCTGTTAATTTACAGTATAATGATACAAAAATAAGGTTTTCTTGGATATTAACATATTCAGACACACATAACGGAAACGTTACTGTTGCTATCGAATTCTATGGAGAAAATGAATCAAAACTTCCGTATTCATTAAAAACTACTCCGTTCTCTTTTAGTCCAAAGAATTCTCTTGATGCTACTGATATGATTGTTGATAAGCCGGAAAACTGGTTTGTTGCTATTGAAAATAGATTAACAGCATTAGAAGGCAATACCTCTGTTGACAACTTAGCACAAAAAGTAGCCGACTCTATACCTTATGAAGACGAGGAAATTGACTTTTCAACAGAATTTGAGACAGGGGGTAATTCATGATGTCAAAACCAATAGATAAAAATTATCTCATAAAATCTTTAAAGTCTTTTGACGAGCAGATATTGGGAAAAGAATATTTAAAAAAAGAAGATGTTCCAAAACAAGATACCCATAAAAATAAAGAAATTTTGGACAAATTTTCTGAGTCTTTAGAAGGAAAGCTTTTATATAATGGGAAAGAAATTGAAGGATCTGCTAATTTTGAATTTACGGAATACACTAACGAAGAAATAGAATCTGCTGTAAAACAGATTCTTAGATTATCATAAGGAGAGAGGCTATGGAAAAGAAAAATTTAGGAATATCTAAAGAACAATTGCTTAATGCTATCAGCCTCGTAAAAGAATATGTTGATAATCTTTCACTTGAAACAACATTACCAGAAAATCTTAAAATTATAAATGAATCAATTCAATCTTTACAACCGTTGCAATATTTAGGCACAGATATAAATAATCAACTTGGTTTACATTATTTTCCTCAAAATTCCGCAACAAAAACTGGGTTAAACCAAATTGTCACTTTATCAACAAAAATAGGAAGCATCATAAATATCAATGTTGATGGTAATACAGAAAAATTCTTAATACAGGTATACAAATATATTCCTGGAGATAATGATATTGTTGAA
>ERZ779729.1094-NODE-1094-length-20902-cov-4.537056_pt1 | contig 20902 bp, 26 predicted proteins | sample MGYA00511072_ERZ779729 | MGnify/ENA primary metagenome ERZ779729 (study PRJEB29588, sample SAMEA2156675) | human gut metagenome | biome: human gut; feature: human-associated habitat; material: faeces | place: Denmark | collected 2008/2010 ...
TCTTTTCAGACTTACAAAGCTGTATGCTTAATCCCCCAGGTTTATCGGGTGAGCCGTTCTCTCCGATTTGTTGGAGCAGTCTAAAAGCTCCAGCCATCTTATAGTTACCCAAACATTATTTAGCCTGCATGATGCAACTTTCAACAGTAAGTTTCAAATTTGGTGTGAAAGCGAATTTATTTATCTGCATTTCCTTAGGAAGTTCATTGGCATGATTATTGAGCCATACGATCATTTCATTTAATTTCTCTTCGGAATAAGATTTCTTTTTCACCATGATACATAAATTCATGTCAACTGTGTACAAAAATAAAAGAACATATAATTCACGCGCTATCTTTTAACAAAAATATTGTTGAAATAAAACCGCTCCCACTTATCACAAGCCGGAACGGTTCAGATTAGTTACGTTTTGACAATCTACTTTATTCTTCAAGAACAAAACAATGACGAATTTGTTCAAAAGGATTTGCCTATTTCTAAAAATATTTTTTGTCACATTATTGCGTATTACAATAGATCCCCAAAACAAGGAGTAATTTTTGTTATGAGATTGGCTTCTACCCCACAATACAAGGCAAAAATACATAAAATTCTATTCTCTTCAGTTGATTGTGTAATCCAATTGGGAAATTGTATTTAAACAAATACCCCGACTCATCACGAGCCGGGGCAGTCCAATTTATAAATTTAAAGTCTTATGATGAAGATTGTCTGTTGCGCCAATGTTTTACTATCAGCACAACGACAAACAAAACAGTTACACAAACACAGGTAAAGCCTTTTTGTTTAAGCAAAGTGGATTCTTTTTTATCCTTTATGATTCTGACCGTTTTTCCTCATGGATATCGGAAGTGGTTTCCTTGTCGGCTTTCACCTCCGTACAGTCTTTGGTTGTAGTTTCCTTCTTTCTATTCTTGCTGAAATCACCTTCTACGTGACCGTCAGCCAGTAACAAAACTTTCCTGGTCGGGCTGTCAGACGGTTTTCTTGTACCATAAATCCGAAAATTAATCACGTAGTTGCCATTGGTTGCAATCAGTTCATTCAAAGAGATGATAGAGCCATATACGATGTTGACCGACTTACGAGTGCTGTCCTTTCTACACTCTTGGCAGTACACTGGACTATACGCTTTTCCAACCAGTCAACCTGCTTCCGCTCGTTCTCATTCTCCACCGAATCGGCAGACGCATTCTCCTTCCGTGCGTTTTGCGGTTTACACAGAATATGAACCCCAGCGGACAGCTTCCAATCCCTTAAAGCCCCAGTTATAGCCAACCAGTCATTTAATTCCATTCTGCCTATTGTTTATCTGATTGATTATAAAATACACACTTAAAAATCCTATCCGCTTGCACCATCGCTGCCAAAACACTAAAATCCATTGTCACGATATGTCAATAAAAAAGACTCTGCAAAATAAGAATAAAAAACGATTTACCAAAGAAGAATATAAATATATTGAATCGGTCTGGAATGTAAAAAATTATATTACAGGCCAGCATCATTTTTTAGTTAATTTTGCACCAATTATTTAATAAATATCTGATAACATTAGTTTAAAAAGCGTTATGTTCGTCTTGTAAATCGGGATATATGGATTCTCCAAATGAGAAGGGATAGTATGATTTTTCTTACATCATAAAGTAAATCTGACGGCATCACACCTCATATCGGCGAGAACGGTAATTGGTGGATAGGTATGACTGATACAAAAATAAAGGCGCAAGGAGCCAAAGGGGACGATGCCATTGCCCCCCAAGTTCAAATCAACGCCACGACAAATGAATGGGAAATCTCAACGGATGGCGGCAAAAACTGGAAATCGACAGGGATTAAGGCGACCGGGGAGAAAGGCGACAGGGGTGATGCGGTATTTGTGGAAAACGGAGTGGACTACACAAGTGATCCTGATAATGTCATATTCACTCTGGCTGACGGAAAGACCAAGCTGACCGTACCACGTACCAAAATATTATCTGTCAAGTTCAAGGATGGTTGCGATATTTTCTCGGTAACTTCCGTTAGTAATATAATTGATATTGAATTTATTGGTTTGACAACAGAAAATTATAAGGCTTTGGTTGCGGAATTGAGAAGCAAGGACGGTACTACAGATATAGACATTGTGACCCTGCTGAAAATAAGGATGTGGAAATTAAAGAACCTGTATTTACGGATGGGAAATGTACCGGAACGACAGTCAAAATCAACAAGAAAGAAATAAGTGGAGAAAAGACCGTTCTGAAAGTGACTCTTATAGATAACAACGGGCAGGAAATTTCAGTTTCCCGTATCGTGAAATTCTTTGGTGCGGGTGCTCTTGATGAAGCCGCCCAGAACGGAGGTAGCTTTATATTGTCTGATGACATTATTCTGGAGAAACCGGTTGAGGTGGCAAAAGGGAAGGAACTTGTATTGGATCTAAACGGTAAAACCATCTCTAATTTCTGAACGGATAAGCATCCGCGTGCATATATCCCTGGTTGATTGCCTCATTGACCAAGATACGGAGCTGTTTCATGTGCTTGGCTATCGTATTGTCCGCATTGCCCTTTTCCCTTAAGTATTGCTCAAAATCACGAAGGAATGTATAGGTAATATCCTTGAAGTCCAATCCGGAACGGAAGTCATTCAAGACCGCCAGTGTAGAGTGCAGGTTGTCCTTGGTGGACTGCTTCTTGTCCGAATTGTCAATGGCTGATTTGGCGAAAGTGGAGAAGCTGATATTCACGGCACTTTTCTTCTTGACAGCATCCTTCAGCAGTGAGAGTGTGGCAGGTATTCCGCGCTTCCAATACCCCAACTCTATGCCTTGCAGATACAGGATGTATTCATAGAGCATTGCGTTGAGTTCGTTAGATTGGGGGGGGTAATGACTTGTGCCCCCTCACGGCTCCAGCACTCCGGTTTGAGGTAAACATTGGTCTTCAGGTAGATTTTCCTTTGGTTCAAATAGGCTTCAACCTGTACAAGAGCCGTGCCCTGCCTGTTAAGTGTGTTCTGGCGGTTATATACAAGACGGTATCTGATTTTATCCATTTTTCCGCAAAGGTGCGAAAAGATTAATGGAAGAAAGGTATCAATGTGGAACATTTCCACATCATCCCACACTATATGAGGATTTTTTCCATTTCACATATAATTAGTAAAATATTAACCAACTGATAATCAGATTAATTATTCTTTTGGCATAAAAATTGTCCTATCATTATCGTAAAACAATAACCATTAAAAATATAAGATTATGAAAAAAATTTTTGTTGCAGTAGCATTGGTAATGGGATTAGGAACAACAGTGGCATTTGCCGAAAATTTGACCTCAGGTGTTGAAACAGTCATGGCAGTAAATGACTTCACCCCTATTGAAGTGAAAGACCTTCCGGCAGCGGTAACGGAAGCAATCGCCAAAAATTTTGCGGAATCAACCGTCAAGGAAGCGGCGGTGGAAGCGGCAGAGGATGGCAGTAAGACCTATCAGGTTGTTCTGACAGACAAGGAAGGAACTGAAAGTACGGTGTTCTTCAATGAAAAAGGTGAAATACTGAAATAACATATTTTACGTCTCTTTGAATAAAGAATAGCCTCTACCTTTACAAGCAGAGGCTATTCTTATAACAAAAAGATACATAAAAAGACGGGATTCACCAATCCTGCCTTTTTCAATACAAACTGCTTTACTTATCAAGATGCCTTACAACATCCCAGTTTAATGAATCTAAAAATAAAAACACATTCAGTTATTTGTGATAGCAAAGCTATAACAAATATTTTAAAGAAAAATCTTATGCATAAAAAATGCACAGAATAAACTATATATAGACCAACATACAACACATTTAAAACAATATTGTAATACAGGGTCATTGACACAAACATTCTGAAAGAACAAAAGAAAGACGCATGACTGATAGCCAATCCGAAAGAGTATGTTATTGAGGTTGTCAAAAAAAACTAAAAGAAATTTAGTTAAAGTCCTATTACTGAAAACAACGTAACAGATTATTCCTTAAATTTGCTTATATATAAACTTTAAATATAATGACATATGAAAACGATTGCAATTCTAATTACTTTACTTTTAATAATTAATATAAACATTTATCAAGGTAATTCAACTGAAGTTTTAGCAAGTAACGAAAGCGGTATCTTTCAATATTAGGATCTAGAGAAGAAAAAATGTCTTAGCAATGGACATAAAAGTATATCGTTTCATTAACTCTCATGCAATGACTCAGATTATTTTTTTATCAAAAACCTTTTGTAATGATTTTATAAAATACATTTTTAATAATATTAATTCTAACCATGAAAAGTATTTCCATTTTACGCCTAACCGCAATCCTTTTGTGCAGCATGCACCTATTGGGATCCGCCTCACTTCAAGCCCAAATGAACAAATGGGTAAACTATAGCCCGGATTTGACCACCGTACTGAAAAATCCTGCCATGGGATGGATGATGTACGAAGAAGGCTGGTCTTTTCAGGGAACACGCCACAATAAAAGCAACATCTATACTCCCGAAGTTTTTTGGAAACAGATGGAAGAATGCAAAGCAGCTGATTATTCCAATATTCTGTACATCAGAATGCTGTGGAAAGATTTGGAACCCGAGGAGGGCAAATATGCATGGATTTACAATGAACGGTATAAATGGTATATACAAAAAGCCAAAGACAAAGGGCTTAAACTGGCCTTCAGGGTGTTCTTTCATGGTGTAGACGGAGTACCGTCCTATGTGTACGAAGCCGGAGCCACAGAAAGTCCAATAGACGATGAAGGCAAAACCCAGCCTTATTATGATAATCCAGTATTCCTTGAAAAGCTGGACAAGTTCATAGAGGCTTTTGCAAAGGAATATGACAATCCGGATGAGGTAGATTATATTGATGCATATGGATTGGGAAGATGGGGAGAAGGACATGGACTGGTACTCGAAAAGCAAGATAATCTGGAAAGCGTTATCCGACAGATAACCGAATCGTATGCAAGACACTTCAAAAAAGTGCTTACGGTAATGAATCTTTCGCAGAGCGACTACAGGTTTTCCAAGCCGCTAGTATATGACAAGCTGGGGTTTCTTCCTCGCAGGGATGGTATAGGCAGTTTTTGGTTTTCTAATGAAGAACGTGCGATGGTACATGACGAACTTTTCCCCAAAAGAGCTCTTATTGGTGAGGGATGCTGGTGGTTTAATGCACAAGATGGGGATAACTCAAAATACAAGCATTTCCAAGGAGACAAACGTTTTGCCATGAACGATTTCAAAGAAGCTTTTACCGTTTCTGTGACTGATGCTTTGGACAGCCATTGTAACACGCTGGATTTGCGTGTACCTTTACAGTGTAAATTCTGGATAGAAGAGCTGCCGGACCAAGTTCAGCGTTTTATAACTTTAGGCGGTTATCGTCTTTATCCGGACTATATAAAGGTGGAGCAAGACCACAAAACGTTGACTTTGTTTCATTCATGGAAAAACTATGGTGTGGGTGTATTGCCTAATAATCATCCCAATTGGAATTATAAATATCAGGTTAGTTTTGTTTTGATGAATGAAAAAAAGGAAATTGTATTTCTTTATACAGAACCGGAAGCAGAACCTTCCGAATGGTTGAAGGGAATATCATACAATTATTTGAGTCGGTTTAATATTCCGGCAGAATTGCAGGGAAAGTATACCTTATGTGTCGGCTTGACTGACAAGACAAAAAATAACGAAGCGGCTATTGATCTGGCTGTGTCTGGGAATTTAAAAATAGGGAAATGGATATTTGTGGTTGAACTGGAGTTGTAATGTGTGTACTTGGCATTTTTGCACCAATTAATAAAGAAGCTTCTGACTGATTATCAAAAAATAAGAACTTTCTCTATATCTGCACCCAGTAAATCCAATATGTTTAGGGATATTCTTTCAATAGTACAAAATAACACAATCTATTCAAGCTAAATTATTGATAATCAGATAGTTTTTGTATCTTTGGATATCCCTCAAAAAAGAAAATTAAGAATATAAATTAGTGGAAAATAAAAGTGCAATTCTGATTATTGATGGATTGCACTTTTTATTACTTTTGTAAAGACATTGTTTCTTCACATATAATTTGAGATTATGAAAATAACGTTTTCATATTTCTCCTGTCTTTTCATTATCGGATGTACACATCAATCCAACCAAGGAAAATCGTTATAGAAAGCAGCAATGCAGATGCAATTCGTGTAAGTGCTGATACTTTAGCGTATGAATATACTGCATGGGCATTTATAAACAAATCTGTTCCCATATTTCTCATTAGCCATATACTGCTCAATCAATTTACATAATGATGTTCAAACCACCTGTATTCATCTTCCTCAAATAGTGCTAAAAAAGAGAATTCTGATAGCCAACTACCTAACTATCAGAATTCTCTTTGGAGCGGCAAACGGGATTCGAACCCGCGACCCTCAGCTTGGGAAGCTGATGCCTTTTAATCCTGCGGATTAAAAGTGACCAACTGAGCTACTGCCGCTTATATCTTCTTAGAAGAAGTCCTTTCAAGTTGCGGTTTACATGTTGGTTTACACGTAAACAAGATAAATTCAACAATAAATTAATAATCTCTTTGCAGCATTGAACTGCACCACAAAGTTAGTCAATATTGTGCTGTTATCCAATGATTCTTTCTTATAGTTTTGCTTTTGACTATCAGTTTTTTATCTATCTACTGATATAGTATATAATAGTATAAAGTAGCTTTCTCCCTACTGAAAAAGTATTCATATATTGTATTGACATTGCATAATATAGTATCGGTATAAAAATCAGTAGTAGGTATATAAAGCTATATCTTCTTAAAAATCTACCTGCTGAAAAATCTACTCTTATTGTTTTGTGTTCTCTGCATCTATAAATATGCTTGTGAAACACATAGTTTTGTAGTTAATAAGATGTTTGTTCAGAACTGAAAAAGCCAACTTATCCGTTGTTTGAAGTATATACTTCAAATGGGTAGGTTGGCTTTTTGTCTGTCAAGTAGTGGTCTGCTATTGTTTTACACAATCTCTTGTATCATCAACGGTTTGATTGTCATCGTTCAAAAGTTTTATAATAAGTTTGGTATCTGATACAGATTTAACTCTTATATACCACGGCTCATTATCGTAGGTATCACTTTCTTCATCATATCCATAGCACATCAGCGTATTGTTTTTAGAATCAAAAGTGTATTTGTACTTCTCAACATAGTAAACTGTTGAGGGTTGGTTGGCAAAGTAGCAATAGCCTTTCTCGACAATAAAGTAGGGACAATCGTCTGTATAGGCATCATACCATACGCCTTGTAACAGTTCTTGTGTTGATTTACCACCGTTACTTTCTTCATCATTATCACTACTGCAAGAAGCAAAGTTCACACACATTACTATGGCTAATAAAGCCATTCCAATAAATCTAAATGTTTTCATTTCGTTTGATTTTGAAATAGTTATTCTGATTGTACTAATTCAAATTTTCTGTCTTTTAGTTGGTAGATATGCCTAATAGCGTTGTTCCATCCATTAGAGCCAAAAACAGTAATAGTCTTGTTCTCTGAATCAAACTTACATTGTCCGTTTTCCAACTCTGTAAATGGTACTTCTGTTTTCTGTATAAAGTAACCGTATGGGCTGACGTCGTACACATCATAAGCATTGGAATCCCTTGAACCACTTTTATAGCGGTTGATAATGAACTCCTCTTCTCCGTCAAAATCAACATCAGAAAAGAAGAAAGGAGAATCATCCGAAAGGTATTCTTCGCTCTTTAATTTAGCCGTATAATCCAACTCTATAACTGTGTTGTGCGGATATGTGTTACCCTTATCATACAGAATCTTATCAGTCCATTTCTCCGCAAAGTAGTAGTATTGTACTCCTTGTTTCTCTAAACAGAATAGAGCATTACCTACCTCACCATATTGCAACCACATAACCTTTACTGTATATCCGTTTATAGGCTGTTTGTATTTTATGTATATATGTGGCTGATTAAAGCACTCAAATTCTTGCGGAACAGATGTCTTGTCTGTTTTGCAAGCCGCTAAACTAAGTAGCCCAATAATGATAAATAGCAATCTTCTCATTATCTTTCATTCATAATATCAACAATCTGCCTAAAAACATCACCTGCCATCAGTCCACCGCTTGCAGGTAATTCTGTCTTATTAATGGTAACGATAACACTGTATTTCGGATTATCGGCAGGGAAGTAACCGCAAAATTCTACCGCATATTCACCGTTCGGAAGTTGAATTGTTCCCGTTGCTCCAGCTACTTTAACTTTATCTGATTGGGCAGGTTTAGCTAATCCATTAGAAACAGAGTATTCCAATGCTTCTTTTATGGCAGTCTTACTTTTAGCTATGTAATTAAAGAAAGTCAAGTTCTGTAATGGAGTGGTGAGAATGCCATATCCCAAAGGATTATAAACAAGACTTGTGTCTTTCACTTGATAACCATACTTTGCAAGTGCTTCCGAAAAGGCTTGTTCATTCTCAAATACTTTTTTTACTATTTTGTAATTGGCGATATTGGATGCTACTCCAAAGCCTTGTTCCACTGTGATTTTTCCATATCCACCCCTATGCCAATTATGGTCGCACAATGTATCTTTACCAATAGCTAAGACACCATCTGCAACATCTATCGAATCGGATAGTTTGACTGCCTTTGTTTCCAATACTGCCAAAAGTGAAGCGATACGCACTAATCCCGATTCTTGCAGAATAGAATCAGAACCAACAGAAACTTTAATTTCTCCCGTCCGTACTTCCATTATAATAACTTGCCCTACCGTAGCATTAAGTTCGGATAGCTTGTTTTGCAGGATAGAATCAACACTTACTTGTAAAGTGCTGTCTATGGTAGAAACTTGTTCCGCTTTTTGTTTGGTGCAGGCTATAAATGTAGCTATGCTAATTAAAAGGATAACAGTATTTTTCATGGTAGTTTATGTAAATGGAAATATCATTCATTACTCTTATAAAAGCAATATGCCATTATTACAATATTTATAATATTGTATAAAATAGTTAGGATAACAGCGACACTATCCCACATGCTTTCCCAATGATTAGCCATAAGTGCAAGAAATCCAGTGACAAATAGAATTGTACATGCCCCGTCCATATCACGCCCATTTTTTATTCCTACTCTTATTTCAGCTATAATCGCGGAAATACAAGCTATTCCAGAGTATGTGTATATTCTATAATTACTAATTTCCACTAATGTACAAGATGACATATCAACCCATGAACATACAATATTCCAAGCAATAAGCCCGACTATAAAATAAATGATAGCTGCAATAATCAGACATACAATATATTTGAGAATATCCATAATTATCAAGATGTTATTTGCTATTAATCCGCTTATAAACAAGTATAACGGTTTGTCCTCTAAAAGTTCCTCCTATGGTAATTCTACTTAATACACCATTCACTCTATTAGAAACGATTACCACTCCACTTTCACCAAAGCCTTTGTATTCGTAACCATCTTTAGATATTAGAGTAACGGTCTCATTTTTATAAGTTACAGTAGCTTTAGATTCACTAATAAGATGGGCTGTAATATTTGAAGCACTTACAGTCGTCACTTTCTCATTGTCAATAACTGCATAATCAAACTTGTATTCATCAGCATATAGATTGATACTGAATGCGATTAATATGAATGCTAAGAATTTGAATTTCATACATACTTCTATTTAATGTGAACACATAGATACTAAAACCAATAATCCAACAATAGTAGCAATTATTGACATACATCCAGTTTTATTCAGTTCCTTGTCTTTGAATCCATTCTCCAAGCCGTTTTTAATAAAAATACATGCAAAGAATCCTCCTGCGATAATACCCAAAAGTACCCATAAGGACATTCCAAAATTAGAAGTTCCACCGTTATCCCATCTACCACGATTACCAATGTCTGCAAATAGATAAGTAGTATTGAGGAATAGCACGATAAAAAACAACACGCATTTATTTAACTGCTTCATACTTAGCTACTTTAATTATATATTATTGAGGTTTGAATCATATTGGGCTGTTATCTAAGCTATCTTTTCTCTAACTCCATTGAAGCCATCCTCATGCGTGACAAAGTTTCAGAATCTATTCCTGCTCTAAAATCTGTTTCGCTTATCACATTCCCATCTTTATCATAATAGGTACGTTGTTGTAATGTGCTATATGTAGCCATTTCCCCATTTTCATAATACATCTTTAAGCAAACAAGAATGCCATTGTTTACTTCTATGGATAGAGTTTTTCCATCGCTTGATCATGCTGTTCCATCGAAAGCGTTACCTTTTTTGTCATGTACGAACACATTGAATATATTTCCCGATTTTCTGTCTTTATCTTCCGTAAAGTCTAATTCATATAGATAGGTTTTACCTATTCCACATGAAACGAAAAACAGTAGAAGTCCTAATAAATATTTTTTCATAACCGTATAGTTCGATTGTTAATCTGAATATCTTCTGTTTACTATAGCCTTAGCAATCTCATTGAAATATGTGGCAACTTCTTTATTGGCATAAAAAGCCCGATACTTCTTTTGTTTGCGTACACTTAAAGCTCTGTACTCCGCACCACTTATCCTATTTCCTTTGTTGTCATACCAATAATCATCATTGTCAGCATTTCCTAACTCTCCTTTAGAATCATATATTGTTCCAAAATCATCTGCGGATAGTCTGTCTTTTTTCAGTGCATCCATATATTTCCCATACGCATTTCTAAATTCCTCACATTTATATTCATTCCAATTTTTACTTGCGATATAAGATTGAACATTATTCCCTAAATTATGTATATACAGTTCTTTGTCTATTCTCCGTTCACCATATTTATAGGAAAAACTGCCTTGAAAATTTTGGTTTATGGATAATGCAACATCATTACTTTCTGTATTTGTCCCATATATGGTGACAAAGCATAGAGAAAACAAAATCAGAATAAAAGTTCTCATAATCTCAACAATTAGTAATTAAAGTAAATAGTACCCAAAGCCGTATGCTCTACTTTCCATTCAAAATTATTCACTATAATTTCCTTGTCTAACAAAGCATTGACCCTAACGGCTCTGTTGTTACAGTCTCTCCAACTTTCTCTATATAAAGAACGGTCTAATACTGCCCTAACATAGATTTCAGTTTCTCCCGAATAGGATTCCCCGAAATTGATTTTAATTTTCGTTCTTTTAAAATTCTGTGAACTTGTATCAAAAAAATATGCTCCTATTGTCTGATAGTTTTGTGTGGTGGAACGATTAGGAGTAGAATATGAAGGCACATTCGGGAAATACTCATTACTATTACCTTGGTTATGTTCGTTGCTACTGTTGTTATTACTTTTGCCAACTATTACGGGTTTGTATTCAACTAATGGAAGTTGTGAATAAGCAACTGTTGGCAATACTGTAAAAGCTAAAATTGAAATAATCTTCTTCATTGCTCACTAATATTGTACTTCCCAATTCCCCGAAGAAGCGAATAAAAAAATAAGGTGTGGGAACTTATCATCCTTATCCATTGGTGGGCTTCTCGCATTGCCTCGTAGCGGATAAAGACAATAGCCCACACCAAAGGATATGTAGAAAGCCAATAATGGCTATACATACCAAAGATGTGGTGCTACCGTCCATTATCTTTGCTACAGGAAAATTTTGCGAGAATTTACCAATAAAGATAATTTCAATAACACCTTTTCGTTAAATATGTCCTTTCAGTGTCTTAACGCATTAAGACTACTGGAATTGTTGCAAAGTTAGCGAAAAGTTTTGAATAGCTAAAGATAAAACGCTGATAAATGCAGTTCTAAATGTTCTAAAGCATATCTTTAGTAAGTAATTAGAGAAGTATTCAGCTTCTTTTCTTTGTAATAGCATAAGCAGGTACTTTTTTTGAATGGGGACTATAAGAAGATTTCTTCCCGAAAAAAGTACCCGTAGTTTCTGCGGATTGAAAGATGTAGTTCTATTAGAGATTATAAGGTATATGGGTTTGTTGCCTAACTAAGTAATGAATGAAAGAAGTATCTAATCTTCATAATGGATATAAAAAAAGTCCGCAAATACTGCGAACTATTTAATAATCAGTCTGCTATTTGCCTTTTTCAATAGCCTCTTTTAATTCATTAAAGCTGTCAAAGTAGAAGAAATATCCACCTTCCGAGGTTGGTACTCTAAAATATCTTTCATTTGCGTTTTTTGAAACTGCGTAAACAATATCTTTATATTTCAATTTAAGAATGATAGTTCCTAAAATTTTGGTAATGAATAATTCACCCACTTCTCCAGTTAGAGACATATAGCCATTGCTTGCCATTCTCCATAATCCAACATTGCCTAAAGAGAACATACCTTCCATATCTATTGTGTTTTTAGTTAATTAGACCACAAAATTAGTGATTCATTTGCAATTATAGCGGTATCTGTGAGGATAAATTTGCCCAATCACTCAATACAGATGGGACAATGCAGGTAGTTTTTGTTAATCTTATAGATAAAGATTAGTTTCGGGTATTTGCCCAATAAGAATAGAGTAACGGGACAAAGCCAAAGTTCTTCACCAAAATTTCCGCTTGGGTCTTTATAGAAAGCACCACCCGTTAAAGTGGAACTTACCTTATATAATCTAACTCCGCAATAAAACTTATCTTCCCATTCTTTAGCAATTCTGATAGTAGCCACAATCTCATTTTCTCCACGAGAGTAATATTCAAGATAGTTGGATGCACCACCAACCATGAGCGTATGTTCAAACAGTTCTTTGGGAAAGCCCGGAACATTACAGTACCATTTGCGCCCTATCTTGGTAAATGATACCTCATAATTTCCATTGCCCACCATTGCATGATATAGTGCCTTTGCAAGAACGAGTATAGCTCTTATATAGGCAGAGCTTTTCTTACATACGGACACACTTTTCTTGAAGTAAGTTTTAAGATTACTCATAGCTGATAAATTTTAAATGATTAAATAAATGGGATTTTGTAAACGGACACTGCAAAGCTATGTGTTTAATTTGAATTATCAAAATAAACTGTATTTCAATACTTTGCATATGTTTGCATAATTCAGAAATTATTTTATGGAATAGCTAAATAATCAGTAGATTAGTATGGCATATAAGTAGTTCCCCAAAATTGCACATACCATAAACTACAAGCCATATCATGGCTTTTTAAAAAGATAATTTTCTTACGCTTGCATTAATGTAGGGCTAATTACGTTATCGCAATCTGTTTGGCTTGGAACTATGCCCTATCAGATTTAGATATAACCATTATTTGTAGTTTCTCTTACATTGCAGTTTTTGAAAGTTACTGTATATTAGAGAACGGGACAAAATTCTCTATTTCTGAAAAAGGTATGATAACAACAGAAATTTCAAACTTTGTCCCATTCCAATAAAAAAGTGTAACTAAGATTGCGCATAAATAAAGATGGATAAAATCAGTATCAGCAAAAAAGGATTGATAATACCAATCATTATCAGTAGTAGAACTACCAATGTACCCCATAAAATCAATTTTCCATTATCTTCCATTTTGTAGTATTTTTAAGTGAATAAAAAAGAAAGGACACCTAAATAAATAGATGTCCTCTCATTACATTATATAAAAGGCAAGTAACAATCATCCAATACCCCACTGTCAATAATCTTTCTGCAAAGTTCATGTGAGGCTTGATTTCTAAGGTCTGTTCTGTACCCCTTATCACCAACCATTTTAATGATTGCCACAATGGTTTTCATTAATTCCTGCTGTAATGTACGGTGATAATATCTTGTACTTTCAGCAAATTTTTGAGGATTCCAACTCATATCATTCAAAGCTCTTTCCAATTCTTTTGCAGCCTTATATTCACGGCTTTCTTGTAATTCCATATCTCATTATTTAAAAGGTTTGTAAAATAGATAAGAAAGGACACCTAATAAATAGATGTCCTCTCATTAATTAGTCAATAAACCATTTGTAATGCTCATCCCCATGCAAGGCTGCATTAATTCCAACTGCCATTTCAGTAGCATTTAAAGAGCGGTCTAAGAATGAATCAATATATGAACTTTTATTTGCTCCAGTGAGCAAATTATAAAATTTCCACATATTCAAGTCATTTCCAAAGCTGCCAAAGTTCTCATCATTAATGTAGGCTTTTGCAACACTGTTTATTTGTGTATCAGTAAGCAACATTCTTGGCAGTCTCTTTTGGTAGCCATTGGGCAAACACTGATAAAGTCTCATTTTACCCAATATTTGGCAGAATTGATGCTCACTCATTGAAGTATTGCCCAACTTTTGCATCAAATGCAGATGTTTGGCAGGATTGTAGTTGTTGAACAGTTCCAAGGCAGAACGGTAAAGTTCACTTGTATTGCTCACTCTTAAATCATCCTTGTAACCGTCTGTAAAGATGCACATATTGCAACATACTTGGTTCTTAAAGCCAATAGCCAACCTAAACAACTCTGGAACTTTCTTTGAATACAGATTCATTTGGTTATAGGCTCTAACCCCTACTATTGAAAGGTTCAACTTGTTACCCTCAACCGTTTCATAGATTGTAGGAATGTCAATACTGAAAGCTGCCCTCTCATAGTAGATGGTTTTGTCTGATTCCAACAACTGATTGGCAGGTTTGTGGATAGCTTCGGGAATGCGACCCTTAATCACATGACTAACACGAACATTGGGTGTTCCAATAGTCTCACCATTGTAGTAGGAGTTTGCAGCTTCCCAAACTGTTTCAATAAATGCAGCATGGTTTACTGTAAGCTCATTGTCTTTTGCAAAAACGGGAGTAATGCAGTCATTTTTCAAATGTTGCAAGGTAGCTTCTTGGGTGTTTGCCTCAATGAAATGATTTACCCTTTTAGGTGTTGCAGTTTCTTCAATAATGGTTGCTTCTTCTGCAAACTCACCTAAATTCATTCTCTCTCTGTTCTCTGTTGGCATGATAACTAAATTTGTCATAATGATAAAAGTTTAAATGATTAATAATTCTTTTTTATATCAATGTACAGAGGGGGACTATTGGAGGTTGTGGACACGCAAGACAGCCACTCTTATATATTTTAGGTCACTGGCTGAATGGGGAGGGGGACTTCTGTATTAAGTACCTTATATATCTGTTCTCTTGATTTTTAGCTAAACTGCATATAGGTGATTCTTTAATCAGGTAGTCTTTTTAATATCATTGGCTGTATGTGGAATATTATAAAGTATAGGCTATATAACTCTAATAAAAAACGAAAGTTGGATTCCGCCATATTGCAGGTTTCCTCCAACTTTCTTTCTCTGCCGTTACTTGCGCCATATCAAAGCGTTGTCTTTCACGTTCACATTGGCAAACGATTTCAGTTCCGCAATGAGTTGCTGGACTTCTTCTTGGGTAGGCTCTGGCAGCTTGACCCTCCCTTTGCTCTCCTTTCCGATATTCACCAACTTGGGGCTGCATCTTCTGATAAAAGACACCATTTCTTCATGGTCAAACTGCATCAAAGGTTCTGCCGTTACCATTGTGGGGCGTCCAAGCCTTGCTATCTCTTCCATAGCTTCCACCCGTTCCTCAATTCTTGGAGCTTTGTTCATTATCTCCGGATAGAAACGGTTGGTTTCAATGGTCGTGCAGAATATTACACGTTCCATAATCGGATGGTCGATGAACTCCAAAAACCTCTTGGGGTTCTTGGACTGTAATAGATAAGCGTTGGGGGCTTCCGCATTATGATTCTGATAACAATAATCCAAAATTCGTACTATCCATTCAGACGGAACATCTTCCGCAAACGCATCTGTAGAACTACCAATGAAAATACGGTTTCCATTTCCCAAGTCTGTTTTAAACTCATTCTCTGCCAATAAGAGGTGCTGATACTGTGGTATTGTTTTCATGTAACAATAGCTGCAATCGTGCAGGCATTTGCCTTTGATGGGATTCCAAGTATAATCAATAAACTTATACATATCCCCATTTTTGATATTTAAGCTCATAATTATATAGATTTAAATGTTTATATGTGTTATCTACTTAATTATTTATGTAGTTCATATCCTTTATATTTCTTCCCATTAATACGTTTTGATACAAGGATAGAATTAACATAATATCTCGTTATATCTGTAGCTTTTGCCGTTTTCTTCAACCCCAGCTTATTATAAATATCCTGTAAGATAAATTTTAGTTTTGAACATTCTATAAACGTATTGATATTAAGTTTATCCAGTTCATGTATTACTTTACTGTCATTGTTCTTGTTCTTTATCTCATTCTTCAAATTGCTTTCTTTATAACTTAATGACTTGATTCGTTTGCTTCCAAGCATATCATAATAATGCTTTATGTTAATATCTTTTTGTTCTATATAGAAAATAGCAAAACTATATTTATTCTATTTTGCTTCACAATATGATTTCATCAAGTCCTCAAAACTTTCATTACCTGTTATTATATCCAACTGTTTGGTTACTGCACTAAATTTCTGATTCCCTAAAGTCTGCAAATTTCTTGTTTCATTAATTGATTTCTTTACAGCAATACCGTCTTGATAATTATTCCTTTGCGTATCATAAACAAATATATCATTGAGGTATGCCATTTTATTAAATGCGAACTTTGTTCCAGTATAATAGGTATAGCTGTCTTCAAATTTCATTATGGATATATTTCGTCTGTTATCTCTGATAAGTTTTTCCTTTAACTCTTTAGGAGCATTGTTATAACTCTCTATCTCCTATAATGTAACAGTAGTTTTAGTATCTATCATATTATTAAATTCAATATCATCAAGTTCTTCCCTGTTTGTATTATAAATAAAGTATATATAATATCTAAACGGGTTGTCCGCATTTCTTAGTCTTCCTGCTATTTGAACCAGTTCTGTACTTATATCCACAGTGGTATTTATCTTGTTACAGTCACTTATGACGAATGTAAGTGCATTACCAGAATACATATCCACTCCAAAATAGGCAGTGGAAGTGCATAACGTGATAAGTTTGGGCTTTTCATCTTTTAGCGGTATTCTGCCTATATCAAAACCATTTCCCAAGCTCTTTTTAATTTTAGTCCTGTTGTCTTCATTTTCAGCACATATAATATTGACATCATTACTTTGTAGTTTTGTTGTCTTGACTAATGAAATGATGTTGTTTACTGAATTAAGGTATATGACGGCTTCCCTGCTTGTTTCACCTGTTTCCAATGCCGGAAAATTACCTTTCTGATACATTTCTATTATTTCAATTCCCTTGTTTATAGGCTTATTCACCTTTCTTCTGAACACATTGACCTTATATGTATCAGTGAACTTGCATTCATAATAAGGCATATCTTTTAGTATATCCATCTGACTTATATATTTATTCAGTAATGGTGTGGCAGACATAAAAGTAATATTCTTAATCCCTGTAAGCCCATGCAGAAAATTCATCTCCGTAACAGACTTCAAACTGCTGTCTGTTAATACGCATTGAAATTCATCTACTACTATATGCCAGTTATCTATATCTGTTATAATATCCAATACCTTATACAAGCTATCATAGGTAACTAATATTTTGGGTATATCAATATTATTAATGTAGTTGACTATTTCGGACTTATTAATTCCGCCAATAACCAACATAGTGTTAGGATATTGCCCATGTTTGTTTTTAAGTAATGTTATTCTGGGACTGCATATAATCGTCTTTCTGTTATCCTCCAAGGCTATAGTAGTACCACCACATCCTGTAAGTACCTTGTTAAATATGCCATTGGGCAAACTAAACTTGTCTTTAACCAGTATTCCGTTTAATTTATATTCTGTCACTTCATTGAGGTAGGTAATCCCCTCTCCAAATTCTATTATATTCTTCATTGATATTCATTTTTAGCTTTCTATAGAAATATCACCTTTATGATACATTTATAGAAAAATGTTCCACTTTTGTTATCTTGGACTATGATTTATCATCCTTATTACTTCATACCATCTATTTCTTTATATGCCAGCTTTTTATATACCTGTCATATAATTTATTCTAAGGAAAGCTCGGTGAAAAAAAGTTCCACCTAAAAATAAAAAATATGCTATCATTTATAGATAGCACTCATTTAATATTGCCAATCTTGAAATATAGTGTAATACGCTACTTGTTCATCTGCTTCTTTTTCTTTAGAAAGCCTTTCATTTTAGCCCATATACCGATAGTCACCTTGTTGCCGGTAATGCCCTCACTAAAAGCCATCTGTTTTAACTCTTCAAAGGTGTAATACTTCATAATTGAATTGTTTTAAGTTAGTTTCATTATATACTGTAAAATCTATGGTGTTTGAGTTACTTTATGTAATTTTGGATATACCTCTGCTTGTGATAATTCCTATCTTTTTATCTCTGTACGATTATACTCACCTCTGGGCGGTGTACCTAATCAAAGGGGCACTTTCTATAGGCAGCTTGCCTATATCGCCATATTACCGTTATTTCTTTCTCTGAACAAGCCGACTGGCAAGGATAATGGTTTTATGAACATTTTTTAACAATAGTTCATATTTGTGGCTATTGACGGACAGCCGATGTTCGGAGCTGATTGTTAAATTGTTATATATCAGCGATTAATGGATTTATCGAGGTAGTAACTATATTTATTTGTAAGTAAAAATCAGTAATAAAAAGGCAGTCAGTTATCCTGCTGCCTTTTTAAACCAATTCTGATATGAAATATTTGTCAGATAAAAGCACTAAGGTTAGTGGTCAAGTATATCCTGCATAAATTCTCCATCTAAGGGGACACTGCAAGGTTTAAGGACACTTCCAGCCCTTGGAATTTCGTATGATTCATCAACCAATCCCGCATCTTTAAGCCCTTGTAGCAACTGGATGGTAAAATCACGGCAGCACACTCTCATTGCAAAATACTTATTTACTACCTCTGCATTCTGTTTGGTTTGTGCCCATGCTAACATCTTTGCCAACATATACTCATTAAAGTTGATGCTATACTTCTCCAAAAAAGTAAATAGCTTTGTTAATTCATTCTTTTTCATATCTATATTTATTTGATTAATTAATAGCTTCTCCCATGTGGTTTTTCCAAAGAATGTTCAGTTCTTCATAAATGATAATTTCCTTTGTTTTTCCCCCTCTTGTACCTTTAGCTTTTTCTATCTTCTTCGTATTTTCACGTTGAACATTAGATAGAAAACGGCTCATGTCGTTAGTGAATGTAGCTTTCTCTGTATCATCCGTATCTTCATACTTGCCAATAATCCAGTCAATAAGTGTACGGCTCTTCAAGAACTCCGCACTGAATGATTTTCTGGCGGCTTCAACAAGTGTTCTTCCTCTGTTGATGGTGTTTGATTTTCTTAGCACTTCATCAATATTGCCGCTGATAGCCCTGACAAGAACTGCCTTGCTTATCTTACTGCCAAATGTAGCCCACTTGGAAGCCGCATCCAGAGAATAGCCCATAGTAGTCAAATCAGACACAAAGTCCAATGTCGGCAATTCCTCTTCAACCATCATTTTCACACCCTTTACATAATCCGCACCTTTCCATGGGGTAGTGGCAATGTTGATTTCTGCCAATACCTTTTCAATGCTAACAGACGGATTCAAAGAATACACGAAATAGAACTCTCCTTTGTACTGTTTATCCTGCTCAACTTTTTTATTTTCTTCCAGAAGTCTGGAATGTGCCTCAAAACGGTGGTTAGCATCCAACAGAACAACATAGTTGTTTCCATCCTTGATTTCTTCCCCAGTGGTAAAATCAACCACTTTCAAACCGTCTTTAATTGCAGTGGAAGCATCCACAATGATTGCAGGAACTAACAGACCGTATTCCCTCATTGATTTCATTTTAGCCTTGACTGCCTTTTCATTCAAATCTCTGTTACCTGCCAATCTTGCTACTTTTACACCGTTGTTAGTTAATTCAGTTAATGTCATAATTTCTTTTTTCATAATTTATTACCGTTGCCCTACGGACTTATATTGGCTTCTGGCACGCCGTTATTATTTTTTTGATGATGCAAAGGTAGAGTGGAAATTCCCCTAGACAAAGCATTTTGCCTAATGCCCATGTGTGTAGAAAACATACCCTTTCCAGTACGCAAAAAAAATGCGTACCAAAAAGGAAAATCCTTTCAGTACGCATTTCTGCTATGATTTTATATGTGTTGTTCTAGGAAACTACCATATAGTTATTGGCTATGACAGACGGAAATTTCTCGTTCTTGTATCTTCTAAGGAGATTGTGTTCTTGTTGCCCTCCGAATCGTATTCTTCATTATATCTTTTGCCATCATAGCCTACTGTATAGATAAGTCTTGAAACAAGCATCATCTTGTCTTTAGATACCTTTACCTTTTTATTGGGTATGGTAGTAGCCTTTCTTCTCTCAATGAAGAACAGAAACATATCCGTAAACTTCCATTTCTTATAAGATATGTCAAGACTGAACTTGTCTTTGAAGTTCATTTGTGATAACAGACTGTTGTCTATAAAACCTTTCAATCCTAGCTCTTTTAATTGTTTGATTTTTGTTTCTTTGTCTTGTTCTCCATTTACAATCTTGCCGTATGTTTCGCTAAAATGACAGACTGCAATTTGAATGATATTTAACAAATCTTCTCTTTCCGTATAGTAACTCTTTCTGTTGCCTTGCTTCAAAGTAATACTTGACGCATCACACAAATTAACTAGAAAAGTGGCAAAGTCTTCAAGTACGGACTTACCCATAATGGGTGTGTTGGTGCCAATATCCTCTATAAAGTCATATACGAATAGAAGTAGATACCAAAACTTACTAACATCTAGCTTATACGCTTCAATGGTATTCTGTAAATCTTCATTAGTTAGAAACTTCTCTTTG